>SDBT01013321.1_pt1 | contig 13186 bp, 17 predicted proteins | sample 2277101 | NCBI WGS metagenome assembly SDBT01 (sample SAMN10404973, study PRJNA504765) | marine sediment metagenome | isolation source: marine sediment core GS10_PC15, 103 cmbsf | place: Arctic Ocean: Southern Knipovich Ridge | collected 2010 | reverse complement strand
CGCCTGTGGTAGGCTGAACCCCACGATTAACGCCTCGTGGTAGGCTATGCCCGTCGTACGAAGCCCGACGGTATGGCTACCCGATCAGATGTTGTGCTGACCGGGATTTTTCGCCTGTTCCTCTCCGAAGCGAGCCGCAGCCTGCGGATTGCTCGGAGCCGGACGACCGCTTCTCGGACGCCCCTTCGGTCCGCCGCTCGGTCTCGCGCCGGATACCCGCACTTTCGGGTTCTCCGTGTCCACGCGATTCCCGAAAGACGTCACACCTCCGCCGGTATGCTTCGGCATGTCTTGTCCTCCTATCCCACCCTCTCGAGATCGACTTCCCGTGGATCGATGATCCACTCCCGAAGAAGTCGAGCTGCCTCTGCACTCGGTAAACCGAAATTCACAGCCAGAAGCCGTTGACGAGCTCCCTTGTCATAGGACACGGAAGCATCGCCGACGCTCTCTGCTGTCTTGCCCACTGTGTTATTGATCGCATTCAGATTGTCACCTTGTAGCAGGGCGATTGCAACTTCCGCCGTCGCACGTTGCACTTCCTCAGGAACCACCGTATCGTCGTTCCTTGGAAACTCGCGCACCTGATTGACCGGATCGTTCTTCTCTCCGACGTAGTTGAGATCGTCGATGATGCGCGTCGCTTCCTTCAGCGCCTTCACCTTGTCCGGCGATGCTGCACTATCCCAAGCACTCGTGTCCGTCCGCTCGCCGAAGTGAACGTCGGCTTCGCTTTCAGTAGCGTATGGGACTGTTGCGACGATAGCCATCAGATGTCCACCTTCGGTGCACGCACCTTCGGTCTCAGTGCAGCCTCACGCCTGATCCGTCTCACAGGCCGAATGGTCATGAACCTACGGAACTCCTCTGGTCCATCAGTGAACCGTTCTCTTGTAGGCTTCTTCGCCATCTTACTTCCTTATCAACTGGCGCATGATGACCTCAAGAGTGCCATCTTCGGTTCGCTTCACACTTGCAATACGAAAGCGAGAGCCTTTCAAATGCAGTAGCTCGTCCTGGAACTGAGAAGCAAAGTTCGTTCGCTCAATCGAAACGCCGCGTCCATACACTTTGAACAGGACAGAGCCACTTCGATCTGCGCCTCCGGCCTCTGGAAGTGCAAAGTCTTCAGCAATCTTTGCCGTACGAGAAGCACTCGTGAACGCATCGAAAGTAATGGTTGATCCCTGCTTGAACTGGTTTATCTGTGCAGGAGACAGGCCATGCATCCCACGGAAGGACCATCCTTCACGCAATGGAGCGCGGTTCACTGCGCCTTCTATGTCACCAATGAATTTCTTCAGACGCTGATTCACTTCACGACGGCCTTCTAAAGTGTCAGGGAGACGGAAGTCTTTCAACGCCTTGTCCATGAACTTAGGAGACAGCTGACCCTTCGATTGTATCTCCCTTATAGCATTGAAGTGATCTCCAGCGTAGGCTCGAACACTTTCCAGCTCCACCTCAGTCAAGCTCTCGTTCCACACTAATTGAGCGGGATCGTTGACATCGAAGATCACGCCTTCCGGTGGCTTCGTTGCTCCAGGTTTCAACTCGAAGTCTTTCGGCGGACGCTTGGTCTTCGTTGCCGTCACCTTCGCCTGTCGCTTCCCTGCTGCACGAACGACATCCTTCGTACGCTTCTGCTTCCGCTGATCAAGCGCCTCGATGCGCTCACGATCTGCTATCTTCGGTCGGCGCGTCGTTCCAATCGTATGCCGCACTTTGCCTTGGACTCGCTTGTCTCTGTTCTCAATCGTCGAAGCCTTGACCTTACGCACTCCCAACTCATCGGCCAGCTTCCTCAATTGCGGGTCGTCCGGCCGACGAGCTAGAGCACGCTGAACAATGTCCTTGGAAGAACGAGGAACAAGATCGTCTCCCACAATGTCCCGCGTTGAGATCTTCCCGCTGCGGAACAGTCTATTAGCGACGTTGCTCCCGGTGACCTTCTTAGTCACCGCGTCAGGCTGCTTTCGCAACCATGTGTCAAAGTTACGGTCGGACTCAATGATCTCGCTTCCAGTCTGTTCGCCGCTCTTGTTGAACGTTCGTACTCGACGGCCTCCGTCCTCGGCAAACTCTTGGATTCGTGGGTCTCTGAACTCTGGAATCAACGTTGACCTGCAATTAGGATGCGCAGGAGGGCCCGGAGGGATTGAGTTCAGCGGATAGAAGCGTCCGTGGAGACTAGCACATATCGCAGAGGTTCGACTGTCGAACGTTGAATCCCAGCGATATCCGCTAAAGACTTCTGGATCACTATCATACAGAATCCTATTCGCTTCGTTCGCCGATGCGTTCAGATTAGTACGTGTGATACGAGTAGCAGCCCTCTTCCCAATCTCATTCGCTGCTGCGAGCTTGTTAGCCGTCTTGGAAATGCTCTCACCATTGATGACTGCCTGAGTGAGAATATTCTGTGTCCTGCGTTGCTGATCAGCCAGGACTCCACGCATTGCATTCGCTGGCTTGATTCCCAGTACCGGAGATTCTTGACTAACGCGTGCAGCCTCCTCGAACATCTGGCTGAAAGTAGTCGTGACCCGAGCTTGATCAGCAGTTGCCTTTTCAATCGCGAACCGTGAGTCGAGGACAGACTGGATGTACGCTCGCTCGCGCTGGTCGATAAGTTTCTGGGTAGCATTCTGCATCTCTCGCTCTAGGACCCTGTTGATGTCTCTGATCTGTGCCCTGACTGCTCGCCTCGACAAATCGTTACTGATAAACTTCCCCGTCTTTGGGTCTGTGAAGTTCCGCAGCTCTCTCAGCTTCTTACGCGACGCCTTGAGAGAGACCTCAAGGTTCTGCTGTAACGAAACAGCAGCCTTCGCCTGTCGTTTCTCGAACGACGTGCGTCGGTCCAGCACTTCATCGGTAAAAGACTTATGTGCCATCGTCGCCACCTGCGTTGTCATCGTCCGGAGGAACCACGACTCCGCCGCTGATCATGTCCGCTTCCAGACCCATCTCGGCCATTGCTTCGTCGGCCTCGCTCTCGTCGTGTCCACGGAGCCTTGAACCCGTCTTCCGGCTGAGCAGTTTGTTCTGGACGTCTTCAGAGATAGCCTCTCGCCTTTGCTTGTCGTCGTCGAAGTAATCGGCGTTCCGTACCTCTTCGATCGCAGCAGCGATCTCCTCCGGTGTTGAGATCGACTTCAGCATGATCTCAGTGATCCGTTCATCCACGGCCTTTGCATACGTTTCGCTTGGAACGGCGGACCGCAGCTCCCTCAACTTGATTACCTCGTCGTGCCGTTCATCCTCAGACTTGAGAACGAAGCCTTCCGGGTACTTGACTTCGAAGTCTGCGTTCGGCATACCAAGAAACTCATGGAACAGCTGAGCAACCTCGCGCTCTCCGGACTCAAGGACCGATGCAATGTAAGCGAGTGCAGCCTCCTGTCCCATACGGTCTGCAAGTTTGGACTTGCCACTCTGCTCCACAGCTTTCACGCTCAGACTGACCAGAGACAGATCGATCAGAGCGCGCATGTCCTGCGCAATCATGGACTGCTTGTCCATCGACGCCTTCAGGTTATCGGTCGTCGGAGCAATGAACGACGGTGCATCCATCTCCTTAGGATACGCGATGCCCTTCTGTCCACCGCCTTCACGGACGTTCGGTCTCTTGTCATCCGTTACGATGCGGTCTCGATCGCTGATCTCTTCGGACGGAGACGTAACTTCACGCTTACTTCCCGCTGGCTTGAGCGTTGCCATCGCATCGTCTACTTGCTCAACGTAGATTGGGAAATTCCCGCGGAACAGAAAGCTCATGTCCGTTGACGACAGGTTCAGTAGGGCGACCTGCATGTCGGCGATGTCACGGATCAGGCTGTCCACAAGACGGAACTCAACGATCGGAATGCGGCTGATGTTCAAGACTGTTGGAGTGCCGATCAGCTTTGACTCATGGTCGAACACTGCAACAAAGACGCCTGGACCAGACATGTCAAGCGTCTCATCCACATCGCCTTCGCCGAGCAGACGCATGTATCGGAACTGTTGACTCGAACCCCTGACAAGCCCCGTCTCGAAGTCTTTCTGATCCACCGTCTCGCGCATGAGCAACGTCTGGAACTGACCCATGTCATTATAAGACCAACTGAGGATGTCCTCCGCATCTATGGGCCAGACATACGGACGGCCTTGATCTTCGGCCAGTGTACGGACACCTGCGAGATCGAAGATCTCTGGGCTGTCCACGCCGATGAACCGTTTCCCTTGAGCCAGCAGCAGAGGAACAGTCTCAAGACCGATGAACGTGGACATGCTGGACTTCTGCATATCAACGTCCGTACGCATCAGCTCTTCGTACTTCTCGTCTCCCTTGCGACTGACCTCAGGTAGCTTCACCGTCATCGCGTTTCGGATGATGTCGATGATAGCGCCAGCATGATTGGAGTTGTAGGTAATCGACCGACGGACACGGAAATCGTCGAACCGTTCACGCCGACTGAACTCTTGCAGGAAATTGTTGATGAACTCCTCACCGCCTTCGTAGACCATCCGCCACTTCGCCCAGAGATCTGCCATCATAGACCACTCAGGATGTCGGATATCCGTGAGCTTCTTCTCGCCGCTTTCCTTCTGCTCGCGGTCTCCATGCTGGAAGGTCCGCGGCAGAAAGCCGACGGTTCCTGACCCGAGTCTGTCTTGTCCAGCGACATGTGGCATTAGTACGGAGACTCCACGGGCTTCTGCCTTCGACCGCCGAGCATGAGACGCGCTTTCCTCAATGCCATTTCAACGACGTCTGGCCCGTCGTCATACGATCCATTTGGGAAAGCCCGCATCTGGTCCAGGTACAGTTGAATCCCCGGCGAGCGTTTGTAACGGAACTGCCCACGTAAGACGTACGGACCAAGACGCCGACACCGAACGATCTTGCGAATCCCTCCATGGGCCAACGGCTCAATCGCCGCGACCATCTTCTTCCGGAGGGCGATATCGTCTGCAAGATAGAGGAGAACATCCTGGAACGCCGCGTCTTCGATAACGGCGACGTCAGGTTCAAAATGCCACATGAGATCGATGTACTGTTCCAACATCTCATCGACAGGGCGACGCGAGAGATCGACATCAATGTAGATCGTGCCGTTCTTGATGCCGAGCAATGCCATTGCCTGATAGTCGCCCGGCTTGTCGGTCTGTCCCTTGGACGGGTCCAAGGCCATCGTCTTCACTTCCATGCCCAACGGCCACTCGTCGAAGAAAACGTTGCCTTCGAAGTGCTTCGGATCCCATTCGCAGAGCGCCGGGTCAACGTGGTTTCCTTGCTTCTCCGACTCGAAGGCTCGCGTCCCGATCTCTGACCGGAGGACCATCAAAGCGTAGAGATCTTCGTACTCGGGCCAGAGCACTTCCGCGCCCTTGTTCATCAACTTCTTGTTGCGCAGATAGTAGGCTTTCGCTTTCCTCTTACGCTTATCCACGTCGTGCTCAGTCAGGTCGATGAGCGTATCTTCCCACTTCCGCCAGAGATCCATGCGGTCAGGCCAGTTGACGATGGAACTGAACGTCTCAATGTGGATGCCCCGCTTCGGCAGCGAGCAGACAACGCATTCCTGGTGGAGCGCCGTTCCGGCGAAGAAGTAGTTCGTGTGTCCCGTCAGGCCGAGGTTCAGCAGGTTGCTATCGACCCATCGATTGTTCTTCTCGCGTTTCTTGGGGCTGAAGGGAATATCATCGTCGTCCAGGTCGTCGGAGATGATGCATGACGGACGAAACTGTAGCTGCTTCGCCCCACGAATCTTCTTACGTATTCCCAACGCTTGGACGTGGACACCGTTCCGTGTGACAATGTGATGCTTGTTCCAGACAGAGCCTTGATCAAAGACATGCGGATAGTCCTTAGCGATCAACGCATTGTTCGTCAGCTCGTGTGAGATGGCCTCCACTCGTTGGATTGCCTGACTCATGGAATCGGCTGCAAGGATTATGTAATCCTCCAGCTCCTCGCAGATAGCGTACAGAGGGTAGCCGAGCGACGCGAACGTTGTCTTGGCGTTTCCACGTGGAGCGATCGAGCCTTCCTTGATGCCACGAATCCTGGACATACGTTCCAGGCGTTCGCAGAAGTAATCGTGGAGGGCGCTGAATGGAAGCGTAAAGTGATGAGGAAGGTAGTGCTTAAGCCAGTCGGCCATTGCAAGGAGGCGTTGTTCAAGCTCGATGTCTTCAAGGTGTAGGAACCGGCGAAGCTGCGTATCGCTCATCCCTGTCTTGAACTGTTCGAACTTCTTTCGTTGATCAGGGAAGGCTTCAAGGATCTCGTGTACGGCGAAGCGATGAAGGCGCGTCTCAGTTTCACGAGCAAACTGATAGAACCAGTGCTCCTTCTTTGTAAACTCGCCGGACACAATGACTGGACCGCGACAGGCTTCGTCTACAGCTTGGAAGACAGCCTTCGGCAAACGATGCGCGTCTCCGATGACAACGCGATCCAACTTGACGAACGGAGGATCATGGATGTCCAGGTCTTCGATCGAAGCAACCCAGACCGTTGAACCGCCGTCCATCTGATAACCGAGCCCAGAGCCTCTCTTCTTTGTCTTGATCTCACCAGCTTGCAGCCATCCTTCCAGCTCCGCTCGCAGTTGATTGGTCCTGTCTGCAAGGAGCAGGAGATTCTGCGGTCCCTTCCACGTTTCGTTGGCTTCCTCGAACAAAGTAGCCAGGAGAACCCGAGTGATCCGACCGTCGAGACGAGCACTTTCAATCGCAACTCGATCTCCATCGAAGTCGATCTGTTCGTAGATCTCAGGTATGTTGATCGTGAGTGTCAATCTATGTTCACCACCACGTTCTTCGTTGGCATGTTGCCTTCCTGGATGCAAAGCTCTTCGATCTTCTTGAGCAGTATCTTTGCCAGTCGTTTGTTCTTCGGTGCAACGACATCGTGAATCATGCGCATGATACACTGCGAGAGCCACTTGGCATTCTCGATCGGTATCCTATCTCCACGAAGCATGTCGATCTTCGTGGCCTTTGCGAGCATGTCTGCAACAGCTTGCATTGATTCGCGCATTGCCATTGCCGCTGATGTTCGTGCATCGAGATTCGGTTTCCCGCCCTTGTCCAGAGCACCTTCGACGCAGATCTTATCAAAGACCTTCATCGATTGGACAGCAGTCATGCGAACAGCGTCAGTCTCTCCTTGGAGAGAGTATCGCTCATCATCCGACTGCTTTGCGAGTTCCTCCAGTTTCTTCCTGAGCGTCGGGCCAACGTGCTTTGAATAGTAAGACATTGGCTTCTTCGCTAGAGGACTGCGACCTCCGTGACGGGTACAGTAGTTTCGTCCAACCAGAGCCCATCTTCCACACTGTCCTCCGTGTTTCGCTTTCGCTTGGCATCGACGAGCGTGGCCCTCTGGAGGAGCTCCACCTCGATCATGATTTTTCTTTACAGAGGGATCTACTCGCCAAGAATTCTTTCTAGGTTTCACATTAGAGTAGCCTAGCTGATGGAAGGAGAACAGTCTCTGACAAGTATTATAACACACTTCTCTTCATAAAACAAGGCGAAAGAAAGATTCTACGACATGCTTCAGTTTACGAATCCTCTGTAGAAATCCCTGCACGTTTCAAGACCTCCAAGATCACATTCCTTGTCTCCTCCGAGACCGTTTTAGAGATTCCTGTCTCCAATCGAGACTGATAAGACCGAGTCCATCCTGCAAGACGAGCAAATTCTGCTTGAGTTAATACAGCTTCGTTTCTTGCTTGGATCAAATGGTTCGGACTCAGCTCATAGCGATTCAGCTTTGTGAAGATCTGAACATTCATCTTCATCTCCGTCTCCCTTCGAGGGTTACTCAGATTCCTGTAGTGACACGATTTACAAAGAACTATACGCTTCTTAAAGAGAATGACCCAAGAGCTCACATTCAAGACAACTTGCTTACACTGAGGACACTTCCTTCCTCTCGTGTGTCTGTTGATAATAGCCCATCTTCTCTTAACCCTTTTTCTCTTCCTATCAAACGCGCGCTCCTCTGCATTCATCGTCTCTTCTACATCGTCCGCTCCTGTAATATCATCAATACGTTGACGAGCTTCTACGAATGAAAGGAGCTTCAATCGCTTCCTTTCTTTCGCCGCTCTCATTCCTGCACGCTTATCCTTCTTTGTATCTGGTGGATGTGGAAGTGGATCCTCTTGTATCCGTGTTCCAGTCAGTTTGTGGAATTTGCTACTCATCAGTTACCCCCTAATTTGTAAACTCTTCGGCCCTACTGGTACTATACACAACCTCAACTTCACTCTCTATATGTATGTATATAATATAATATAATAGAAAATTGAAGTAAGTAGTATAAGTAATGAAATTCTCGTATTGATACTGAGTGGTTGCATTATTGAAAGATTATGAATCTGAGTATAGTACCCAGTAGAGCCGAAGAGCCAACACTTTACCCCGCACCTATTCGGTTTCATTGCTGGCCTCTTGCAGAAAAGTCAGCACGTTGTCCGACGACAACCCCTTCAAAGTGATCGAAGTGTAACGATTCTCCAATTGTATGACTCCATCGTCGTGCAGCCTGAGAATCAACGCATTCTCTCCCCTCTTTCGTATGTCTCTGATCTTAATCCCCTGAAGCGCTGTAACCTCCCTCTTCCCTACCTTAAGCTCAATCCATCCAGTCCATAGATTGTGCAGAACATACAGGTCCGGCCATCCGGCTCCTTGCATTCCATGGCCATGGACATTCAGCACCATCGCTCCTCGCCCTCTCAGTAGGTAGACCAGTTTCTTCTGGAACGAGGTCTCTTTGATCTTTGCCATCTTCTACTCCTTTACGTTTGTTCTTTCTCTAATTCCAATATATACTTTTGGAGTGCGCAAACAAGACTTTCATTATCAGGTATGTATTTGACGATGCGAATCTCCTTGTCCTTGAGTAAACCGGCTTTATTCAAGGGATACTTGCAGAATTTTCGAGCCGACTCCCTTGTCCTACACAGAACTAGGATGCGCCACCTACCCTTGAGCTTCCATTCAACAATCCAGACGAACCGTTTCACAGCAAGCTCTTTCCATACTGTTCGATTGCCCGAGCGATAATGTCGATGCAAAGTGCATCGGAGATCATAGGTCCACCACACTGAGGACAGTCTGCCTGGAAATCGATAGCGTCCTCTTCGAACAGACTATCGAAAGCCTCCTTTGCGAGTCTATCTCGGAGAGTGTCGGGAAGAAGAGAGGATGGACGTGCAGACATCATGGTGTCCCTTCGTTTTCGCTCGCGTCGTTCCTTGTGGTTATAAAATCGAAGATGCAGCCCGTCCTTGTACTCGACTTCGATGCTTGCGAAGCCGAGGAAAAGACACCAGTAACCAAACCAGAATGCGAGACGAAACATTTCTTTCTCCTTTAGAAGAGAGCTGAGATCTTTGCATAGACAGCAGCTTCTTCTTCATCAGAAGCAAGAAGCTTTTCAATCTCTTTGAGCTTATGAGCTTGCTGAAGCCACGACGGAAGAGGATTTTCATCAACCGCAGCTCGCGCGATTTCTATGTCAATCTCGTGATAAATATGAATCGTATTGACTGCAGTCGCGATCTCCTCATCCAGTTCATCGTTCATCTTAGTAACCCACTTGTCCCAGACCTTACCACGTTCTTCATACGAGTAAAGCCTGCAATCCTTGCCAGGTCTTAGATAGCCTGTGTCCCGTCTGAACTGTTCAGCAATCCTCTCGAAGAGATCAACCACATCTTCTCCAGGGAGTCCGCGCCACGCTTGGATCTTCTTCAGTAGTTCTCTAACCGTCATCTTCTTTCTCCTTTAGAGGAATCTCTTGCATCTCACCCTCTTCATTCATGAACTCTATCGATCCTGGCCCTTTCCCATGACCGCAGCAGCTTCCAACCGTATGAACGCCGTGATTGTTCAGCATCTGGACCAGAGGCGCCATACACCTATCCACCGGAACGTAGATTCGCCCACTCGGTCTCGGCCTACACAGTTTCACTTGGACTGTATCATTCCACTTGCAGATGAGTTTCTCCTTTAGAAGAGAGCTCTAATTCTTGCAAGAGTAGTACGATCACTGATCGTCGGTTCTTCACATACACGAAATATCTCCTCGATCTGCTTGAGCTTCTGATGCTGCGAGAGCCACGACGCGAAAGGTCTATCTTTAGCAGTAGCTTGCACGATCTCTTTGTCGATCGCATCTTGAACATCGTCTGCTAGTTTGTAGGCCTCCGCTTTCTTGTTGATCCTCGTCTGAAGCTCCGCCACCTCATCCTGAAGCTCGCGGACCCGCCGAGACTCCTCCTTGTTATAGGCGTCAGCAATCTCGAACGACTCCTTCCATCGAGCGATCTCTACATCCTTCGATTCGTCACTGGCGATCTTCTTTACCTTGTCGTTGACTCCCATCTTCTTTCTCCTATTCCAAGAGCCTTGCGATCTCCACATCCAGTTCATCGTTCTTTGTTTCCGTCCATGCTTCCCAAGCCTGACTACGCTCTTCACGAGAGTGCAGTCTGCAATCTTTACCTGGCCTTAGTAATTCTGTGTCTCGATGGAACTGTTCGGCGATTCTTTCAAACAGATCGTTGATACCTTCGCCTGGGAGTCCGCGCCACGATTGGATTCTATGCAGTAATGTCTTCAGATCGTGCTGCTCTATAAGGAGCTCTCCATTCTGATTACAAAGAAGCACTCCATTGCGCGTCAGCTCTGCGATCACTTCCTTCTGCGCCTCCACCAGATCAACGAGTTGCTGAAGCGATGTGTTTACCTCATGTTCTACCTTTTCAAAGTTCTTAGCGAATGGCTCTGAATGCTGATAATAGATATGGCCTCCTTTCTCAACGATGATAAAGCTGCCTGGACAAACGCTGAAGCCCTTATCACCCGACGTATCAACCCATCCATGAACCTCTAATTTCTGTTTACAATTCATGCAGAACTTATGATCGTGAACGTTCGTCCAACGATAGTTGAGCATCATAACCTGAGGATGATCGCCGTCCTTGAACCATTGAGACGCTTCGACGGCGATTCCTATCTTACGATACTTTGCCATCTTCTTTCTCCTTTGCTTTAGCGAGTTCCTGTTCAAGTTTCTTGATCGTAGCTGTGAAATATCTGATTCTAGCTTTGAGAGCAGCCACGTCTGAGTTGTCGTCCGGCTGTTGCGCTTCAACAAGAGCATCAAAATCGTCCTCAGACATCACTTGCTTCGGCGGAGCAGCAACGTTCGGTTCCTTGCACTGCATCCTTCCTGTCTTCGTGCCTTCGAACGTAGGGAAGTCGAGATCCTTAATCGTATTTCGAAGAGCTTCGATCTCGCCTCGTGCTGCACGCAACGCTCCGCCGATCACAAGGTCAGGATCGTAGTCTGGCCTTGCTGGAATAGACATGATCCATCTACGTCTCTGGTGACACAGGTCGGAGACCATCTTCTGCGCGGCTTCGATCTTTTCGTCAACTGTCTTTACCATCTTCTTTCTCCTTTACGATAGGCGGTCTTTGATAACCTTACTGATTTCGGCTAAGGTTGCCCAAGGATCCGCCGGACTATGTAACAAGTGCTCGATCTTCTGAAGCTTCTGTGAAGATCTATCCTGCTGAGTACAATGCTTCTTCTTGATCCGTTCCTTTTCCTCCGGCGAAAAATGCGCGATCCCTGCATGATACATGGATTGGACACGATCTATCACATCATTAAATGCATCGAGACGTGTCTCATCCAGCTTGTGGAGCCTCTTTACTGTCTCCTCTGCGATCCGCTGTGCTTCATCCATCTTCTTTCTCCTTTGTTTCCTTTACCCTACGAGCGATGTTCGCACACTTCCGTGAACAGGATACACGAGCGAGGAACTGCTTCAGACCCTGTTCCGATGTCCTGTAGAATTTCTTTCCACACGTTGGACAGACTTTACCTGGGACACGTTGCTTCTTGAACCTCAGCCGCTCTTCCCTCGACCCGGTCCTTACTGGATTGAGCTTCCGTAGTGCTTCGAGCAGCCACTCGACCTCTTTGTCCGAGAGCGAATCGACGTTGACTGTGCCGACTTCATCCCGTAGGAACTCATCGGCGCTTGCAGCATCCACGAACTTCTGGTCCAACAGTATGATGATCTTGTTTCTCACCGCTCCGCTCTCCATTGTGGCTTCAGCGCCTGAAGCGTCTCAAGCATCCAGCGTTTGAACGCCGTCTTGTTCCAGATCCAAACCATGTCCGTCCGTATCTCGCAGAGGAACTTCCTCCACTTACCCGTGTCCACTGGACGCTGCGGATCGATGATAATCATCTGGAAGTGTGCAATGCCCTTGGAGAAGAAGACCCGGAGCATGACGTTCGTATACAGCAGCGTCGGCCGAGCTTCGTAGCCTGGACCGAAGATACTTTCTGGGATGCATTCAAAGTGATCCATCGCCGACATGACGAACTCTGGCTTCGGCCATGCTACATCCGGCTTGATGTATAGGAACCGCAGTTCCTTGCACACTTCCTCTGTCACTTCTAAGATGTATCGCTCTTGGTCAGCTCTCAGTGTCTTCGTCATTTTTTGTTCCTTTTCTTTTGCTTCGGCTCACTTGCGATCAGACGGTCGAGACCGGACCTTGGTTTCTTCGGCGGCTCAATGTACTTTAGATCTGTGTCTGTCATCGTTGCGATAGCAAGGAGTAGACCGTTTGCTACTCCCGCATACTATCGCTGTGCTCATCTATCATTCTGTTCTTGAGTTGCAAGTCCTTCTGCCCAATAAGATCGACGAGCCGCGACCTGAAGGTAGCGAGTGACTTCCGCATCCGTCCTCGAGAGATGTTAACCCGCCTGTCCATCTCTCTACGATCATCGAGCTCGCATTTCTGTGTGTAGATCAGATGCTTCAGTTCTTTGTTCTCCTCTTTCAGTTCAAGTCTACGTCCCAGCTCCTTCTGATAGCGCTCCCTCATACGTTTCACCGAATCAGACAGCTTCTTAGCCAAACTACCAAGCGCTTTCTCTCTGGACATTTCTTTCTCCTTTGTGGTAACCGAGACCGGATCCTAGCGTTCTAACGGAAGAGCTGTTTGTTATCGCTCCCCGGTCTCGGTCAGTGTTTGTTCCTTTCCTCTTCGAGCTCTTTGAACGCTTTGTCGTAGGCTTTCGTCAGCTTCTCATACTGATCGTTGAGCAGCTTGACCTCGGCCGTAAGATCCTTGATCACTGTCT
>SDBT01013320.1_pt1 | contig 13186 bp, 8 predicted proteins | sample 2277101 | NCBI WGS metagenome assembly SDBT01 (sample SAMN10404973, study PRJNA504765) | marine sediment metagenome | isolation source: marine sediment core GS10_PC15, 103 cmbsf | place: Arctic Ocean: Southern Knipovich Ridge | collected 2010 | reverse complement strand
CAGTTCGCTTGTAAATCCCGCCCGAGTAGCTGTTTACAAGGTGTTCAAGCTGAGCCGGCGACACATTCAACAGTTTGCCTAATTCTCTCATCAACGCCGTGGTGTGCGACTTCACCCTGTCCTCTGGCAGCTTGCCTTCCATGCTCCGCGACACTATGGGTATGCCCGCAAAGTTCTCATTACTGATCACGTCGATAATCGGGCCAATCAATGCCGGCCAGTCGAACGGGTTGGCGTTTTCCATGACCTCGACCATTGTACCCTTCATACTATCGGGGTCATCCTGGTATTGTGCGTCAAGTATAGCAACCGGGATCGATTGGAACACATGCCCCAACTCAAACGGTACGGGCAAGCGGATGATCTTGTCTTCACCCGGAACCTCGACGTGCAGGTAACTTGTTTTCTCGTATAAGGGCAGATTCTTGTACCAATCCTTATCGCGGTTCTTCCACCATAACCACAAGGCCGGCAGGGTCAGAGCTATCAGGGCCTTGATCATCGTTTCGACAGGCCGAGCCCTGAAGGTTCGCAGAATCTTACTCGGTCCCTGGATGCCCGCATTGAAGAATGGGATTATTTGGTTTAGTACCCTGGCGTATTCGCCATTTCGCGTGAAGTTTGTCGTCACGTCCTGTGCGGCGTTGAGGGCGGCGATAGCAGCAGCCTTTGAACCCTTGCCGTATTTTTTTTCCGCTGCCGCCAGTGCCGGCCCGAATTCACCTATCCTCGTACCCGCTTCGGTAATACCAAACAATTCCCGCAGGGCATTGATCGGGTGGGTGGCGTGGTACACGGTCTTTTCGGCGATAGTCGTCGCCAACAGTTCACCGCGTAAATGCTGCGTTGCCGTCCGATCAAAAAGTATCTGGCCCGACATCTTGCCGCCTAAAGCCTTGAACCTGCGAGCAGCCTTCGTGTTGATAACGTCTTCGACTATGCCTGCGGCCGCCGAGACCGGCCCGAGCTTTGCATGTTTAGACAGAACCGTGAAAGTGAGTGCATCCCTGATGGGGTTGCGTATCAATCCAAATGCAGCATTGAGCCCGGTTGCCCCTAATCGTAACATCCGCGTAGTTTTGCCGAACAACATGTCCATGATTGGCGGCAAGTTGTACTTGTCGAGCCCTGCGATTGCCCGGTAGAGTTGCGGATGTACCTCGAAGAATTGTTTCTCGCCGTCTATAACAATGGCAACGATATTCTCCTTGCCAAAGAACTGGCCGGCGTTCGTAAACACCGTCAGGACATCATCCCACGTCTCTGTATCGAATGGTATGTTGGCAGGGTCCAGCCCCAATCTCTCGACCGCGATCTGCGTGATCTGTTTTTTGAGTTGCTCGGCCTCGAACTGCGTTGCCTGCTTCGGCGCCGGCACTTTCCATATCCACGCCGCCATACCCTTCTTTTTGGCGAGCCCGGCCAGGGCCTTTGCCACTTCGGTTTTGTGAGCAACCCCTAAGAGTTTTGCAGTCTGCTGGATCATGCCTTCCAGCATTTCTATAGTCTGCCTGCCTGAACCTTTAATTGCCTTGACGCTCTTGCCTGTCGTCGTAAACCCCTTACCTGCGCCGGAAGGCTTATTGATTTCTCCGACTTTGAAAGCCCGCAGGAATGGGATATAAACAGGGTTCAGTTCCTTCATGTGCTTCGCAACGGCGGCTTCGAGCCCGCCGGCCTCAACCAGATAGTCGAGAATGCGGTGGTTCCAATCGGTAACCGCTTGAGCGACCACCTGCCATTGCGGGCTATCGTACTTCTCGAATACGAAATTGGCGTCCGCTTGACTGAATCCTGGATTTATACCCCGCTTCCACAGGTTCCTGCCCCTGGCCGCCATCATATACCACGTGAAGGCTCGTATGTCCTTACGTACCGGCTTAATCACTTCCCTCAGCCCCGGCCCGGTGTAGTTGCCGGCGGCGTCTGTCGTGTACTCCAGAACCATCTGGCGGGCTATGGCGCCTGCCTTACTGGCTCGTGCGGTTGCTATCTGGAACGGATCCAGGTCCCACCTGAGTTCCTCGCCGGTAGCCTGGACCGCTTTCCTGATGGGGGCAAACTTATCTATCCACTTCGTTTCAAACCAGAGGATGCCCCGCTCCAACCGTTCAGCTATCGTGCCCTTAATAGTCCTGCGGTTTACCTGTGATTCAATCCGGGCCTCGGCGCCCTGCATCCGCCACTGTGTTATCATGTCCCGTGTTTTGTCCAGTTTCTTGCGAATGTCCTGGTGATGCGGCAGATAGGTCTTATGAAACCATTCATGCAGGTTCGGTGCAGCCGCTTTCGTATCTTCGCCGGTCAGGTCCATGCGGATAAACTCCGCCCAACCTTCAGACTTGTAACCGCCCGGTGGTTTTCGTGAACCGTACAGGGCCTTACCCATCGCCATGAGTTCGTCTTTTGTTCCTTTGGGCGGATTCAAACTCATCCGCTTATTGAGTGTCCAGTCGATGTGATGTCCTATTTCGTGCATGGCGGTGGTCAGCGACCGGACATCTTTGAGCCTTATACCGACCGCCTTCGGGTCGAACCAGCCCAATGCGTGCTTCCTGTGTGTCGCCTTGCCCCTCAGTGGTATATTGAAGGCTCGCTCGACGTAGTGGACAATCTGGGCGGCGGTCTGGACCTTGCCGGCAGGTTCCATACTGACTTGTATCCGGCCCTTACTTATTGTGCCAATAGCACCTGTACCCTTCCCCGCCTTGGCAGCCGTGGGCTTGGGGGCGGCAATCGCCTTATCAATTTCCGCTTCGACTTCCTCGAATGTTGGCGCAGACTGCAAGGATAATTGGTTCTCTTGGCTTTTAGTCAGCTTGCCCGCACGTGTTTGTAGCCTTTCGGCAGAAATCACATCTGCGATACGGTCTTGGAGTGAATTGAATTCTTCTTTGGATATCTGTTCCTTTTGCACAGCAGCAAAAAGTTTACTTATGAGTTCCTTGCCTTTGACGGCAGGTACGCCCTTTATTGCACGGGTTGCTATCTTCGGACCTAATTGGCCGCTCGCGGTTATCATGTGGCCTTTGCCCCAATACTGCTCGACTTTCTTGGATACCTTGGCCGCCTCGGTGGGGGCGGGCTTGATAGTCTTGATTGCCTCCGCAAACATTTTCCCGCCAGAAATCTTGCTTGCACCAATCCTGTCTACAATCTGGCCGGTGGAAGTCTTGAACAAGTCGCTTTTTATCTCAGCATCAGGGTCGCCGACTTTCTTCAGCAAACCTTTGTCGGTCCACTGAGCAACGCCTTGCTCGATAGCCTTTTTTACAGCGTCAGCATGAGTCGTGCCCTCAAATTCTTGTCCACCTATCTTAACAACAGCCGCAACAACCTTCTCCCCTTTCACTTTCCCAGCCGCCACCTCCTGTACGCCCTCTTGGGCCTTCGTAACCTTGGGGGGTGCGGTACGGACGGGGGCGGTGGGGGGTTTGGCCACTGGCGGTGCCTTTACGGGCAGAGCCTTGGCTGTTGGCGGCCCCTTCTGACGTTCCATCTCAGCTTGTTTGGCGGCCCGCTTCACTACCTCTGCTGGCTTCTTGACTGCCTTGGCAACCTTTTCAGCCACCGTGGGCTCTGGAATGCCCTCAAGCGTCTCTTTACCAGCTCCAGCGGCTCTCTTTTCAAGGAAGTCCAGTATGCGCTGTCCCGCAGCCCGTCGCCGTGGATCGCTGCTCTGGAGGTCCTTGAAAGCCTTAGCCCTGGCTTTGGCGAACTTCTGTTCACCCTTCTCTGGTGGAAGTTTGACCTTGCCGACCTCACTGACTGCTTCCGGCGTCAGGCCCTTCTCAACGATCTCCTTGGCAAGTTCGGGTTCTTTCCCTTTCAGCTTGCCATGATGGAGCTTGCGACCGATAATGTCCATCGCCTTGTCGATACGACCGGAGGCCCGTTCAATCTCCGTATTGGCGTTACGAGTAATCGCTAAATTGCGTTTTTGGAGGTCTGCGGAGGCTTTTGCTTGCTGTTCAGGCGTCTTTGCCGCTGTCAAGTCTCGTTCGTACCTCTCTGCATTTGCCCGCAAGCCAGTATCTTTCTTGCCCTGTACCTTGATCTTCTCAGCTTTGAGTAGTTCCTGCTTAAACCCTTTAAGCCACTGTGTTTGCTTACGGATACCCCATGCTTGGAACCCGGCACCGATAGCCGTACTGACAGCAATATCCTCAAGACTGCCACCTTGTACGGCAGTAAGCCCGCCAAACAACCCGCCGCCAGCGGCTATCTTCGCAGCTTTGCCACCTGCCGTCACGGTTGGAATCTTACCAAGAGCTCCCAGACTACCCCTTATTACTGCGCCTTGACCGGGTATTCCGCCTTCTGCCTGATTCAATATCTCCCATGCTACAGCGTCAGAGAGCACAGTGCCAGTGGGGATAAGTTTCTTGGCGATGAGCAGTTGCGTCACAAACGCACCAATGCCAGCAGTAATATCGACGACTTTCTCGGCTGCCCCCTCTGCTGGAGGAACGTCGAGGGTAATGGCGGGACGCAATTTGTCCAGCTCTTTGACGGCAAATTCACGCTCAGCCTTGCTCTTAGGGGCGTAATAATTACTTACCAGCGACCACCATATTTTTGGAATTGACTGAACACCTTGCCAGAATGTTGGATCTTCCGGCAGGGATTCAAGGTCTTTGGCTACTTGGGTCATCAGTCCCACTGATTCAACAATACCGCTGGACGGTCTCGATTTTTCGGCAATGTCCAGAATACTTTTGTTCACGTATTGCTTTGCTCCACGCCCAACCAGTCCGAAGGGTACTTGAACTTCGGCTCCCGGCGTTGGCCCCACACTCGTCGGGTCCGCGCCGGCCAACGCGGGCGGTACGAACTGCCGGACGGGTTCAGGTTGGATAGTCGGTTCTTTGGTCCAGTCAATCTCCGGCTCCGCCACTGCCGTGGATGCCTTGCTTGCCAGATATGCGTCAGGATCAAAACTGCCCTGTTTCTTTTTCGCCAAGTACGCGTCAGGATCGAAAGGCATTATTATTTAACTCCGTGCATTGCCAGTATTTGTTTTGCTCTGGGATCGTTGGGGTTGTCTTTGGCCCACTTGATTGCTTGTTTGTCTTTTTCGGTCAATTGTTTCCCGACTATCGCTTTCCCCTGCCGGGTTGATTCTGCCGCAGCCGCTGATACTGCATCGCCTTCCGGCTCTTGCTTGAGGAAAGGACTTATCCCTTTGCTGTCGTCTGGACCGTGGACTGTCAACGACAGGGGGTGGGTCGGGATAGCCTTATTTCTTTCGTCCTCCAATCGCTTTTCCTCTTTTGCGATCACGCTATCGAAGTACGCCTCGCCCCTGGTGTTGCCTGCGTTTATTGCGGCGTTCCTGTCCTTGTGGATTTTCGCAAGGTCGACGCCCCCGCCTGCCGCAGTGCCCGCGGAACGCCTGCCGAACATTCCATACGCACCAAACATGCCCCTGCCTGCGCCGGTGTCGGCAAGATCGACGTTTGGGAACTCCTTCTGCGCTACGCGCAGCTCCTTCAACATCTCCTGAATTGTCAAATCAGACGCCAGAATGCTCACCACTCTCGCGCCGCCTTGCTCCTTGCTGCGCTCTTGTTCGGCAACCGCCTGCTTCTGTTCGTACTGCCGCTGCTCGCGCTCATATCGTTGCTCGTAATAACGGCCCCGCTGCATGATGTTAGCAAAGTCGGAGGTAAGCCGCCGTCTTGTTTCAATGTCCTGAAAACCTGCGCCAATTGCCATAAGAACTCCCTGGTATTAGTATTCACCGTAGCCAGTGTTCATTCCACCGAACTTATACCTGCCACCTCCACCTCCACCGTAGCCGTAGCCGGCACCCTCAGGCAGAAATGCGGTGCCCGTGTACAACTTCCCTATATCAGTAGCCACGCTCACGGCCTTGGTCCATTCGCTCGGTCCACCGGGTTGCGTGTAAACACCCGGACTGTAGTTCATCATGCCCATTGCAAGGTTCGCTTGATACGTGTAGGCGTGAAGCAATTCCTGTATCTGTTCCTCGTACATCGCAGCATTGCGCATCTGTTCGATGAGTCGCGGCATTTCCGCCATGCCCTGACCTGCCAACAGATTCCCGAACTGCTGCTGTCCTAAGTTACCTGCCCGGTCCGCCGCCGTGTCCATCCGACCCCGCTCGTTCTCGTACATTTCTCCCAACTTGCGGAGCATGAAGCTGTCGAGTTCGGTATTGGCCTGCGCCTCGATATTGGCATAGGGTGAACTCTGGAGCATCCCGCCGGCCTGCGCCCGCCTGCGAATGGCCTCATTCGTCTTGCCCCGCACCTGCTCGCCTTCCTGCCTGAAACCTTTGTAGAAATCCGAGGTCCGGGGATCGTAGTCGCCGGCAAGGGTTTTTCTCGTCTGGCCCATCGCCAGATTGTAGCCTTCAGTACCTTTGGCCTGATAGCCAGCTAACCGACCCTGATCGGCCCTCTGCAAGTCTGTCAGACCCGCGACCTGAAGCTGCGGGTAATCCGACTCCCATCGCTTCATAAAGTCCATGAGCCACGAGCCGCCCTTTTTACTCTCTTTGGTGCGGGGGTTGAGTTTTGTTTCTGATTCTGTAGCGCTGAAAAGACCCATTATTGTATCTCCTGCTTATATTGTTAACTATGACTCCAGAAGCCATATACCAAAAGCACCTTGGTCTGTCGTAAACCAATCGCCGTTTGAATCGGCGGCCAATGTAATAGCCTTGCCAATTACCATTGCCTCTATATATTTGCTTGCGGCTAAACCCGGGTTACTTATATCTCTTATCGTAGCCGAACCGGGGTCTATGCGAAGATACTCGGTTTCCTGAACGCAGAACGTAAATGTTGTTCCAACCGGTGCGATTGCAGGTAACGTAAGTGTTATTGTGCCACTCGCTCCGCGATTAGTATGAACACTGCCTGATTCTGCCTCGGTAAGCGTGTCGCTTGACGTGTGAGCTTCCACCGTCAAACTTCCGCCCTCGCTCACATCTTCAACATCCTCTGTAAGCCGGTCATGGTCGCGGCGATTGTACTTATAGACCTCGTTCAGCCTGCGAACGATGATATTGAAAGCCGCTTCAATTTCCTCGACGGACTGCAACTTCTTTTCTTTCAGTCCTAAATCTCTCGGCGATACTGGTGAGCTTAGCGGCATATTAGCGCGCCCCCACCGGAATATAATCAAACTCCATGCCGACAAACCGGAACGCCGAGGTTGCAATGACCTTGAACAAAAATGTTCGGGCTCGTATATCGACTGGCAGCCGCTTAACCAGCAACCCTGGTGTACCGCTCAGCGACACACTACCAACGCTCTGCCACAGGGGTTCGTTGTCTCGCTTGACCTGGAGGGTCAGGTTCCCCACCCCCTCTTTGAACACATAGAAGTAAATCTGAAGAAGTCGTTTGTACCAGCCTATCGCCTTCTTGTCAGCCAGGTCGGTTGTGAGGACGAAGTATCGCGTGTGGCTGCTGCCGTTGTCCTTATGCCCACCATGCAGGCGGTATGTGTTGCCATCCGCATCGGAACAAATATCCACAGGGAACCCTACATCGCTCTCAACAGTGTCCCATTGGTCCCAACCGATCTCGTCCCATGTAGAAAACGGTATAGTGTCCCACGTCCATGTATCAACCATATTCCACTGCCCGAAAGCGGTAACAGCAATATCGTACACATCCCACTTGCCTTGCTTGTAGGCCAATACCTTGTTGTTTGCCGACACACCCGCCCCCGATGGTACTGCCCACCGTATTTCCCCGTACTCGGTCACGTAAATGCTCTTTATCAGGTGGACATATTCCGGTGATATATTGCGGGCCGTAACGTCAAGGCCCTGCGAAATCCGCCCCAGAGACACCTCGTGGAAAGTCATATCGGAACCGTACCAGTGCAGGGCACCCTCTGCATCATTGATTATGGAATCCGGCGCCCGCGTACCAACTGACGGGCTGCCTTCGGCCTGGTTCCAGATATCATCACCACCCGTAAACCATATCTTTCGCCACGACAGGTCTTTGAAGATACACAGGTAGTCCTCCCAGAAACCGAACCCGGTGACACGACTGCCTTTGCCTGTTATGCGCATATTGCCCGAACCTTCACCTTTGTAATCAGCAGAAGGCCCAATCCCCAGGCCTACACGCGACCAGTAGAGGTATTCGGGCCGAATCGTGCTGTCGCTCAGTTTAACATTGCCGAACAGGACATAGTTTTCATAGGTCGTGACGTGCTTGGCTTTCTTGAGATATACGCCCGTCGATACCTCCGGCCCGCTTGCGTGAACGTCGATGCCGCTCATAGTCGCAAACGTCCCGTCCCACTCCAGTGGCACATCGACATTGTTCGTTGCCGCCAGGTAGTCGCCCACCTGAACAAAAGACCAGCTTGAACAATCCGCCGAATTAGTATGTATCGCAATCCACTTTTGCAGCCCTGTGTCCCAGCGATAGGCGTGGGCCTTGGTGAACCCGACGAGTTTCTCACTCTCGCCGCCGGCGCCCGCATTCTGGACGAGCAGGTGGTAGCCCATGAACTCATACCCATCCGGCGGCTGGACCTTCAGGAAGTCCACGCTTGTCGTGATATTGCTTGCCACGTCCTCATCGTTGTAGAGCCTGCCGTCCGCCGTGGCGTCGGTAACATCGCCAGTAACGGTGATTACGGTAGTGTCGCCGGAGGTCGTAGAGTTACCTGAACAGGTCCACTGTGCGTCATTGCCCATCGAATCGTAGACCCGCAGCGTGTCGCCACTGAGAAACTCTGCGGTATGATCGGCAGATACCTCGAAATGTTCGCCAGATGTGTCAGCAATAACTATCGCGTACGTTGTTCGCACAAGCTCCGGCGTTCGCATCTTCGCGCTGCGAAGCTCGCCGTTCCAGCACTGGACGTTGCTGTGATCGGGCGTAAAAGCCTTGTCGAGAAGAATCGAAGGGAAGTCCTCTCGTTTGCCCATGACCGGACTGAATAATGCGAATTTCTGCATGTTAATCTTGGTCCACAGGTTCACTTAAAGCAGTAGCCAGCGATATCCACCGGATTACAACCGTACTGGCAGTGTCGGTTACTATCTCGAAAAATGCGCCGGAAGGAACGGCGAAAAAGATCGACCTCTCCCGGTTGGTTCCCGCGGGTTCATGCCGCTGGATGAGATCCCCGGCCCCGGCGGGATCGTCGGTTGCGCCAACATAGCCGTACAAAATTTCGCCGGCATCCATTTCTTCTGCCGTAACCGCAACAAAGCCGTCCGTTTGCGCTTCATAGGCATGCGCCGGCAACATGTCGGCATTATCTGAATCCTTCGTGGTGTACGCGCTGAGGCTGGTGGTTGCGGCTGCTATTGCGCCATCCACATACTCCTTACACGCGATTCCAGCTGCCTCGGTGGGGTCGCCACTCGTAGATAACTCGGCGCCCGCCTTCAACACTGGCTTGTCGCTGGCATTGCCCTTGATCAGGTCAATCGTGCTCGTGCCCGCATTGTCGATTGCTTTCAGGTACGTGTTTTTGGCAATGGAACTAAGCGAGCCAAACAAGACCTCTCCGCCGCTCGTCAACTGGATCGCATCTCCGTCTTCATCCTGGAAGTGCAACTCAGCTTTAGAGTTGACGTCCTTGATGTAAAGATGGCCCTTGTTCGCTACATTAGACGGGTCAGAGATCGGCGCATGCAGCGTAACCTTCGCGTGTTCGCCCGCCGCATCTTCGTTGTATGGGCTGGATGCACCCGTGTAGTGGTCAACGCCCAGAATCTCGGCGACCGCCTTTGCAAGGGTTCTGATATGGTCATCCCCCTGCTTCGGGTCGCTGCTGCCTGCCGGATTCGCCGTATTGATGGGGTCAGTCTTTGCCATAATTATTCCCTATAACCTGTTCTCGCCTGCACAACCGCCATGTCATCAGACTCGGCGTCTGCAAGTTTCTGGGCCTCGTATTCGTAGTCCGCAATCCACTGGTTATGGTCTGCATATTGCTGATATTTCTTGAAGACCTTGGCTGTGCAGGCAGCGACAAGAGCTTCGCGGTAATCCTCGTCATACTCGATTGAGCCCACGTCCTCTGCATGTTTGGCAAGGTACGCCATTTCGTACCCCTTGCCTGCATAGCTCGCTGGGAAATAGAGCGTGTTGTCCCGGACCGCGTAACCGCGAATCCTGCCGTGCCGGTGCTCGGAATAAGTCAGCTTGCCGAGTCGCGTGCTGTCGCTTGACACGAACTGCTCAACATGGAACGTGGATGGCAGTGTCGCCGTACCACTCGAAGACACCGTGCCTGATGTATTGGCCTTCAGGAAGCAGCCTTTCTTAGACAGATCCAAAAGGGCCCACAGGAGAATCGCGTCGATGTCCGTCTCGCCCCGCTGAGTGTTGGCGTTTACGCGAATCAGTATTTCTGCTTTTGTTATAGCCATGTCCGTGTCCTGTTATGGAGTATCATTTATATTAGCCCATGTCGCTGCCCATCCGCTCTATACTGGAAGTTCCTCTTATCCCTCAACCGTCCACGAACCGATGACCTTAACACATCGCCACTCGCCAGCTTTCGTACACAGTAAGTGGATATATTCGCCTTCTGAATCTGCTTCGATATATTTACCCGCGGCTTCGAGGCCGCCGCCCAATGACTTTTCCATCACCTCTGAACCGTTGGGACCTACTCTCATTGCCTTGGTGGCGGATACATTATAGAACTCAAATTCCATACCAACCTCGGCAGCAGGAAGGACCAGTTCTTCATCATCTGCCCACCCAACAAGAGCGTTGTCGTAAATTCGTTTCCCTGTAAACCCCGCCAGTGACCCAGCAGCCCAGTGAAAACGTATATGGTCGTGAGTTTTAGACAGTCCTGTATTATCCCTCACAACGTTATTGATAAATTCGTTTCTGCCACGGTTCGATGCGGTATCATCCCACGGGATAGGCGTAGTAGTATCATCAAAAAACATACAGCCGACAGTCAAATTTCCTATACTGCCACTGCCTATATCAACTCCTACCGTAATGTCATTTGTCAAACTAAAGAAACAGTTGCTTATGATGTTCCAATGGGCAGAATTATCCAGCCCCACGTACCCGGATGCCGTAGCATTACTGGCCAAAAACCTGCAAGCGTTGACAATATTCTTATCGCTGCCATCAAAATATATGGCGTACTTACCAGCTACACTGGCCTTAAATTCACAGTTTGTAAAACATGAAGCGAAGACTCTACTCTCGAGTTCCACCTGATGATCCGCGCTGTTCTGCTGTATCTTGCAATTTGTAAGTTTAGGCCCGGTTGTCGTCTGTGCATTTACCGCAGAAGGAGCAAACGTAGATGCCGACCCGTCGTTGTCTATAGTGTCGGAGTCGTTAAACGTGCCAGAGGATATGTCAATGGTCAGGTTGCCCGCTCCACCACTTATTGTAGTCGTAACCGTGCCTGTGGCCGCCGTGTTCTGCTGGGTAACTGTGTCGAGAACAGTAAATCCACCGGTCGCAGTGCCGGCCACCACGGTTTCAGGTGGATTATCTATCTTTAACCCGACACCCGTACAAAACTCAATGACAACATTCTCGAACGTAGCACCCCATGAACCTCTCGTATGAACACCAACTCCGTTAAAGTCCGTCACAAATAGATTTTTCAGGTGCAAATCTTTGTGGTTATGAAACATAATTATTCCCCCGCCCGTTCGGGTGGACGAGTTGCCGGCAAGCGTCATGTCTCGAATCGTAGTAAACGTGGTGGCGGGTGAATCTCCGTTAATTATCGAATTGTACTCGAACATATTAACGTTAGCAGCAAGGCTTAAATAGGTCACATTTACCCCAGAGCCCGAGATAAAGTAACCGCCATGCAGGTCGATAGGGGTAGAGATACTAAACGTGCCCCCAGAGAGCACAACGTAGCCGTATGCAGTAAGCGCAGCTTCAATTTCCACTTCGTCGTTTGTTCCATTGCAGACTTTCCATGCCGCATTCTTAACGTGGTCAGGAGCATTGGAGGCCGCGACGACCGTTAAAGGGCCGTAGTTTGTGCCGTACGCCTCGTTACGGGAGCCACCATATGCCTCGTTACCTGCGCCGGCAGCAACCGCGACCAGCAACAATACGGCAACCAAGATTACAATCAACTTTTTCATTTTGTCCTCACGATCTTAATTATTTGTTTCATGCCGTCGATGTCCGTCTCGCCCCGCTGAGTGTTGGCGTTTACGCGAATCAGTATTTCTGCTTTTGTTATGCTCATCGTTACTCCCTACCTGTCGTAAATACTGTTACTGCCACCATACGCCTCGTTCGTATTGCCCCCATACGCTTCGTTCTTGACATTGTGATACGGTCCAAAACCACCAACTGAAGAGTAGCCGCCAAAGAGCCCTCTCATTCCCGCATTAAAAGCCGGTGAACTTTCTTGTAGCCTAAAGTTGCCATCCGCAGGATTGACAAACAGCGGGTCAACTTCAAGCGTGCCAACCGGCAGCGCCGGGTTTGGTGAGATTTGGTCGTGGACTATTGGATTGGTTAGTGCCGCACCTGCTGTTACTGAGTACATGATGCTATTAAAGCCACTACCCATGCTGCCCTTGGCCATGTTTATCGCAATGTCGGCCGCTTCAGCGGGTGAAAAGATGTTGTTAATGCACACACTCGTCGCCTGTACTGCGCTGACTGAAACAACACATGACACGGTTTGGTTGAAAAAGATATTGTCCATTAACGACGAGTTGGCCATTTGATTTATGCCTATTTCTCCTTCGTAGAATAAACAGCAACATACATAACAATCATCTAAGCTCGCAAATCCGTTGGCTTTTGTGCCAAGATCGATTATGCAGCCTACAAAATATGAACTGCGAAAATCTGACATACTCATCGTATCGATGGTGTCCTCGAAGTAGCAATCGAGAACGCCGTTACCCTTGCCGACTAAATCATCCACGACAAATCTGCTCGACGTTGCAAGCCAGCAATTCACGAATTGCGTATTGAAATTAGCTGTATCAATATGCAGTAGTCCTTCGGCTGTACCATCTGCAATCGTATTATGTATCTTGATATTACGCATCTCGAAGTTTGAGGTGTCCAACTCAAGAATGTTGATATCGTTTCCTTTGGCGTTCCACTCAACCCACTTACCATCAGGACGAACAGTAGAAAAGCCATTAGCGGTCTTAAACGCCTGCCATGCCCCGCCGTAATATATGCCCCCTCGGTCCATATCACTGACA
>SDBT01013319.1_pt1 | contig 13186 bp, 12 predicted proteins | sample 2277101 | NCBI WGS metagenome assembly SDBT01 (sample SAMN10404973, study PRJNA504765) | marine sediment metagenome | isolation source: marine sediment core GS10_PC15, 103 cmbsf | place: Arctic Ocean: Southern Knipovich Ridge | collected 2010 | reverse complement strand
TAATTGCTCTCTCCCTTCCTCAGGGATGTTAAAAAGGAAGAAGCCAACTATTACTGGAATCAGAAAAGCGAGGAAGATAGCTATTCCTCCCAGATAAGGAACCGGCTCCTTGTGGACCTTTACCGGTGCCCGAGGATGGTCCAGGATATCAAACCTAAAAGCCATCTTCCTTGCCAGAGGAGTCAATAAGAGAACTAAAACCAAAGAAGATAGAAAAGTAATGAGATAATACTGCCACATAATCAAACCTCTTATCTTTCCACCTTAAATACTCGGTGCCACAATTCCAAGTTCAACAGAGTCCAGAGTCTATAGCCATGGTCTATCCTACCTGAGACGTGTTCGGCCACTAATTCTTCTATTCTCTTTCTTTTAAAATATTCTCTAGAGAGACTTCTTTTATCTAACAGAATTTCTTTTAGATAGTCCTTCAATTCTTTTCTAAACCACTTCCCTATGGGTACCCCGAACCCCATCTTCCCCCTTTTAAGTATCTTGACAGGTAACAATCCTCTTAAAGCCTTCTTCAAGATATATTTACTGGTTAATCCCTTTAACTTTAAATTACTGGGAATAGTGGCATTAAACTCCATCAACTTGTGGTCTAAGAACGGAGAACGCGCCTCTAAAGAATGGGCCATGGTAGCGATATCCATCTTAACCAGAATATTCTCTGGGAGATAGGTCATTAAATCAACAAATAATGTTTGATCTAAGAAATCTTTCCCATCACTTTTTTTATAAACTTCTAAAAGATAATCAGAGGAATTGATATTCTTTACTCTCTCCTTCATCTCTTGAGAATAGAGCCTATTCTTTTCCTCCTTATTAAAATAGGAATGCCAGTAAATGTTCCTCTCCTCCGGTGATAAAGAGATAGCCTGAGAGAAATGTTTTAGGCGTCGCAGAAGGCTTTTCCTTTTGGCGGGTTCTGGAAAATGAGAAAGGGCTTTGGTAACGATCTTTTCTCTTAAAAATCTGGGTAATTTTTCATAGTAACTGGCGATTTTATGGGCCCGATAGCGTTCATATCCGGCAAAGGATTCATCTCCCCCATCGCCACTTAGGGCTACGGTAACATACTTTCTTGTCTCTTGGGCAATATAGTAAACGAGGATAGTAGAGGAGTCGGCACAGGGCTCATCATACTGCCAGATGAGTTTGGGAAGGATATCTACAATCTGGGGTTTAACTACAAACTCATGATGGTCTGTTCCAAAAAGTCTTGCTATTATTCGGGCATAACTTAATTCAGAGAAGTCTTCCTCCTCAAAACCGATAGAGAAGGTCTTTACTGGCTGAGAAGTTAACTGGGTCATCAGCCCCACTACAGCAGAGGAGTCAATCCCTCCGCTCAAGAAAGCACCCAAGGGAACATCGCTAATGAGTCTGAGTCTTGTGGCTTCAGTGAGTAATTCTAAAATTTTCTGGCTATATTCCTCCTCTGATATCCTAACTTTGGAATGAAAACTTAAGTCCCAATATCTCTCAATTTTTACTTCCCCGCTTTCATTACAGATCAGCATGCTAGCCGGAGGTAATTTTTTCATATTTTGAAAGATGGTCAAGGGACTAGGGATATATTGATAGGTGAGATAATAGTCCAGAGCCTTAAAGTCTATCTCTCTTTTTATTTCCGGTACCTGGAGGAGGGACTTTATCTCTGAGCCAAAGATTAGACTATTATTAAAGGTGGCGTAGATTATTGGTTTCTGCCCCATTCTATCGCGCGCTAAAAATAATTCTCTTTTCCTTTCATCCCAGATAGCAAAGGCGAACATTCCTCTTAAATGTTTAACACAGTCTTCTCTATACTCCTCATAGAGATGAACAATGGTTTCTGTATCACTCTTGGTATAGAACTTATGTCCCTTCTTTTCTAAATCTTTCCTCAAATCTTTAAAATTATAAATCTCACCATTGGAGACAATCCAGATGGTTTCATCCTCATTATGTACCGGCTGATGTCCGGTCTCCAGATCGATAACCGCCAGACGCCTTACTCCTAAGCCGATATTCCTCTCAAGATAAAATCCTTCATCATCTGGACCACGATGCTTAAGGATATCGCTCATTCTCTGGATTAAATCCTTATCAACTGGCTTTTTACTGTTGAAATTAAAAATGCCACATATTCCGCACATAGCTATTTCCGACCAATAAGACTTTCGTAGATTTTTTCTATATGCTTTTTATATCTCTCTACAGTATGTTCCATCACTACCCTCTTCCTTGCAGCAAGCCCCATTTTTACTGCTTCTTTTCTATGGTTAAGTAGCCAGATTATTTGTTCTGAAATTTTTTGGGGATTCAGGGGAACCCGAAAACCAACCTCCCTATCTATCAGCTTATATGTCTCGCCAACATCCGAGGCAATAATAGCGTTTCCGCAGGCCATGGCTTCCAATAGACTCTGGGAAGGATAATTATTGAGATGCTGTAAGGAAAGAAAGATTAAACTCTTTGACAAAATGCTAACTGGATCTTCAACAAAACCCAGATAACTAACCTGTCTGGATCCTATCTTTTTAACAAAATCGTTTACCTCTCCTTGCCATTTACCAGTTCCCATAATTATAAACTGGGCAGAAGGGGGTAGTTTTTGAAGGGAGACCTCAATGGTAGCAAGCAACTCTCTTACCCCTTTATCAAGGGTTAATCTTGTGGAAAAGGCAATTATTGGTTCTTTCTTTTCTATTGCGGTCTTACTATAATCTACAAAACTAAAATCTGCCACATACATATTTTCAGAGCAATTAAGTCCTCGTTTTAGCAACTTTTTTTTTAATGAGTTATGCAATATATCTAATGCTTGGGCATCGCTAATATTAGCCCTTATTCTTCTACTTTTTTCAATAAAATCAAAGGTTGAATCAACATAGGCGGCTACGCTATATGTCTTTCTAATACAGGGGATATTCAGGAAACGCACTCCTCCTAAAATGGCATGGGTGATGTCAAAATCATATTTTTTATAGATACTTTTCAATTGCCTGTTTATTAATCTGCTCAAAAGAATAATTCCCGCTCTTAGCTTGTTGAATGTCGTAGGATAAAAAGTATTTTTTCTAAAAAATAGTCCGGTACCAATCTTTATTATCCTCTCCTTAGCCTCTAAGCGGTATCCGCATCTCTGGTATAAATAATACAACTCGTGATTTAGAATAAAGGTATAGTCATGAACGCTATTCTTTACCAGGTAATTGAAGAGGTTCAGATATCTCTTCTCTGCCCCCCCAATCCCATTAGAATAGATTAAAAAGGCAATCTTCATTTATTATTCCTAACATTATTGAGAATATTCTTGATTGTGTCAAAGGCTTTTTTTGTAGTGCATCCCTGATTAGATAGATGCATGTCCACGAAACTTTTTGCTTTTTTAACATATTCATCATAATTATCATAAATTCTTTCTATTGCTGATTGTAATTCAATAGTATTCCTACATTCCATGGCAAACCCAGATTCCACATAATTAAACCAATCTGGCAATCCTTCCGGATTAACTACAATTACTGGCTTACCTAATATAGCGGCTTCCAGACCTACCACCGACCACATTATTACGGCTATATCCGATTGTAAAAGTAACGGTTTTAAATCTGAATTACCAGAGTAAATCCTGCATCTATCAAGAGAGCTAAACATTTTGTCTATGAAATGGTCGTTATTTGTAGTTTCCAGGGGATGTTTTTTAATTATCAAATCATAATTCTCGTTGCTACTAATTATCTCTTTTAGAATTTTGCAAGGCTTCTCTCTAAATCCTTTCAAAAAAGGGTCTTTCCATTGTGACGCAAAAAAAATTTTTTTACGCTTTTTATTCCTTTTTAAACTGGTATTGGAGTTCAAGAAAAAATTATCTAGTCTTAACGCTCCTATGAGTAAAATTTCTCCATCAATGAAACTATTTATTTTCAGTATATTCTCTTTAGATTTTTTTCCATAAACAAAGTAATAATCAAAAACTGCAATTTTATACCGAGGCGTTGCAGGGGTAAGAGCATGAGCTATGTTAACGATTATTATATTTTTAAGTTTTCCAAGATAAGCAATAATTCCGGCAGCAACGGAACTTTCCATAAAAGTAATTACTACTTGGGGGGCAAATTTATTTAATATTCGATTGTATCTACATGCCAAATAATACAACTCAATATTATGGAACATATGATAGGTAATATTCTTACTATCGACTTTATATTTACTACTTCTCCTATCTATTCTGACTGATTCTGTTTTATATTTAGCCTCCCTTAGTAAATCGTCCAAATACTTTGTTATCTCTGTATGTACGTCATGTCCCGGTAAGTAAAGGACATCTACACTCTCTTTGTTGTGCTCATAAATAAATCTATAAAAAATTTTATTCAGCACAATAATTACAAATTCAGTTATCTTTCTTAGAATAGATATTATATGGTTGCGGTAGTAATTAACAAAAAACCAGTACCACCAGGCAGCTTTTAGTCTTATATCGAGTTTTTCGGGAAGTCCTTCGATTTTTATATCAGCAAATTTCGCTGCTTTTTCTAAATTTTTAAGATTATCTTTAATCAAAATTTGCTCCTTTGAGTATTTCGGATTCAGATATATTTGGATATGGTTTTTCAAAAGCTAAACCATGGCATAGGGCATACTTTTGCACTTAATATCCACACGAAAATAAAATTCACAAAGAAGGTAATTGTTGTTGCCTGAGCTGCTCCTATTGGACCATCTAATTCATCAGAAAATAGTTCAATACGTCTCTTTTATGCTAAATTTAGAATAATCTTGATTTCTCTGTAAAAAACGATGATGCCAAACAATGCTAAAATCATTAGTTTTATAGTAAAAAATAAAATAGCATTCAAGCTTAACATATTCAAAAAATAAACAAAAGCTATAAAACAAAACATGATCAATGTAGGTTTCCAGATCATCCATAAAGGAGTTACTCTTTGTTTTAAAACCATTTTTGATATAAACCATGCCATTAGAAACATAATAAAATAAGAAGCAACTGTAGTATACGCAGCAGCAATGTAGCCATATTTAGGTATAAATATGGCATTTAGTATAATATTCGATACCCCGGCAGTAAGGGCAACTATTGAGATAAATAAAGTCTTTTTCTTATATCCTGGATACATTCCATATACAACAAACATTCCATAAAAAATGTATCCGATTACAACTATTGGAACCACATTAAGACCCGCATGAAATTTTTTATCGGCTAAAATTACAACTATTTCTTTGGCCAATAGAACAAGCCCTAAAGCAACTATTGTCACAATTGAAAATACTTTTTTAAATAAAGCATCTAACCTATTGTATTCGTTATTATCCAGAAACTTGAAGAAATCTGGTATTAATGCTTTTTGTGTTGAACCAATTACAAGAAGCAATAACATCCCAATATTATATCCTAAACTATACAACCCGGCTGATGCAGAATCGATAATATTATTAACCATTATTCTATCAAATTGTGCAAGAATAACACCACTTAAGGCATATGGGATAAGGGGAATAGAATAAGTCAGTATATATTTAATATGTTTCATCTTAAAAGACAATTTTGAATATCTGTGTAGTTTTATCATAAAATAGATCGAAAAAATAAAACCTGTCAAAAGAGTTGCCCATATTTTCCCTAAATATCTATTCTCCTTTAATAAATAGACAAATAAAATTGCTATGCCAAATGTAATATAACCTTTTAATACACTTATTGTTGCAACTTCTTTACTTCTCTTTTGTGGAAGTAATATTTGACAATATATGCTGTATATAATAGCGAATAAACAGGCAAATAATAAATAAATGGGTAATAATCCAGGAAGTTGTATCAAACTTGTTATTTGCCTGTAAAATAAAACGTATACAGAAATAGTTAAACCAAAAATTAAACCTACAAAAATTAAAGTTGTTCCTATAAATTCGCCAAAATCATCTGTTTTTTCGTAATAGTGTCTACTTACTGCAGTATATGAATTTAATGATAAAACGACTGTCATAATCCCAACATAAGATAAGAAGACCGCTACTATACCATAATCAGCTCGAGTAAAAAGTCGAGTAAAGATTGGAATAGAAATAAAAGCTATTGCTTTGGTTGCCATATCCGCAGAAAAATAATTCTTTGAATGTTTTAGCGTCTCAAAGATATCTGTATTTTTTATTTTCTTTATTAGTTCGCGGTTTATTGAGCGTTGCATTGTAACTGGTCATCTCTCATGGCAAAATCATTTCCGTTTTTTATTTTCACTTCTTTGAATTTGAATAGGATAACACATGAAGACGTATCTTATTAAAATCATCGTAATATTTAGAAGAGGGGACATCCACAGAACCCTGGAAATCCTTCATTTGCATTTGCTTTAAAAGAAATAATTTTCTATATCCTGACCTTATCCCTTCATCCATCCACTCCGGCAGTCTTAAATAATCCAAAATGTTGCTCATTTTATGTATTAAGATATGTTTGTAATTAGTGGATTCTTTTTTCATAATATAGGCAGATAAATAAACGGACATAGCATCATCAACCACCCTCTTCGACTCTTCTACATCTAACTGAGACTTTTCACTTAAGTGTATTGCCAAACAATCTCTAAATTTGGCATATTTTGCATCATAAGTACCTGCTTTAATAAAATCCTCTAAATTTTCAGTTGTTCTTCCTAATGACCCAGGTATGCTTTCCCGAGCTGCATAAAGTACATCTAAGCGTTTCATTTTAGCATATATCAAAGCAAGCATAGAGGGTAATAATTCACCAAATCTATCGTCATTTGTGAACTTCAAAGTTTCTTTGAAAATCATTTTTAAAAAATCTGTTCTGTGAACAGCATAAAAGGTTGGGTAGTAATTTAAAAGATGGAAATTCAACCTGGATTTTGCGTCCGTAAAAGTGATTGATTTATATGGATAGATAGGGACCCAGCAAAACTGTTGTTTTTTTCTCTCATCGGTTTTTAAATAAAAAGAGAGATAATAGCCATGAGCAACTGTAAAATCCGGGTTCTTCTCAAGGAAATCTACAGATTGATTTATGCCATTTGGTGTAATGAAATCATCGTCCGCACATACCACACAATATTTTGTATCAACATGATCTACTGCATAAGCTATTTTGTGGAATAGATTAATTGTAGAAGAACAAGTGCTAAGGTGTGAAAGGTTTAGATTTGAAAATGATGAAATAATTTCTTTATTTAGTTTTTTGTTCTCATTCGAACTGGAATCTGCAACAATTATATTATTATCTCCCCTATATTCATCATAATAATTCAGGATTCGTCTTAGATACTCTGGACGGTTATAAGTCGGGATTATTACGGTAACTAAAGGTTTCTCATTCATTTTGACTATTTTTTACCAAAGATTTTCTCTTAAATATTTTTCTATATATTCACGTGAATTTCCTACTTGAAAATATTTATTAAGCTTGCTTATGTTAATATTATAATTCTGGATAGGCAATTCATCTTTTGTTGATATCTCTTCAATTTTAAAATCATAAATCGATGCTAAATCTATTAGTCTAATACTATCTGAACTACAAATATTTATTATTTTATTTGTGACTTTTTTATTGATTAATTGACTGATTATTTTAGCTACAGTTTCTGTGTGAATAATGGTTAATTTAGATTCTGCACTTATAAAAAAAGGTTTGCAATGGCTCCAATCATAAATCGGATTTTTTTTAAGATTTTGTCCAACTAACCCACCCAACCTTAAAATAAGCCATTTTGGACAATATCTTTTAACAATTAATTCTGCAAGATATTTATCAAATCCATATGGAGATAGCTTTGTAATTTCAATAGGACTATCTTCGCGCGTTTTCTGTAAAGAATCTATACCAGAATAAACATCTATAGAACTAATATGGATAAATATTCTATATTTAAAATCAAAAACGAAATCAAGCGTTGATTTGACATTCTTTTCAAAATCAAGCCTTGGGTCTTCATTAGCTTTCCCCTTAAGACCACTTCCATTAGCACTTATAAGACAATCTATTTCATCGCCAACATAATTACTATAGTTTTGTCTGCTTATCCCAATATAATCTATTCCCTCTTTTTTAAAATATGCACATATTGCCGAACCGACAAACCCATTCTTACCTATAACATAAATCATTTAGTACTCCTCCTACGTTTATTCCATTTACTCATTTTATCACACCCATTAATTCACAAAATTTGGAGACATATCCACATCAGGATAAAGAATATCCTCCATTGATTTATTTAAAGCCATATTCTTACAGAAAAGCCCACAATTACTTGGTTTTATCCAACTTTCAATATTTTTAACGATATCATCATTCCAAATTTCCCTAAGTGATTTTTGATTTATATTTCCAAGATAATATTTTCCATTACCTCTACAATTCTTACAAAACGTCAATTCACCTTCAGCAGTTATCGCAGCTTGAAAAAAATGTGCATAACAAGTCCTCGGATAATCAAGTTGATCTTGAATAATTGAATACCCTGATCTCAAAAGTTTAATATCGTTTTGTTTCAAAACATCATTCACGATTTTAAAGACTTGTTGAGTTTTATCATCATTCCAAAATTTCCCCTCATCATTAGCAAACTGATCAGGTGCTAACTGCAAATAATTTATATTTGTATTACTCAAAATATTTGCCAATTTTTCGAGGCTATATATGTTTTCTTTTAAAACTAATACCCTAATCCCAATATTTAATTTACTTTTCATTTCCACTCTTGCTTGTGATAACAACTTAATGTTATCAATAATTCTTTCGAATTGATCCACACCCTGAACAAATTTATAACTACTTCTATCGCCACCACCCATAGATATTCTAATCCATTGTAAAAACCTATTAAGTTCAACTGCGTTTTTACTATTAATTAACGACCCATTTGTCATTAAACCGTTATCCAAACCAATATTTTTAGAATACCCCAGTATTTCCAAAAAATCTTTATGAACCATCGGTTCCCCACCACCAGTAAAACTAATGCCACGTGTTCCCAAACCATATGCTTCTTTCAATCTTTGCTTGATAACGTTTGTATCTAAAGATGCCGGATTAGTTTTAAGATATTTGGTAGAGTAACAAAAAAAACATCTATGATTACATCTATCTGTTAAATCTACTTCCAAAGTAGTAGGAAAAGGGCGTCTGCCTTGTTTATAAAGGACTATTTTTTCTGGATGGAAAAATATTTTTTTGCTAAAATCGAAATTATATAAATCTAAATTACTCATACTTATACCTCCATAAGCATTTTCAACATTTTTTCTATTTCACTCGAAAGAGCATCTTGTACTTCTTCTTTTTTTGGAGAGGTTAATAAATTATTTCGAGCTAAAAAATGATTAGACGCCAAAGGAAACTCACTTTCACATATCAATTCAATATTTTTTCTCAAGATTGATTTCGCACAAGATTGCACTAACTCTGCAACCTCAACGATAGAAAATAACGTTTCGGTAGTAAGGTTATAAATGTTAAAACCGCTCTTATTCTCTTCAATCAATGATTCCATACACTTACTTATATATTCAAGACTAACAAAATCTCTATTTTGTTTACCACTACTTTTTAACCTAATTTCATTTTTTTCATAAGCAGTTAAGCAGAAGGTTGCTGGCACAAGAGTCCAACGATCAATTTTTGGATGCACAGGGCAACCGAAAATATTTGAAGGTCTTACAACACTAACATTTAAACCATGACGCGACGAAAACATCTTGCAATAACCTTCTGCTACATAGTGAGTGAAAGCATAATCATCAGCACATTCTATTGATGAATCTATGGTAATAGTCCCCTGCAATTCCTTTCCATAAACTTGTAATGTTGAAAAATAAATAAATGATTTACATCCTCTCTCTTTAGCAATTTCTAACATATTTCTTGTTCCAATGCCATTTACAATTAATGCCTGTTCTGGTTCCTGTGAAGAGATAACATCATTAAAAGCAGCCAAATGAATAATACAATCAATTTTTTCGGATATCTTTTTTTTTAAATCATCTAACTGTGTGACATCACACTCTACTACTTCAAATTCATTTCTCCAATCCTTAAAATAATCTGGTAGTTTCCTGCATAATGGGATAACCTCATTGGATATTTCTTTATTTAAGTATTCCGTTAAGTAACTACCGATATAACCGGTTGCACCAGTCAATAATATTTTCATCTCTTTCCACCTCCAATCCTAAATTTCCAATCCCCCATACGTTTCAATAAATTCTCTGAAGCTTTTTGCCTGTGAATCCTTTTTTGATATGATCGGGTTATCCACGGGCCAATCAATTCCTATATCTGGATCGTCCCATTTAATTGTGCCTTCACTGTTGGGGACATAGTAGTTGTCGACTTTATACACAATCTGTACATTATCTGTTAGAGAGCAATTTCCGTGAGCAAAACCTCGTGGGATGTAAATCGCTTTCTTGTTATCTGCCGAAAGCGTGATACTGTCCCATTGCCCAAATGTCAATGAACCTTTTCTCAAATCAATAAAAACATCGTATAGTTCACCGCTTATAACCCTTACTAACTTTGTTTCCGAATATGGTGGAAACTGAAAATGCATCCCTCTGATTACGCCTTTTTCAACGGACAACGAGTGGTTTTCCTGAACCCAGGTTCTACGAATTCCATACTCCTTGAAGATTTTATCATCATAAGTTCTCATAAAAAATCCTCTTTTGTCTTCTTTTGGTTCTAACTGTATCTCAAATACTCCATCAAATTTTTTGTCTTTTACTAACATTCTTATCCCTCCTATAACCATCTAAGATTGTTATCTAATCTACGGTTTTCAATTAAATGCCTTATCCATCTTACCCTGAAATATTTGGGGTATTCTAAATCTTTCTGTGACAATCCAAAATTTTTATAGGATTGATGTAGTTCCTCAGCTCCCCTTCTTAAATCCCATGTTGGTTTGAAATGAGGTAAAGTCTTCTTTATTTTGGAAAAAGCAACCCGATATGTCCTTTCATCTGGCCCAGTTTTATTGAGAATTTCAACGTGACTGTTAGGAACTACTTTTTCTACCTGCTTGGCTATATCCTTTATCTGGTAATTCTCTTCATTTATCCCCACATTAAAGGCTTGATTGTGTATCTTTTCTATCGGCGCTTCTAATGCTGCTAAGAACGCCCTACAAAGGTCTTCAACGTGGACAATAGGACGCCAAGGAGTTCCATCACTCATTATCGCTACCTCGCCAGTAAGATAAGCCCATGCAACTAAGTTATTTACTACTAAGTCCAGTCTCAAGCTTGGCGATATTCCGTAGACAGTGGCGTTGCGCATGAAGACAGGATGAAAATTATCGTCCGCTAACTTTGAAATCTCTTCTTCCGTTTCAACTTTTGCTTTGGCATAAGCAGTTATAGGATTAAGTCTGCCTTCTTCTGTTAGGGGTTTGTCCTCCGGCGCTATACCGTATAAACTGCACGAAGATGAAAATATAAATCGCTCTATTCCAAGCCTTTTTGCTAACTTAGCTAATTTGACAGAAGCGAGAGAATTTATTTCATGTGTAAGTGGGGGTTTTATCTCCCCTAAGGGGTCATTTGAGAGAGCGGCTAAATGGATTATCGCCATAACTCTTTCCAGGTCCCTTTCGCTGATGTCCCTGACATCCTTCACTATTTGCTTTAAAGGTCGAACATTTGTAGTGTATAAATTACATCCTTCATAATAGTTAGAATCCAAACCTACAGTTTTGTAGGAATGCTCTTGCAAAAATTTTGTCATTATTGTTCCTATATAACCGGTATTTCCTGTAATAAGAATCAGTGCGTCCTCCATTTTTTATTCACATCTCTCCTTTTCTGAAAGTTTTTGTACCATCTTACTTATCCCATATTTTCCAAAAGGCCTTCCCGCTTTGCCACAATTTATTAAGATGCTGCATATCTCTAAAAGTATCCATACATTCCCACTCCCCTCTGTGTTTATATACTCTTAATTCATCATCTTTGGCCAGTTGTACTAAAGGTCCAAATTCGAAATCACGAGTATCATCCTCCGATAAATAGCCAAAGATTCCTCGATTAAAAACAAAAAATCCACCGTTTATCAATCCCGCTGAAGCCTGTGGTTTTTCTGTATATGAAACAACCCTATTATTTTCGACTACTAAATCACCAAATCTTGATGGTGGATATACACCAGTTACTGTTCCTATGTGACCATGACTTTTATGAAAAGACATTAATTCATGCAGGTTTATGCTCGCTACACCATCCCCGTAGGTAAGCATGAATAAATCACCATCCACATACTTTTCTATTTTCTTTATCCTGGAACCTTTCAAAGCCATCTCCCCAGTATCTGCCAGAGTAACTCGCCAGTCTTTTTCTTTATGATTGCTGTGAATTTCTATATGCTTATCGCCGCCTAATTCTATGGTAAAATCGTTATTTTGAATCTCATAGTTGTAAAAATAATTTTTAATTATTTCACCTTTGTAACCTAAGCAGAGAATGAAATCACTAAAACCATAGTGAGCATAAATTTTCATTATATGCCATAGAATTGGTTTGCCTCCAATTTCTATCATAGGCTTTGGTTTGTATTCTGTCTCTTCTCTTAATCTCATGCCCATTCCGCCGCAGAGGATGACGACTTTCATACTTTATACCTCCTCGTTTTTGACTATGTTATATTTTCCCCTTTGAATATATTTTATTTTTTATTTTTTTTATTTCCTCTAAATTCTCTTTATAGTTCTTATCTATCTCTTCTTTTACCTTCTCATCCAAACCCAATTGAACACATTTTTGATTAATTTTGACAATCTCGGGATTTTTATCTAAGTAATCCATTACACTATGTAGCTTAGGTACCTTTCTAAATGGCACATTGGAATAAATATTGTTAATTAATTCATAATCTTCATCATAATCCAATGTAAGTCTCAATTCCGATCTATTAAGTCTACCCTTAACTTTAATTGTCTTAACATCAAAAATTTCTGGACGGTCTATCAAGTAACCCCAAATCTCCGTATCTACTATAGTCTTTACCATATAGTATAACCTCCATCAACTGCGAGATTATGTTTTCGACAACTTTCCAGATAAATTCATATTTCCGATAAGCTTCATATCGCATTGTTGAGTGCATTTTATGCCTTTTTTTAAATTAAAATGGTCATTCCTGAATTGTCTGTAT
>SDBT01013318.1_pt1 | contig 13186 bp, 8 predicted proteins | sample 2277101 | NCBI WGS metagenome assembly SDBT01 (sample SAMN10404973, study PRJNA504765) | marine sediment metagenome | isolation source: marine sediment core GS10_PC15, 103 cmbsf | place: Arctic Ocean: Southern Knipovich Ridge | collected 2010 | reverse complement strand
TGATCCTTTAAAAGATTCTAAATTGTCAAAATATGCAAGAGAATATCCTTTAGGAATTTGGATGGAAATACAATCGAAATGGTTGGATGAAAATAAAAATTTATCTGATTATGCAAAATTCTTCATTGCACCACAAAATATTTTTGAATTAAGAAAAAGACCTCCCTCAGCTAATTAATTTTCTTTCTTTATTATACAATTCATAAATGCAATCATTTATTGAGAAAAAAAAACTAAGAATGAAATAAAAATTTATTTAATTAATCAATAAAATTATTTCACTTAAGAGTCGTTATTGTTTTATTCATCTATCCCGCGTTATATGAGTTACATATTACTCCTTTTTCAAGTGATTTAACAGCGTCACCCAAATATATAACTGAAAGTTTGTCTATTTCTGTTTCTTTGACCCAGTGGAAATATTTCTGGTTTTGATATTGTGAATTTTTCCACCATTCATATTCACCGCTGGGATCTGTTTTCCTTGCTATATTTTCATTTTCACAACATATAACAAACGAATCATATTTGTCATATCCAAGATCGTCAAAACACTCCACCAAAAATAGTTTAAATGGAATATTTATAGTATTTGTTTCTATTTCATTGGCCATTTGTTTAATTCAAACTAGATTTTGATAGGTAATATTTACTGAAGCTAATATAAAATTGGTTATTTTAAATTGTTTTTTTTATTAAATATTTTATAATAAAAATAATGGATGAATGAAACCAAGAAAATGTCTCATTATAAAAAATTGTTTGAAAAAAATTCAAAAAAAGATAATTAATGTTTTTTCTTTCTTTCATTTTTGAGTTCAATAAAATAGTCATCAAATTTTTCATCGTAACCTTTTAATAAGTCAGAGCAAACATTTTTTTTCCAACGTGCAATTTCCATATTTTCAATCCAAATAATTGTTCCCTCTGAAAATTCGGGATCGTATGACTTTGTAATAAGAACTGCAGTTGTTCGAATTTGTCCAATAACTACTTTCCCAATAGCTTGTATTTTAGGTTCTTTTGGAATTAAAGATATTAACCCGCCTGTATAAACCACTATTGGTATATATTGTTCTAATGGTAATATTGCCTTATTTAATTCGACTTTTTGACGAATATTTCTTCCCTTTTGAGTCACACGAATATAAGAACATGGTTTAAAATCGTTATTATTAAATATGGGTGGTATGTCTTTATCAATTATTTTTTTAGTTTCAATCATTTTATTTTCGATTTGTTCTTCATTTTTATCGACTTGGATTTCTTTTGATATAATTTCGTTTGTTGAATCCATTTTAAAAAATAATATAAATATATATCTAATTCACTCGTTCGTTTGATAGACGTTATGATTATTTAATTTAAAAAATTTTTATAATTAAAAAATATAACACAAAATTTTAATAACGAGGACCATACATTATTGGTATTATATTTGTTTAATTTAAATAAGGTGTTGAGGAATAATATTTACTGATATCGAATTCGCTCGTTCGTTTGATAGATGTTATGATTATTTAATTTAAAAAATTTTATAATTAAAATTTTAAATCAAAAATTTTTTGATTATTATTTTTTTTGTCGATCAAAATGGAAAATGAAATTGTTATAACTGGTAAATCAGTACGTGTAATAAAAGAAACGGAGAGAGGAATTATATTAATTTTTAGTTCAGAGACAATTCAAAATGTAATAGTAGAAAAATCATCAGAACTTTATTGTGACGACGATAACGATAACAATAACAATAACAATATCATGGAAGAAGAAGAAAATCAAAAAGAAAAAGAAGAAGAAGAAGAAGAAGAAAATCAAAAAGAAATTAAAGATTCATCAAAAAAACGTAGTAATGAAAAAACAGATTCTTCGAAAAAGAAAAAAAAATCCAAATCCGAATCCATTACAAAATATCAGGATTATAAATTGTGTGGATGTTTATGTTCAGAAATAACTAGTCCTCTTATTATGTATACGATAAAAATTCATAAAGGAAATGGCGATTTGTATATTGTCTCAGAAATTATGAATCATAAATTAGAATTTAATTCTTCATTAACAAAAAGTATTTTAAAACAAGCTTTGATAAAAAGTGAATATTATTTGGGATCACCAAAATCAATAGGAATTTTACTTGAACCTCTTTATAAAATTCATGGATTAACGTTGCAATCATCTATTACAGAAGAAAGTAAATTACAATGTCTTTTTTCTGGAGAAAAGGGAAAAATATTAAGTTATGTTTGTAATAATATTTTTAAAAATAGACTTTATTATGAAAGAATATCCTTATTTGGCAATATTGCAGTAAAACAACTTGTTGATTTAGAATTGAAAATATTAGAATTAAATATAGAAAATGATAGAACCGAATTACTAAATTTAATGGATAATGAAATAAAAAGAACAACAAATAATAGTAATAATGGAAACGAAGATTTTTTTGATAATTTAGAAATGCGTGTATCAGAAAAAAGGATTTTTTTATTTGAAAAAATATGTTTCTTAAATCCGATATCTGAACAACAAAAAAATAATTTCCTTAATATTGATGGAATTTTCTGTGGTTTGGATGATTATTATCGTGATAAAGTTGAATCGATATGGGATGCTTCATGTATATTTAATGAAATGATTGAAAAATCAAAATTATTTTTACATAGTTGTATGGAACATAAACAAGATGATGATCGTTGGACAATAGATACAATTAAAATTCTTAAAAAATATGTTTCTATTTGGGAAGATCCAGAAAAAGGAAAAAAATATGTATTTACTTTTGAAGTTGATAAAATGCAAAACGAAATTGCTGATAAATTGAATAACAATTTAAAATCTATTACTGTAATTAGAGTTGAAAATGATACCGATCATGATTCTCAAACAGGATATTTCGATTGTCTTAGGTCATTGATACGAAAACATAGACATGATAAATTGCTAATAATAAGTACATTAGAAAAAAGAAAAAGATATTTATCTACTCATACAGATTTTAATTATATTTATACTTATAAAGAAATAATTCAACAAAATTCATTTATTGATTCCAACATTAAAACTGTTATTGTTGATAGATGTCATGTATTAGGATTACGCGAATTTCATAAAATGCTATTAAAATTTCAGAATAGTGATAGTAAATTCCAACTTTATTTATGTGGAAGTACTTTATGTCTTCCAGAAACAATTGGACAACCATTTCAAGATATATACAACGATTTCTGTTGTTTACATCATCGAGTTATACCCGATCGAATAATTAAATCAGAAGATATTCAAACAGATAAAATTGATAAAAAATTTGATAATATACAATCTATGTTAAGTGAGCGCAAATCATTAGGTTCAATGTATATTATTGTTAATTCAAAAAATGAAAAACAAAAATTAATACAAATGAAAATAGATAAAAAAATTGGAATTGATGCTATTAAAACAATAGATGAATTAAAATATCAAGATCCATCAAGGACTACTATAGTAATTTTTATTAAACAAGATGGCGATGGCGGCGTCATGAATAAGAACAAATTAGCAAAATGTTTATCTTGTGCTTCTACTAAACCTAAATCTGCTGCAATAATAGGAGATGACGATGATATCGATAGAATAAAACAAAAATATATTTATTCACGTCAAAGTGTTTTAACAAAAATTATAGAATCAAAAAACATTAAATTTGTAATTTAAATTGTATTTTGTGAGTAATCATTTTCAATACATGTTTTAAGAAATTTAGAAAATGAATCATTTTCTAAATGAAGTTCAATATGTATATTTTCTATACAACAAGTATCATCAGATTTTGTTTCGATCCAAGATTTATAAGAAATTTCTAAAGATATCTTATTTTTTGCAATAGTATTTTCCCATTTAATAGATGATGCATTGTTATTACTGTTATCATTATTATTCATAATAGAATCTTTTTCATTTGTTTTTGTGATTCGTAGAGATTCATTTTCCATTTTAATAATTTTATTACTATTGTTATTGTCATCGTCTGTATGAATACTCCAATATACTCTTTTTTTACTTGAATTAAATTCTGACATGATTTCATCCATATTTTTTCGAGGTAATTCTAGATTTGAAAAATTATAAGATTCAGCAAGAATTCCACAAGATATAGTTCTAGATACATCAAGATATAAAAAAAGATAAACTATAATAATTCCTGATTTTAATATTTTCCTATCTTTTGACTGTGTCATAGATATATTTATTTTTACTGGACGATTTTCTTGTAAAACTTGTTTTATTATATTACTAGTTATATGTCTTTCATCGATATTGCAATCAAATTTTATATTATTATCATCATCTTTTTTCCAAAATTGTATAGATAACCCAATAATTATATCTTCTAATTCAGGAATTATTGTTAATTTTTTTTGAAAACTCTGTAATAAATCTAAATTTTCTTCTTCTTCTCCTTCTTCTTCTCCTTCTTCTTCTCCTTCTTCTTCTCCTTCTTCTTCTCCTTCTTCTTCTCCTTGTTCTTGTTCTTCTAAGAAAATTTGATTTTCCATTTTAAAAAATGGAAAATGTGTTATGTCCTTATAAATTCTTTATTTTTAATAAAATTTGTTAATATTACAATAAAATTGTTCAAATAGATTTATTTATTTCTTTTTCCATTATTTCTTTTCATTGCTGTATAAAATTTATCACTAAATGCATTTACTGAATTTTGATATCTTGTAGAAATGTTTTTACTAGATTTAGTTATAGATCCAGGAATTAAACTAGAAAAAGTTGTTTTAAATATAGCTCCTTCCATTGAACTAGTAACTAAAAATTGTAAAAATAATAAAAAGACAAATACAAGATTGAACCATACTAGAGAAGAATAAACAAAATTAAGATTTCCCCGATTACAAGTTGGTACACCTCCAATTTCACGTGAACAAAAAGCTCTACAGAATTGATGATCATCACATAATGATGGTAGAGAAAGTACTGCAGCCCAAAAAAATTTAATAATTTGCAAAAAAAGTAAACCAAGTAAAAAAAGTTGAGTAGTTCTTGTAAAATTTGGTGTAGCATAATAAATTAAAAGAGCAATAGTTCCTAATACAGAAACAGGTACTAATATTAAAAATGTATCTGTGGCATAAACCCACCAATATAATTCTAATCGTCCAGATTCCAATTCCGTGAAATCCGTTAATTTATCGTTTATATAAAAAGGTATTCTATCATCAGGTAAATTAATTTTAGATACAGGGGGTACCACAATTTTAGATGTCATATCGGAACTTGTAAAAGTAAAATTCAGAAAAACTAGTGGAAAATAAAATATCATTACAAGAACAAGAGTTGAGCATAAAGCAATAGATGTCCATACAATCCATGATTTTACTGGTAGTTGGTTTTCAGGGTGGTCTGTTTTCCAGTCCTTAAATTGTCCCTTCATTCGACCAAGAATAAATAAATATACTATTGCAATTGGCAAAAATGCTAAGTTATACCAAGTCATAAAACTATAAACGAAATTTTGATTTTCTTCATTATCTCCTACTTCATTTTCAGCTGCATCACGTCTTGATCCAAAGTTTCTACAAAATTGATGATTTTTACAATTGTCTGAAATCCACAATATAAAGGCCCATATAAATTTTCCAATTTCCAAAATAAATAAAATTGCCAAAAATATTCCAGCTATTAGTGTAAATCCAGTTCTTGTATATCTTAATACTAATAAATTGATAACAGGAAGAAGAAGGAAAAAAAATCTCAATGTATCTGTTGCATAAATCCACCAATATAATCCAAATCTACCAGAATGTTTTTCTGTTGGATCTGAAAGATTATCATGTATATAAAAAGGTATATTATCATCCGGAAGATCACTAGATGTAAATGTATAATTTAGGAATACTATAGGAAAATAAAATAGAAAACTAATTGCTATTATAAAACTGGTAATATTAGTACACCATACAGCAAATTTCATTTTGTGGATTTACTTTATTTAATTATAGAAAAAAAAGTGAGTTAAATATATTATTATTACTATTATCAATATCAAAATAAAAATATACAGAAATTATTATTACTTCAAATTAATAAAACAAATTCTTTTATTTTATTATTCTTTTTTACTCTGATCATGATCACGATTTAACCTTGTGTTGTTATTATAAAAAAATTTTGATGCAATCTTAGAAATTATTGAAGGTATTGTATTGGTGTTATTATTGTTATTAGAAATTTCAAGCATTTCAATATTTTCATCTTTACTTTCATTTTTCTTTTTACGTATAGAGCCAGTATTTTGTTCATTTTGATTTAAAGAAATATTTTCAGTATTTACTATTGAACGTTGTTGTTGAATTGGCATCATTTGAAGAGGAGGAGGTTGATTGATACTACCAGGGAATAATATTTTTTCTATTTTATTTTTTATTATGTTTCCAATTTTTTCTTCCGCAGCTATCTCTCTTTGTAACAAATTACTTAATTCTTTTTGGAATTTCTTCATTTTTGTTTTTATACTATAATCTTCATCTTGAAGATCATTTATATTTTCTTGGTTTCTCCATATTCTATATCTACGTCGTATTGTCAATAGAGCAGCAATGAGTGTTAATATAAAAATAATAGTAACAAATATCCATTGAAATAATAGTCGAAGTGTAAAAAACGATACAAATGCAACAATAATAAAAAATCCAAAATTTGAAAAATTCCAAAAGAAACAAAATGTATCGAATGCGGGAATAGGATCAGTTCCAAAATTAAATTCTTCTAATCTTGCCAATAAAGGTTGAAAATTTATGAAAAATAATAGAGGAAATTCATCTAAAAATGTAAAAAAATCTATTAGGCCTTGAATTATATTAAGTGTTTCGGCAAAATTAGGAAAATCCACAATAAGAGATATTATCCAAAATAGACTTATGAATACAAGTATACCAACTATTAAAGCAAAAAAATAACTGAGTTCAGCGACAAAAAGCAATATAAGTATTAAAACTACTAATATAATGAAACCAACTGGAACATCTGATCCAAATATTTGTCCCAATGTCCAAATATTTATATGAGCTAATCCTACGATAAGTACATATAGAATAACACCTATAAATGGAATAGTAAGTACTCCAAGAGCAAGTAATCCTATAATCCATCCATAAGTACTCTCTACAGATTTAAGACTTATTCCTCCTGCGACAGTTTGTTGAAATGCTTTTGGTATTACTGCAAGAATATATAAAAGAGTATCTAATACATCTCCAAAAGCTTTTTCAAATTTACCACCAAGATCAGTACATAATTGAGCTAATTCTACTCTTTCTTCTGTATTAGGTAATTTACATTTTCCATTTTCTACATCTCCTCCGATATTTTCACAAACTGTATCTAATTCAAATCTTGTTCCATTTGGAAATAAACATGTAGCAGTTAAACAAGAACTATATTGACGTCTACAATTATCACAATCTGGACAAAATGGTCTATTTTGTCCATCTGCTTCTTTACATCCATCACTTAATTCAAATTCAAATAAATTGTTATTTCCATTATAAGGATTAACACAATCTTCTAAAATTAATGGTGCTGGCCATTGTATTTGAAGTGGAAATACATCATTTGGAACAAGAGTAAATGCATCAAATAAATCTTCTCTTAATAAGAAAAGACACCAAGGACTATAAAGTTCTGTTCCATCGAAATTTTCTGGTGTAGAACATGTAAAATAACTTAGAAAAGCATTTTGTACATCAACTAAAAAGAATTCTTCTAAATCCACACCAGCAAAAAAATCTATAGTTTCCGATACAAAATCTTGTATTACATTTCCAATTGTACCAAAAAAAAATCTCAATATCCAATCTAAATATCCATATATTATTTGATTTGTATCAAATCTCGTAGTTGATTCTCCTCTTATAACTCTTGGTAATCCTGCAGCTTTTCGCTTTTCTCTTAATAATTGTTTTTCTTGATGGAATTCGCCTAAATAAATACTAGCATTTATCATCCAATCTGGTGTTGTTATATTATTTTCAGCTAATATAGGAAAGGGTATATATTTTTGAGGTTTTCTAACATTATAATTTCCTGAAAAAATATCCAATAAAGATCCTTTATTTTCAACATCTCTTTTTTTCATTTCTGTTTCATATTTTTCAGAGTGTACAAAACCATCTGATATAAGATATTGGTTTTTTCCTTTCATCAAATCCCAAAAATTATTATTATTTTGTTTCCAACCAGTTTTTAAAGAATAAAATAAAGCATGACATTTTTGAAAAAAAGGCCAATATTCAATATCATATCGTACATAAATTATTGACCACATTTCTTGAAAAATTTTTGAATAATTAGAAATCTTTTCAGTTGTATTTTTTGAAAATGAAAAGGTATTTACAATCACTTGTCTTTTATATTCAAGATCTTCCATTGTTAAAGTTTTATATTCTCTTCCATCTATTCCTTTATATGAAAACACACCGGATTTTTCTAGATCTTTTCGTAAAATAATTGGTCCTTCAAATTGTTCTGCAATTGTTAATGGAAGATTTCTTCCAATTCTTTTTCTATAAGGTAGTGGTGGTACTGTTCTATGATAAAATAACATTTCATTGACATAAATCAAATATAAATTATGTAATTCTTCATATTCTCTTTGTTTTATATCTTGTATATCTTCATATAAAATAATTGCAGTAGTATTTTCATTACGAGTAGCAACTATTAAATTTTGTTCAAAAGTTCCTATCTGATTATCGTAATATTTTCTTTTTTCCATCCAATCTCTACCAAATTGAGTTGTTAACAGATAATATTTACTTTCTTTAAATCTTTGCCACATTGGTGAAATAATATCTCCAATTAAACTCCATTTTATAGTACCATTAGTTACACCTTGTCTATAATCTCTTATAACAGAAACTATATTCGATATTGGTTTTACAATTGGATCTGTTCTTTTCATAAATTCTTCTCTTTGTTGTTGTGTTTTATTTTTAGAATAATCATAAAGACATTCTGAAACAGGTCCCATACAATCAAAGAAAGTAGAAAAATCCATTAAACCACCTACATCTATTTTATCTGGACAATTTTTAGTCATTTTCCAATCCATAGCAATTGCGTACATTCCATAACAACCCCAAAAAACAGAATAATCACCCCATCGAGTTTTATCAAATTTTCCTGGCAATGCATTATGAAGAACTCTACCACATGTACTTTCATTATAAACTCCATTTTCATACAAAAAATTTTTCCATTTATCTAATTTTTCTTGTTCATTGAATTGATCATTCGAAAATACTTTTTCTAATATTTCACGTTTCTTAAGATCACCAAAACATTCTATTAATTCAGCTATTTCCAAAACCCCACCAATTTCACTAATACAGTTAAAAGCTTCCTCGACTTTTTGTTTAAATGATAGGAGAGGACCAACAACGAAAAGAAAGAATTCTAGGAATTCTTCCAGAGCGCTTGCAAGAATACCAGCTATAAAAGAAAGAGGAGGTACATTATCATCTATACAAACTAGAGCACAAATAGCATCACTATAAAAATCTAATAAACCAAAAAATTGCCTAGCGCGAGCTCCTTCAGGACATGCATCAATATCAGGTATAAAACATTCTATTAAAGTAGCGAAAGGGCATACAGCAAGATCTACTGTAAATCTCCAAAAATCTTTAAATAAAAAACCCAATATATCAATTCCATCAGAACCCAAAGGTATCAATAAAGGTACAGTAGTGGCATTATCTAAACAAGTTCCAACTAGGTCAAAGCATTCAAATATACCACCATCAGGAACAATAAATTCGAATAATTCATCATTAGTATTATAATCACACCTTCCAAGTCCTGAAGTAGGATAATTTTCTAAACAATCTTTGAAATCTTCATTTTCAAAACATATAACAATATTTTCAATACTAGTAATAATTATTTGTATAAACTGAAAAATAAAGGCGAATATAAGTTGAAATATATCATCAATTACATCTCCAGTAACAGCTCTAAGAAATTCAGTAAAACATGGTATTATACCAATAGGAATATCAGTATCGGTTTCAGGAGGAGGAAAATTACATCCTGATGGTTTACCACAATCAGTACTAGTAAACCATTGATCAATAAGACTTCCACTTCCAGGGAAAGGATTAAGATCTGAAAAAGTTACACATCCATTTCCATTTACTGCATTATCTATAAGTCCTTGAACAATCCAAAAAGCAGGTTTGATGATAGAATTTATTATACATGCAACAGATCTTAATATTCTTTCAATACTAGTTCCACCACCCTTTACTAAACCAAGCGTAACATAATCTAAAATTGCTCCTATACATGTAGCAAAATCTTTTAACCAGTCATGACATTGTTCACAATTTGGTTCTGCACCAGTAAGACCACCAAGTTGAAATTTTTGTCGTAAAGTACACTCAGCTGCTGGTGGATCTAAAGCACAATAAGTACAATCTTGATTTATAAAAGTACGTGTAACTATAAGTGATGTTAAAAATCTAAGAAATACATCTACTAAACAAGCTATAGTTTCAGCTATTTGTACAAAAAATCCCTCTATTATATTTGCTATTACAGAAACAGTATCCCAAAAATCTCCAGCAAGTCCTCCTAATATATTTTCTTGAATCATTTGAGTCATACCAGGAATTTGCCCTAATTTAATAAGCATTTTTATATCTTCTATAATGCTTTTAAAAGCTTCTATTACAAATATTACTATATCGTTCCAATTTTCAGCTATAAATCTATAAGGATTTGTAACAATAAAATGTAAAAAACTTGCAATTCCCTGTGAAGCTGGACTAATTCCACATTCATAACCAATATCTACTCCTTGCATAGATTCTTCTTGAAATTCTTGTGCTAATAATCCTGCCCCAAATAAAAGAAAAGCTATTGTTAATACAATTCCCCATCTCACTGTAAAAAGAGCTCTAAAAAATGCAATAGTAACTTGTCCGAAGATAACTCCAAGTCGCCATAACCAAGCAAGTATAATACTTGAAATTATTAAAATAGCAAAAAATATTATAATAACAAATTCTAACATTTTAATGAATTATTTATTCAATTACTCATTTATTGAAATAAATTCATTTTTTTAATAATATAATATTAATATCAATATTATATTAGATTTTTATAAATGATTGATGAATCAAATATTATCTAAAAAAGATTTTATTAGTTTGTGTATTTTTTTATATATACTAATTCAAATATATCTTCCTCTAAATTATTATTTATTGGAAAAAGATAAAATGAATGAATGGTATTCGTGGCGTATGTTTTCAGAAAAAAAAATGGCAGGTAAAGAATTAGAAATATTTTGGTTTCCTTATTGGATGAATAATACCAATAACAACGGTATTTTAATAAAAATGTCTGATCATTTTAATGAAATATGGACTCAAAAATTAATTGCAGGTCCTAATTGGATATTACAAAAAGCTTGTATTTTTATTTGTTCACGTATTAAAAGTGCTAAAAGTGTAAAATATATTTGGTATATATATGAATGGAAAGGAATTAATTATAATAATTCTAATACAATTTATTGTAATCGTAATTTTCAGAATAAAAATTAAAGACTTAAATTATATGCAATGGTTCACAAATTTACTTATAAAAAACATATTATTTCAATGAGCATTCGGAGATTAACTCAATGGGATCCCATGGATCTCAACTACAAAAAAAACAAATGATGCGACAAATTCTGAGCAAGTTCCAATAGCGATTGAAGAAAATTTCTATTTTAGCGCCAAGAATTTTCATATAAAAAAATTGTGGTCAATTTTTAGAAATCAAAATACCAGAATTTTTTTTTGTGTAAAATTTCTATCTTTAATTTGAAAATTTCCATAATCATTCCCTTGGATGCACAGTATTAAACAGTAATATAAATTGGATTTTTGTCAGTTTTTTTTATCACACGTAAATATTTAAACAGAGAAAAAGAATCCCCATCCCCCCAAAATTAGCCACGTATATCTCGCGTACATAGTCGATTTTAAACACGATAAAAATGACTTCTGACATTGATTCTAATATAACGAGTATTATTCATATTGAAGATAATACAAATATTCCTTCAAATCTTGATATCATTGATTATGATGAAACTGAAACTGATGATGATGAAACTGATGATGAAACTGATGATAACGAAAAAAAAAATAAGAGCAACGGTGATAGTAATACCATTAAAACAAAAAAAAATAACTCGATGACTTGGAATAAATCTCAATTGAAACAATTAATAAACGCTCTTAAAAGTGGGATAATTTCGTATAAATTTATTGCAAAAGAAATAACTCCACAATTTCCGCACAAAATAGTTACAGGAACACAAGTTTCAAGTAAATTACAACAAATTAGAAGAACTGAACGTATTAATCAAAAAGGTCTTGGTCATAAAATAAATAAAAAGAAAATCACGGAAGCAATAATTAAAGGTTTAAAGAACGCAATTGATAGATTAGATACAGAATCGGAAACGGAAAAGGAAAAGAATCATCGAATTCTAAACTTCACAAATGCAAATGGACATCAAATGAAACGAAATTTTATAAATTCTTCACCAATAATACAATCACAAAAAAAATATAAAGTCGATCCGGATTTACATTTAGAAAAAGAAGAAGAAGAAGAAGATCAAAATAATGAAACGTTTTCATTAAATTCTAATATTGAAAAAGGAGGTTATAACGATAACGATGACGATGACGATGACTATTATTCAGTTAATATTTCTTCAGAAAATGAGAAATGTTTCTTATTAAATAATTTTAGATCAAATTCTCTAGAGAATTTAAATTCGATGCTATTTGAAGGAGTTAAACGATTAAAAAATGAAATTGATAAAAAAGATTTAAAAATAGAAGAATCAGAAAAAACAATCATACAACTTACTAATCAGTTAGTTGAAGCTAAAAATGAAACTATTCGAATTTTAGATCAAATTCTCTAGAGAATTTAAATTCGATGCTATTTGAAGGAGTTAAACGATTAAGAAATGAAATTGATAAAAAAGATTTAAAAATAGAAGAATCAGAAATATAAAATTTTTATGCAAAAATTTACACATAAATTGTGTTGATAAATAATTTTTTTGAAATTTATAATAAATGAATGTAAATATTAACTTTGGTTATTGTTTAATTAAAAT
>SDBT01013317.1_pt1 | contig 13187 bp, 10 predicted proteins | sample 2277101 | NCBI WGS metagenome assembly SDBT01 (sample SAMN10404973, study PRJNA504765) | marine sediment metagenome | isolation source: marine sediment core GS10_PC15, 103 cmbsf | place: Arctic Ocean: Southern Knipovich Ridge | collected 2010 | reverse complement strand
GGAACAGAGAGGAGGCTCAATACTTATAGCGACTATTTCCCTCCGGTGAGTCCAAGCATGTGCCGGGGTGCCGGAGATCGTAAGTTCTCGAGTCGGTCCTGTCCATCCGGATCGGACGCATGTCCAGAACTGTACTTTCAGTCACAAACGCTGCAGAAAGTCGAACAGCCTTTCTTGCTCGACGAGAAATGCGATCCTGGCAACTTCTTCAACTGGAACCTTCCTCCCTTCGAAAACCTGATGAATTTTCGGCGCCGGTAAAACTTGGTTCCAATGGTTCTCACCTTGCGGCAACTTTGTATCGATTGGCAACAAGCAAGGGTGGCGGTAAATCTAAAAGGAAACAAGATCCTTCGGTGTATGCACAGATTGCTAATCGCTTGGCTGAACTCATTGATGGTGTACATGAACTTTCAATTGATCGAGACGAACGCAGAGAACTGCTGACATTATCTGTAACGGGCAAAGACAAGATTTCTCATGCAGCACGCGCGCTGTCCGATGGGACTTTGCGTTTTTTGGCACTCGCGGTTCTTTCACAGGATCCGGAGGCACAAGGAGTCTTATGTTTAGAAGAACCTGAGAATGGAATCCATCCTGAGCGTATTCCGGCGATGATCCGACTTCTTAGAGACATTGCCTGCGATGTTGATGAACCTGTGGGCACTGATAATCCATTACGTCAAGTTATTGTTAATACACACTCACCGTCGGTTGTTCAGCAGGTTCCAGAAGAGAGCCTATTGGTTGCGGAAACAAAGGAATTGTTTTTTGAAAAAAAACGCCTTAAAGGGGCGTGTTTTAGTTGCTTACCAAACACTTGGCGAGTCGTGAAATCACCCGATCCTGAGCACGAGCATGTTTGCCCAAAAGGTAAGTTGCTGGCTTATCTCAATCCAGTTTCTCATGTAAAGCTTAATGATGAAATTCCTAAGACAAGGAAAGGCAAACGACATAGAAAAGATCGACGAGTTGTTGATCGAGAAGATATTCAGCTACTCTTGTTCCCAATGCCCCGTGAATAAAAATGACCGAATTGCGCTATACTCTACACTCCGATGGCTCCTCAAATCAATCGCTCATACCCATAATTACCTGGCTATTGAGAGAGCACCTGCGCGAGACCGCCATACAAAGTGAGTGGGCCGACCTCAGACGGCTTCCTAATCCACCATCAAAAATGTCTGAGAGAATCAAAAGCAGCATTGATTTGTACCCTTGTGATCTTTTATTCGTTCATCGAGACGCAGAAAACGAACCAGTGGACAATCGACTTACTGAGATTCATGAAGCTGTTGAGGGAGCTATGGAGGATGTTGAAATACCGCCAACAGTTTGTGTAGTTCCCATTCGAATGATGGAGGCATGGTTATTGTTTGACATTAATGCTATCAGGAGGGCAGCAGGAAATCCTAATGGACGACAATCCCTAAATCTTCCGAATCTTAATGATCTGGAGAGATTACCCGATCCCAAAAAAGATCTTCATCGGATATTGCGCATCGCAAGTGGGCTCCCCGGCCGTCGTTTAAGTTCGTTTAATGAGAGAAGCGCCGTTCATCGAGTTCCGGAATATATTGAGGACTTTAGCCCGTTGCGTACTCTGTCTGCATTCCAAAGCCTGGAAGATCAAATTATACAAACCATTAGTTCTTAGGGTGGGAGTGTATGAAGGAATTGGACGGGAGAGGCCCTTTGCCAGATAGTACAGGGCTTCGGTCGGGATGACCCCGCACCAAATTACGGCAGCTGCCTATTTCGTGCGGGGCAAGCATATTTTGGTCGCTATTTATTTTTAAAAGAACGATTTGAGCGGTGGTTTCGGGTGATTACATCGTTGTTTTTGCCTGACCACACGTCCTCGATGTGCAACAGCACACCTCCGGGCGGCGGCAGGCAAACGCCTTGTACTAACCCGAAACTCCTCGCTCAAATGGAATCGAATTTTGTTTAGAATCATAATCTTCGGGGAAATTAAGATATGCGAATTCGCCGAAGAGTTCGCGGGCTTTTTTGTCGTATGCCTTTGCGGCGTCGATCTCATCTTTGAAATATCCGAGGTGTAATCGTTTTTTGTTATGGCAGATCGACGCTCGATATTTCTTATGTTGTTTGTGCCAGTACACGCCTTTATATTTTGACGTTCCTCCGCGGTTGGGCTTTCTGTTCTGCTGGTTTTGTTGATTGGTGCACAATCGCAGATTGGTCTTTTGATTATTCAGGCCGTTATGGTCGATATGGTCAACGAAAAGACCCTTCGGGGCGCCAGCAATCAGGCGGTGCATCGCCAATGGCATACCGTCTCGTCGCAAAGTTTTGGCGTACCAACCCCTGCCTTCCTGGACAGCATGCCATTTGTATCGGTTTAACCATTCGTAGTCTTCGGCATCGACGATGGCAAACTTACCATACGTCAGTTCCAATGTTTTTGGTGGTTCTTTCGGGTGATTACGGCGTTGTTCTTGCCTGACCGCACGTCCTCGAAGTGCAACAGCACGACTCCGGGCGGCGGCAGGCAAACGCCTTGTACTAACCCGAAACTCCTCGCCAAAAAGATCAGCCGCGCTAAAAAAATCACCATTCTGTTTTCTGTTCTTCATCATTTCTGTCTCCTTTTTGTTTTTTGCTCTTTTTCTCATATTCACTTTTACGCCAACTAAAAAAAACACGTCCCTCCACCCTTTGCACAAACTTGCGCGTTTGGTGCGAAAATCGGCCATTTTTCTATTGACAAAAATCGCTAAGTGCTTGCACAATATGGAGATAAAAAATTTTATTTTTTTCGCCAATAGCAAGATAGTGCAAGCGCTTTTGGTGTTATGTGGACCCGTAGGGTCTTGTTTTTTAGCGGTGGTTTCACTCAACTGCTGCGTTACTTACCTCATCCCCGATTCTCGATATCAATGGAAATCCTAAGCCCTAATTTATAAATCCTAAACAAATCCGAATGTCAAAATTCAAATGATTAAAACTGGGAGAGAAGATTTTAACCACGAAGGACACAGAGATTTTCAGACACTGATTCACACGGATTAACACTGTTTTCTTAAATATGTTTTTTAGACACGGATTCCGCGGATTGACACGGATAATATTTTACCGCGGAGTACGCTGAGGACGCAAAAAAAGAGATTTTTAGACACAGATTTCGCAGATTAACCCTTCGACTCTGCTCAGGATAAACGCAGATTTTTGTGTTGGCTTCACCTGCGCGGTTTTGAAAAAACCGCTGATCAGTCAAAATCGCAGGCTGCTTATTATGCGAGCATAAACACAGCCTGCAACTTCGACTGTCGGCTGACGGGCCCATTCGGCTTCGCTCAGGGCAGGCTAGCCGGGGTGAAGTCCACAGGCCAACTTGTTGGCCTATTTGTGAGCAGACAAAACTCCGCGCTAAAATATAATGGTTAATAAGCCTTGTACTCGCGCAAACACCCTTCAGGGTGAAAGGATCTTGCCGCGCTAAATAATTAGTGAATAGTGAATAGTGAATAGTGATTCTGGATGCTCGATGCGTGGAGCGTGAAGGGCTATTTGTGGAAGGATGTAAAAAAAGCAGGACGGATCATGTTAATCCATCCTGCTTTTTTGTTGTGTGGGTTTTTTTGGAATTATTGGGCGTTTATCAATACTCCGTATCATCGCCTACGTAGGTAACAGTCGCCGTTTCAATTACTACAGGTGTTGCGACAGGTTGCTTTGAAGGAGTATACGTCTGGACCGCATAGCGCGGTGTACTGACATTTTTAAACATTGCAAGTTTGTTCGACCAGTTTGCCAGAGAAGCGGTCTGAAGCTCGGCCTGTCTCTTTTTCAGCTCAATTAATCTCCGGGTGGAGTCTTCACGGGCTGCTGTCGCCCTGGCCAATGCAGTGGCTAAGTCGGTTCGTCTTATAGCCAGAATATTTAGCTGGCCGGCCTCGTTAACTTGTCTTTCGGCCTTAACCTGCTGTATTCGTGCCTTGAACCTGGCCTTTACTGCGTTAAGATAGGACTGTGCGGCGTCTCGTTTTGCAGTGTTGGCAGCAAGAATAATATCCATCTCAGCTTGCGCGGTCGTATTTTTGGCATCGATGTTGGCATTTTCGCGTATTTTGATAGTTCTTGCGTCCGCTATCATGCGGTCACAGGCAGCTTTGCCGCGGAGTGTCTGGTTGTATGCGAGATCTTTGTCACGCTCGATCTGTGCCTGCAATATAGAGTGCTCCATCGAAAATTGTGCGTTAGTGCGGCCGATTTGGGCGTCTGTTTTTTGCTGCAGAACGGTCGCCTGCGTCATTGCCTGTTGATAATCGGCTTTTGCGATTCTTTGGGCCGATTCGGTTGATATTTCAATTTTGGCTAATTCCGCGTCAAGATATTTGCGGGCCGAATCGATCTGAGCATCAATCTGCAGTGCAAGGGCTTCCTGCGAATCAGAGATACTTTGGGCCTCTGCCATGAGTTTTGAATACTGGGCTTCGCCGCGCTCCTGTACGGCCCAAAGCTCAACTTCCAGGGCCCTGACATCATTTTTGCCGCTGTTGATAACTGCCGGGGCTTCTGCAAGAAGTTGGTCTGCGCGGGCGTTTGTAATCTTCTCGAGGGCTTCGGCCTGGCTCTGATAATCCATGACCTCGGCTCCCTTTTCCTTACGGAAGGATTCGGCTTGCACAAGTTGCTGGCGGTATTTTGATTCTACGACATCCATCTCTTTTTCGGTCTTGGTCTTAATTTCGTTGAACCGTGAACTGGCCTGGGCTTTAAGGGCATCGGCGATGGCAAACTGTTCTGATGTGATGGCATCTTCCTGGGTTTTTACGGCCAACAGAGTTGTCTTGGCTTCTGCGAATGTCGCTTCTGCGACCATTTCGTGCGCGTCGGCCTGCGCCCTCGTTGCCATGACCTCCGCAAAGCTTTTTCGGAAGTTTGCGATGTGGTCCGGTTCTATCCTGGCTGCGACAGGCTCCACTTGCGGAACATCCGGTACCTCGTGCAGCTCTTCCGGCTGCTGATCTACGGGGGTGGTGTTCTTTTTTATTTCGACTTTCTTGGACGCTTTTTTATACGCGATTTCTTCCAGGACTTCCTGTTTGATTTTTGCAGCTTCGGCTTCGGCTTCGGCGATAATCTCAAGTTTTTGTGCTTCGGCTACGGCTTCGGCATGGATCGCTGTTTGACGTATGGCCTCGGCGCGAGCGGCGGCTTCTGCCTTGACGAATTCGGCGCGGGCGACCTGCTCGGTCCTGTCAGAGCTGATTCTGAGTTTCTTGACTTCACTGAGCTCATCGTCGAGCTTGGCCTGGATTTCAGCAAGCATCGATTCGTAGTTGGCTTCTGAACTATCCTGATGAAATTGAGCTTGGGCCTGGAGGCGGTCAATTTCAGCCATGGCCTTTTCAAAGCTGGTAGGTGCATTGGCGGATTTTTCCTGTGTTTCGGCCTGCGCTTTGGCCCTTGCAGACGCCGCTTTTATCAGTTTTAATTGATACTCTTCGCCCGCAAAGTTCGCCTGAATGGTAGCGGCTTTGCTGCGAAGCTCTTTTACCTGGGCCGTACCGCTCTTAAGGATTGCATCGCGGGAGATTTTGATTTTTTCGGCTTCAGATTGTGACTGAATAGCAGTGGATTTGATTTGCTCGGCGAGTTCAGATACGCGAGCCTGCGTTTCCTGTTGAACCGAGATGGCCTCGACCTTAAGTTCTGCTATCGTGGCAGAGGCCCGTTCACGTGTCGCTCTTGAAGCCTCCGTCATTTCAAGAATTTTAGCATTGCTTTCGACTTCGATCACGTTGTAAATCTCTTTGAGCTGTTCGGTGCGGGCTGTTTCACGCTCGTACTTTTCCCGTCCATCGGCGACAATATCGTTATATTTGCTGTTGCCCTCTTTGCTTAATGACGCTACGATCACGTCTTTGCGGTCGATCAGAGCGTCAAGTTCTGCCTCTCGTGCCGAAATCTGTGCTATAGCCTTACTGTATTCTTTGTCGTACTTTTTACCAAGAGCTTCGGCCTCAGAGAGCGTTTTGCTGACTTGGGCATTCACCTCCGCACGCTGGGCTCCGAAATCAGCCAACTGTTTATTTAATTGTGCACGAGCCTGCACATCAACAGTATCGGCCACTTCATAGGCCGCTTCGACCTTCGTGACGCCGATTTTGCCTTCACTGATATACACGCCCGGCAGATCTGATTTGTTGGCCAAAGCGGAAAATTCGGAATGGGTCTGCGAAATTTCGTGGCGTTCAATATTCGGCTGCAGAACCCGACCATACCTGCTACATCCTGAGACGAGCACAACGACAATCAAAAATATGCCGGCCGGACGTAGGGCGTACCTCTTCTTTGTTACATTTACCATTTCATGTCTCCCAAATAGTGATTAAACTCAATTTGTCTGCCTCTCTGTTTACCTCCGTGTCTCCCTTTGCGTCTCCCTTCGTATCTCCCATTGATACACAACGGTTTAGCTAAAGTCTTTTCGGCGTAATGAAAGGGCCTCTTTAAGAGATATGGGCTATTTTTGGGTTTTTTTCCCGGATATAGACAGGGGCCAGACCTCTTTTTACCTGAGATATTGTCCGGCATCCAAGATGAGCCGAAAACACCCGGAATCCAGAGATAGATGGCTGGATACTCGATGCTGGATGCTCGAGAGCTGAGGACGCAGTCATCCCGGGCTTGAGCCGGAATCCAGAGATTCTTAGACGCTGATTCACGCTGATTAACGCAGCAAATGAGCCAAAATACTGAAAACAGCCTGCTATTCAACAAAATCCCAAATCGCTGCTAATGAGCAGATACCCTCTATTTTGCTAAAAAAGTCATTTTCGAGCATCTTTATTCATTGACATTAGGAGAATCCGCATATAGGATACGATTGGATGAGTGAAAGGGAGAACCCGGATTTATCTGGAGTCGGTGAGAGTAAACTCGAAAAAATACACTTTATTTTATCGAAAGGGACCCACACATGAAGGAAACACTTTGTTTACTGCTTGTGATCAGTGTATTTATGTCCGGCTGCGGCGGTCAAGCGGCTGTTACCGTAGACAGATATATGCCTGGTGATGAAAAGAGATCTTGCTCTGCTTTACTTGCTGAAATATCGACAATTGACGAGGAAATAGCCCTGAAAGGACAAAAGAAGAAAGACCGTGATTTTTGGAACACTGTGGAATTTGTGGGCGGTCTTGCAGTAATTGTTCCATTTTTCTTCATGGATTCCAAAGGGTCACACGAATTAGAAATTGAAGCACTCAGATCCAGACAAAAAATGCTAAAAATTTATTTTGCTGATAAGGGTTGCTCAGTAGCGAATCCATCGGAAGAACCTGTAAGCAAAGTATCTGAATAGCAAGATATTACTTCACAAGATTGAAAACTCGATTCCCGGAGATCTTCGCGGTGCGAAGAACGGATTTGTCATACGAAAAAGGCAAAAACTCGTCATGGCCGGTGGCAGATGGTAACGATTGGTTAAAACAAGTCGAAGAGGCACTTTAGGAGATTAAATCATGCCTCAAGATGCAGAGAGTGGTAAAAGAGCAAATATATACGGTCATAAGACATCACAATTGATCGCTGAAAAGGTAGGTGCGATATTGGTGAGTGATAACAGCAATGAGTTTGCCTTAGGGGGACGATTGGTAACTATCAGGTGTGCGAGGGAAGGCAACCTGCAAGTCGGAGTTTTGTACAGCATGCTCGATAGAGTTGACTTAGTTATTGCAGCATTTGAAGAAAAAGACGGAGTCTATCAGCTTTATGAAATGAGCCCATTTCTTTACAAGATTTACATGCGAGATTCAAAGGACGAAGGAAGAATCGGATTGGTTACAAAGAAGACATTTATGGAAGTGGCCAGAGCATTAGACACCGTGACCCTTTGATCAGGAGTTGTATTTAGTTAGTGTTGGTTTGAGGGGGAGTATGTGAATTGTAAGTGTCGTGGTTGATATAAACTCTTTCGAAAGGGAAGGGGAAACTGGGATAGTCGCCATTCACGAAACACGATTCACTATTCACGAACGCTTATCGAGTAGAGCCACCATCGTTTTTTGGCATCGCGTTTTGATCTTGGCTGCCGTTCGAAGTAGATCGTCATAATCGTGCCATCGGTGGTCCTTATCTCGAACCAGTGCTTTCTAAGATATATCTCGGTGGTGTGGCCCTTGTCCGGGCCGGATTCCTTCCATGTCTTGATTACCTCGGCGACTGTGTATTCAGTGTCCCGCCAGCAGAACCTGCCCGGCAGGGCTGGTGCGCCTTTGGCCATCGCAGCAGGGTCAAACGTCCCGGGCACGGGCACAATCTCTTCGCTTACGAATTCTTCAGCCATGGCCTAAAGTTTACCGAAAAATCGGAAAGTAAAAAGGAAAAATTGTCGAATCGCTTACTACTTCGCTCTGTGAGCTACGAAGTACAAGTCGCGACACTTTTTGTCATTGGTGGGGTGCCTGGGCCTTGCGCTTTCTTAAGAGCAGGCCGCCTAATCCGAATAAACCGATTGTGGCCGGTTCAGGGACCATATAAGTTCTAAAGGCCGCATCCATTAGAGCCAGATCGTAAGTCGGCAGATCAAAATCCTGGTTCCATCCAACATCAACCATCCAGCTCCATAATGAACCTCCTGAATAAGCATCTGTCTCAGTTATCCTCCATGTTACTGTTGGTTCGATATGCAAAGCAGGGTCATCATCATTGCTAAGAATAATAGCGTATTGGGTCCCCGCCGAAAGAAAAACCGATTCAGCCAGGAAGTCTATTGTATTCCAGCCATTGAAAGGTTCCGGGAACTCTACTTCACCGAGAGCCGAGCCATTTGGCAGGCCACCGGCAGTATTTACAATTGAGACAGTAGATGGATAGCCGGGATCCCATATCCATTCGCCAATATGGAGGTCTATATGGTCAAGCTGACCGCTAATGCCGGGTGTAAAAGTTTGCGCGAAAAAGCCTTCTACAGAAATCATCCCCCACATGTCAGAATCTTCCTGATATTGGTCAAGAATTTCTGTGCGGGCTGTTGAGAATGTTAGAGAGACAACCAGTATGAAAAATGCCTTCTTCATCTTCCTTGACTCCAACAAGTAACTATCCAAATCCCTTCGGAAAAGACAACGATTGGTATCCTACCCGCCAGAACCTTTTATGTCAACAGCGAAGGCGTATTTAATTTTCTATTTTCTATTGGTATGAAGCGATTACTACTTCGCTCTGCGAGTTATTCGGATTTGATAATTCCTGGTCCCTTCGACTACGCTCAGGACAAGCAAGCCCGGAATGACAGGGGGGCGAATACTTCGGCTATGCGAATTATTCTGATTTTATGATTCCGGGGCGGGTTACGTCCTCTGTTATTTTTTGGCCCGGCTGGACGGTTAAGAACCGTTCGGCGTCCCAGCGGCCATTCACAAGGGCCTGCATAAGGGCGGGGTCACCGGTTATTTCGTCATAGTTCCATTTCAGATACTGGGCACATTCTTTAGTGAACTGTTTATATTTTTCATTGCTAATCAGCCCCCAATCGACATACGTCGCCCACGAATACTCAGTTATCCAGCCCTGCTCGACCTTCATCAGGTACTCGGCATTATCGTCGCCGTATTTTTGGCGGTATTCGGTCAGCAACCTCTCGTAGCGTTCTTGGCTCGGCTGGTTGCCGTGCTCTATCCATCCCGGGCTGTACCAGAACACTCCGCGATGGCTCTCGAAGTATTCCTTATATTTTTCCTTCGAGCCTAACAGCAGCGTAATGCAGTCGTGCCCGCGCGGCACGATGATCGGTACAGAGGCCGAGAGGCCCACGATACCGTTGCTGCACAGCCCGTAGCCGAGAAGGGCGGCATCATACGGCCGGCCCTTGATATCAGCCGTTTCGTCAAGTGCCTTTTGCACCTCGGTGCGGAGCTTTTCCGGCTCATCGTGGAGGCCCTGCGGCATAAATACGATATCGACTACGTTGGCTGAACGAGCCGCACAGAAATATGCCTCCCTTTGCATGACTTTACATACGATAAATTTAAGTCGCATCTCGCATAAGGTTTTACCTAAATCCGGCCCGATTGTCAATTCCCGCCATTCTGCGCCCGATGCCGGGCAAAATTGGCGATGATAAAGGTTGACATTGCGGATGGGAGGGGTTAATTTAGCCGGCGACGGAGCGAGGGGGTTGTAGAGTGAGTTCTGAGTTTTTAGTTTTTAGTTCTTAGTTTTGGATTTCAGAGCCAGTAAGGATGCCAAAGCCTACACTATCATCTTATATTCGTGAGAATTTAGATAAGATAGAGAAGAAAGAGCCCGGCCCTTTCATCACTATTTCGCGTCAATACGGCTGTGATGGGTACGCACTTGGCGATTTATTGGTTAAAAAGCTCAATGAGCGGGCTGACGATGGTAAATGGCGCATCTTCAAGAAGGAGCTTTTGAAGCAATTGGCTGAGGACACAGGCCTTACCGAGGCGGTCATCGAGAAGGAGCGTCTTTCCAAGCCGAGCCTGTTGAAGGATTTTTTCCGGGGTATGCGCCACAAAGGCCTGCCCGATGGCTACGAGGTTCGCAACAAAATCACGATCATGGTCCGCACCGCTGCCTTTGAGGGCCACGCCATCATAATCGGCCAGGGCGGAACCGCCGCGACCCGCGATCTGGATGGCGGCTTGAGCGTCCGGGTCGAAGGGCCCAAAGAATGGCGCATCGCCCGGGTAAGCGTCCGTGAAAAGCTCAAGCGCGCCGGCGCCGTGGCGAGGATTGAGGAGATCGAGAAGGGCCGCAAGCACCTTCGCAAGATTTACGAAGAAAAGAATCCGCGTGAGCCGGCTTTTAACCTCTCGTTGGATAATGCAATGTTCAATATCGAGCAATTAGCCGACCAGATTATCTTTGCAATGGAGCAGAAGAAGCTGATAGAGCCGGGATAGCAGCAGAGGCGGGTCGCCATTTACCCTCTAAGAATTTAATTCCAGGAAAGATGATATGGAACTTATAAAACAGATCAAACAGGCAGAAGAAGAGGCCAAGGGCATCATTGAGCAGGCGAAAGCTGACGCGGCTAAAGTTATTGAAGAGGCCCGCGTTGACAGTGACCGCCGGCTTGGGGAGGCAGAGCAGTTTCGCAAAGAGGCGATTGGCGAGTCCGTCAAGACCGCTGAAGCGGCCGGTGGGGAGCAGGTTGCCGAGCTTAAGGGGCAAGGGGCCGAACAAAGGCAGAAACTGCAGTCCAAGGCGGCGGCGAAAATGGATGGGTGCGTGGACAAAGTGGTGCAGCATATTGTTAGTTCGTAGTGCGTGATGCGTATCATCACCCTTTTCTAACGAAAAGGGTGCCACCCGGAAAAGTTGGTAGTTTATAGTTTGTAGAGACGGGTAAAAATGGCTGTTGAACGGATGATGAAAATTTTGATTGCTGCTTATCGCAGTGAGGCTAGCGAGCTTCTTGAAAAGCTCCAGCAGGCGGGCATCGTGCAGATCCTGGACGCCGAGCGCGCGATGGTGAGCAAGGACTGGCCCGAGCTGCATATAGATGTCGAGCGACCGAAAGAACTCGAAGATATGGTCGCCCGGCTGGATAAGTGCCTGACATTCCTGAGCAGGCATGCCACGGGCAAGGGCCCGGTGAGCATGTTGCAGCCTTTGGCCGTTGTGGATAACGCCGGATATTCCGAAGTCGTCAGCGGCGCAGAGGCCGTTGGGCTACTCGATCGCGCCCTGGGCCTTGAATCCGAGATAGACCGTCTCAACACCGACTATGAAAATCTGCAGGGCACTTATGAAGCCTTTTTGCCGTGGAGGGAACTTTCAACTCCGATCGAGGAGGTTGGGCAACTTAAGACAACAACGTGTATAGCGGGCCTGGTCGGCCAACAGCATTTTGGGGAGGTGACAGAAAAATTATGTGAATTGGGTGCCGCCATCGAGCAGGTTGGCAGTACGAGTAGTGCACATGCCTGCCTGGTTGTTTGCATGAATGAATCGGTGGGCGAGGTCCAAAAGGTCCTGCGGAGCGGAGATTTTGAGGCGGCCAGGTTCGAGGGCATGACAGGGGCGGCAGGCGATTTTTTGACTGATTGCGAGCAGCGCCTTTCGACAATAAAGACCGAGTTGGCTGAAGCGAGGGCGGCTGCGGCCGATATCGCCAAAGACAGGCTCAAATTGCAAATACTGTACGACCATTACCAGAATCTGTTAGCGAGAGAGCAGACACAAGCGCTGTCTCCGGCTACCCAGAATGTTCTGCTTTTCGAGGGATGGGTCAGGAGGAAAGACTATCGGCGGGTCGAGGAGATAGTGAAGTCATTTTCAGCCTCGACTGTGACCGAGGTCCTGCCGGGCGAGGGTGAGGAGTCTCCCGTTGAGATACGAAACCATGGCGCGATTCGACCGTTTGAGGTGATAACGAGACTTTATGGTATGCCGCAGTATCTTGAGCTTGACCCGACTGTGTTTTTGATGCCGTTTTTCGCGATATTTTTCGGCCTGTGTATGACCGATGCCGGTTACGGTCTCCTGATGATTGCGGGGTCTTTGTATTTTCTAAAGAAGGTCCAGGGCGACAAAAGATTCGCAATGCTGATGGTCATCTGTTCTGGGACGACGATAATCGCCGGTGCCCTTACGGGTGGCTGGTTCGGCGATGCGATTCAGCTTTTGGATATTGGGCCGCTGGTCAAGGCAAGGGTGGCGATACTGAAGTTTGGCTTTGACCCGATGAAAAAACCGGAGATATTTTTTGCGCTGGCACTGATAATCGGCTATTTCCAGCTTCAGTTTGGAATAGCAATCGCATTTTTCGATAAACTGTTTCGAAAGGATTATGTGGGGGCGGTGTGCGAACATTTGAGCCTTTTTGTGATGCTTAATTGTCTTGCGGCGTATCTGTTTGGCGGCAAAATCGGCATTGCCGAGCCGGTTCGCGGGATATTGCTTAAAGCGGCGTTGGTTCCGGCAGTTCTGATTTTTCTGCTCAGCCACAGGGAGGGTAATTGGGCCGGCAGGTTAGGGATAGGTTTTTTTAATTTGTTCAGTACGATATTCTATATCGGCGACACCCTGAGTTATGTACGACTGATGGCGCTTGGTATGGTTACGGCAGGTTTTGCAGGTGCGATTAACCAGATGGCAGAGATGGCGGGCGAGGTAAAGTACGTCGGATTCTTTTTGGCGATATTGGTTCTTCTTGGGGGCCATTTGTTTAATATTTTCATCAG
>SDBT01013316.1_pt1 | contig 13187 bp, 10 predicted proteins | sample 2277101 | NCBI WGS metagenome assembly SDBT01 (sample SAMN10404973, study PRJNA504765) | marine sediment metagenome | isolation source: marine sediment core GS10_PC15, 103 cmbsf | place: Arctic Ocean: Southern Knipovich Ridge | collected 2010 | reverse complement strand
AAAAGAAATGATGTAATAACAAATAAAATGCCTGTAAACAGTTCAACTAATGGATATTGAAAACTAATAGGGGAGTGACAAAAACGGCATTTACCTCCAAGAAAGACAAAAGAGATCAGAGGAAGATTATCATACCAAAGAATTTTCTTTTGGCATTTAGGGCAAAAAGACCGTCCTTGAAAAGGAGACAAGCCATGATTCAAACGGTAGACCACTACATTTAGAAAGCTACCTACACATAGCCCAAAGACAAAAACAACCAACCCCATCAGAACACTCATTGTACATCTACTCTACCATAAACCGGCGCCGGTTTTAAGTAATTCTCGTTTCCAAAATCAAGCTACGGCAGACAAATACAGTTCGTATGAGTCCCTTGCGCTCCTACTAAAGCATCACAAGCACCACAAGCAGCAACTGGGAAGCCTACTGGTGTTGTCCCAAGGCACCTTCTATCTGCTTCCTGGGCAAAAGACATCGATTGAGGACTGAAACAAACATAAACACTGTCACCTGTTTCTCCACCATATTCCATATAAAGAGCATTATAAGCAGGGTTTGTCCCTAAGCGATTAACAAAAGACTGTTTAACTTCATCTGTTCCTGAACAATTAACATCTGTCGCATCATGACGTAAAACACTTAACATCGGACACGCGGCACCGCTGGGTTGGGCTGGTGCTAGAGCTGTAATTTGCGCCCAAGCCACAGCATCCGCATCATCCGCAGCCGCTTCCCAAGGCCAAAGCATCTGGGAAGCATTATATCTATCGATTGCGCTTAAAAGCTGTTCTGAGTCAGAACGACTGCCAGTATCTCTACCTCGGTTAATTTGTTCAATTGGATTAATAGCCGCTAAAACAGCTACTGCTAAAACACCAAGAACAGCAATAACAATCAACAACTCAATCATTGTGAATCCTTTTATCTTTTTCATTTTCTCACCCCCTTTCTAATAATAGTTTCTTTATTTAAATTAAATTTTATTTTTCTTTTTAAAAACAACAACCTTACTGCCCTAAAACTGAGAAGTAAGATTATAAATCGGCATGATAACGGCAATAACCAAAAAGCCGACGCCAACACCCAATACAATCATGATAAGAGGCTCTATAGCGGTTGTCAATCCCTTGACCGCCATTTCTGCCTCCTGCTCAAAGTAAACGGAAACTTTTTTCAAAACTTCATCAATTTTCCCTGTTTCTTCACCAACAGCAATCATTTGCGGCAAAATGGGAGGGAAAATTCCTTCCTGGGCTAAAGCCGTTGCCAAACTAAAGCCTTTTTCTACCTTTTCGATTGAGCTCTCAATAGCACCACGATAAAGCGGGCTGGAAAAAGAATCAACTACAATATTCAAAGCATCAATAATTAATACTCCCGCTCCCACTAATAAACTTAAAGTTCGGCTGAATTCAGTGAGCATTACTTGCGTCTTTAACTTGCCAATAATAGGCAAACTAAAAGTAATTCTGTCAAATTGGGCTTGGAATTGAGCGTTTCGGCTAAGAAGTCTTACAGCAAAAGCCAATCCTACCAAAAGAACTAAAGCTAAATACCAAAATTCAGTGGCAAAACTGGAGATTGAAAGTAGAATTTTGGTTGCCATTGGCAGATCAGCCTGGAATTCTTCATAAATAGTCATCATTTGGGGCAAAACAAAGAGAACCATAATTGTTCCCACTGCTACCATGGCAAGAACAACAATTATGGGATAAATCATTGCTCCTTTAATTTTGCGCTGAAATTCTCTTTTTTTCTCTAAATTGTCAGCCAGTCGAGAAAGAACCTTGTCCAAAGATCCAGCCGCCTCACCGGCTTTAACTAAAGCAATATAAATTCGATCAAAAACTTGGGGATGTTTTTCCATTGCTCCGGCCAAAGTTCCTCCGCCTTCTACGCTGCGCCTAATTTCTCCCACCACTTTGCTCATTCCCGGTCTTGCTTGTGATTCAAGAATATCCAAAGAATTGGTTATCTGAAGCCCGGCTGTCACCATGGTTGATAATTGACGGGTAAAATTAACCAAATCCGTGGTTGTTGCTCGACCAGAGAAAGAACTAACCTGGCTTGCTAACCCTTTTTTAAGGGGGGAGATAGAGATAACGAGAAATCCTTTTTCCTGAAGAATTTTAGCGGCTTGCCTTGGCTCTCGAGCCTCAACAACTCCGCTAACTGTTTTTCCTTCTTTGTTTTTGACTTTATAGTTAAACTTTAGCATTAGCGCCTCCGAGTCAATCTCATTACTTCTTCAGGTCGCAAAGCATATGTTTGGGCTGTCTCCAAGCTAATCCTGCCTGCTTTAACCAGTCGGGCTAAATCCGTTTCCAAAAGCCACATCCCCATTTCGGCTGAAGTCTGAACAATATTATCAATCATATGAGTTTTTCCCTCTCGAATGGCGGTTCTTATTGCCGGCGTGGCTACTAAAACTTCGGTAGCGGGAATTCTACCTCCTTCCAGGCAAGGAAGTAGTCTTTGAGAAACAATTGCTTCAATTGTAGCTGAGAGTTGAATTCTTACCTGTTCCTGCTGGTGTTCGGGAAAAACATCAATAATTCGATCCAGTGATTGGGCAACAGAATTAGTATGAAGAGTCGAAAAGACTAAATGGCCTGTTTCGGCAATAGTCAGAGACATGGACATAGTTTCCAGATCCCTCATTTCACCGATCATTACCACATTTGGGTCTTCTCTTAAGCAGGAGCGGAGAGCAATTGGCCAAGAGTGAGTGTCTGCTTTCATCTCTCTTTGAGAAATAATTGATTTGGCGTGATCGAAAACATATTCAATCGGATCCTCAATAGTAACAATATGTTCAGCTCGATTCTGGTTGATTTGCTCAATAATTGAGGCTAGGGTAGTTGACTTGCCATGCCCGGTAGGACCTACCACTAGAATAAAGCCCTGTTTCAATTTTGTAAATGAATGACAAATTTCCGGCAAATTAAGATCTTTAATAGCCGGAATTTGGGTAGAAATCAATCGCAAAGCTGCGGCTAATTCGCCCTTTTGATGATAAATATTAACTCGAAAACGAGCTTGATCGCCAAGAGCAAAAGAAAAATCCAACTCTTTGTTAACAAGAAAAATCTCCTTTTGTTCTTGATTAATCATCGAAAAGATTAATTCTTTAACCTGCTCTTTAGTCAGAACTTCCTGGCCAGCAATCGGGTGCAAAACACCGTCTATTCTTAAAATCGGCGGTGATTTAGTAATTAAATGAAGATCTGAAGCTCTTTTGTTAATAGCTGCTTCTAATAAAGATTTTATTTGCATTTTATTTACTCCTCAACAACTCTTAATACTTCTTCTATTGTAGTAACTCCTTCGAGAACTTTCAAGTACCCATCTTGTTTCATAGTAATCATTCCTTCTTCAATTGCCTGCTTTTCAATATTTGATGCGGCGGCCTGTTCCATGGTTAAACGACCGATTTTTTCACTGATAGGCATTACTTCAAAAACTCCCACCCTGCCAACATAACCGGTATTATTGCATTTAGGACATTTTTTACCTCGTGATAGCTTAGGTGATTCTCCATGTTTGTAAAGATTACCCAGAATTTTTTTGATATCGGCCAATATTTCCGGCGGAGCGGGATACTCTTCCTTGCAATCTTGACAAATTCTCCTTACCACTCGCTGAGCCGCTACACAAGTCATTGCCGAAGCTAAAAGAAAAGGCTCTGCATCCAAATCAATCAAGCGGGGAATTGCTCCCGCAGCGTCATTAGTATGGAGAGTGGAAAAAACCAAGTGACCGGTCAAAGCCGCTTGAACGGCCAAGCCAGTTGTTTCTTTATCTCGAATCTCACCCACCATGATAATATCCGGGTCTTGACGAACGAAACTTCTTAGTCCACTGGCAAAAGTTAATCCGGCACCGATATTAACTTGGACTTGAGTTACCCCTATCATTTCATATTCTACTGGGTCTTCCAAAGTCATAATGTTCACTTTAGGGGTATTAATCCTTGCTATCGCTGCGTAAAGAGTAGTCGTTTTGCCTGAACCGGTAGGGCCGCAAACAATAATCATTCCGTGAGGGCGAATGATGCCATTCTGAAAGCTCTTCAAAGCCATTCCTCTCAAGCCCAGTTCCGGCAAATCGATTATACCGCCACCCTTTTTAAGCAGCCTCATAACAATCTTCTCACCATGAACAGAAGGCAAGCAAGAAACACGCAAGTCAACTTCTTGACCATTAGCCTTAAAAGAAAAACGTCCGTCTTGGGGCAAACGCTTTTCATCAATTTTCATTCCGGAAAGAATCTTTATTCGAGATATTAGAGCATCATGAACTTTCTTTGGCAAAACTAATTTCTCATGCATAATACCGTCAATCCTATATCTGATTCTGGTTCTTTCTTCTTCCGGTTCAATATGAATATCAGAAGCCCTTCCCTTAACAGCAAATTCCAAAACAGAGGAAACAATCTTGGCAACTGGCGCTTCCCGAATTACTTCACCCAATTTAGCAATATCAACCGGCATTGCTTTAACGGGAGCCGCCGTGTCTTTAAGAGCAGCCTTAACTTCAGTAGAAAGACTTTCCTTGTAGGTAATCGCAATCGCTTTGTCAATGTCATCAACCGTGGACATAAAAGGCTTGATTTTCGCTCCAGATTTCCTTCCAATAAACTCAAGCGCCTGAAGATCAGTGGGGTTAACCATCGCTACGGAAAGCTGATTGTTAATCGAATTGTAAGCAAAAGGAAGAAGTTGATAGCGCTCAGCTACTGCCCGGGGCAGTTTGCTTAAAGCCTCCGGCGAAACCGCAGTTTCAGCTAAGCTGACAAAGGGAATATTATGTAATTTAGCTTCAGCTTTGGCCAGCTGTTCTACTTGAGCATAATTATGTTTTAAAATAATCTTTTTAATCTCTTTGCCTGTAGTTGCCTGCTCAACTCTAACTTTTTTTACCTGCTCCGGAGAAAGAACTTTTTGAGCTATTAAAATATTTAGAAGCGTAGGGGTTGTTCCCTTTATCGAGGCATTCTGATTAATTGGTTTTGACTGGGCAGACTTAACCATCGCTTTTATCTTATATGCTTTTTTGCTAAAATGTCAAACAGAATGATTGCGACACAACTTATTGCTGGCGGCTCCTTTGAAGAAAGAATCAAAACAGTTCAGAAAACTATTCTGCCTTTTTGGGGACATTTAGTTGATTTTGACAATCCACCGGTTGATATCCTAATTATTAAGCCCAATGGTTCAATTGGAATTGATCAAACCAGAAATTTAAAAAGATTCCTTAGCCAGCGACCTTACCAGGCAAAAATGAAAATCGTCTTGATTTTTGAAGCAGAAAAATTAACCCTTCCGGCTCAAAATTCCCTCCTGAAAACCTTGGAAGAACCTCCTGGTCATTCCTTAATCATTCTTCTTGCTAGTCAGTCAGAAAGCTTGCTGTCAACAATTATTTCTCGGGCAAAAATTACTCGCTTGCCTGCCAAAAGCAAAATCCGCCTTTCTAAAGAAGAAATCAACCAGCTTATTAAAACCTTAGATGATTTGCTGATTCTTGGAGTAGGGGAGAGATTAAAATTAAGTTTTTCCCTGGCAAAAAATAAAGACCAAACTCTTGTTCTGACAGAAAATTTTCTTTTTCTTTGGCGATATTTTTTATTAATCAAAACGGGAGTGGAAAAAGAAAAAGTTTCCCTGGTCAAAAAGTTGAATCTCGAACAAATAGAAAAGGCTATCAAAAACACTGAACAGGTGAGAAAAATGCTAGTTGCCAATGTTAATTTTCATCTTGCTATAGAAAATCTGTTGCTTTCTTATCCGTTTTTGAAGCTTGTACCTCCTTCAGAAAAATGATAAAATGAACCTACTCTGTAGGGCAAATAAACCCCTTTTAAAAAATGACAAAATCTAAAAACAAAGACATTCTTTCTTCTTATACCGCCGCTCAAATCAAAGTCCTTGAGGGTTTAGAGCCAGTTAGAAAACGTCCGGGAATGTTTATTGGTTCAACTGACGAAAAAGGCTTTCATCATTTACTGACTGAAGTAATTGATAATTCTATTGACGAATCCTTAGCCGGTTTTGCCAAAAACATTTGGATCACATTGAAAGAAGATGGAAGCGCCATTGTTCGTGATGACGGCCGAGGAATTCCGGTTGATAAACATAAATCAGGTCTTTCCGGACTCGAGGTAGCAATGACTAAACTTCATGCCGGAGCTAAATTCGACGAAGGAGTTTACAAAGCCTCGGGTGGACTTCACGGCGTCGGAGTTTCGGTTGTTAACGCTCTTTCTCAATGGCTAAAGGCTGAAATTCATCGTCAAGGCAAAGCCTATGTTCAAGAATACAAACGAGGCAAGCCCCTTACCCGAATTAAAGAAATTGGCAACGCCCAAGGTACCGGAACAATTATCTCTTTTCTTCCTGACAAAAAAGTTTTCAAAAAGATCAAATTTGATCGCAAAGTAATTGAACAAACGATCAGGGAAAGGGCTTACCTTATCCCTGGATTAAAATTCTACTTTCACGATGAACGAAATAATATAAGAAAAAACTTTTATTTTGAAGGCGGCATTAGTTCTCTTGTTAATCATCTCAATCGCAATAAAAAATCGATTCACGATACTATTTATATTAGCGGCCAGGCCGACGGCATGATTATGGAAGCAGCTATTCAATACAATGACGGTTTTTCAGAAAATATTCAATCATTCGTTAATGTTATCAACACTCGAGATGGGGGTACTCATTTGACGGGTTTCAAAATGGCTCTGACTCGAACAATCAATGATTATGCTAAAAAAATCAGCGCCATTAAAGATGGCAACGGTTTCATTGGCAATGATACTATCGAAGGTTTGACTGCAGTCATCGCTGTTAAAATTTCCATCAATAAAATTCAGTTTGAATCCCAAACCAAAGCTAAGTTAAATAATCCTGAAGCTAAGGGCCTAGTCGCTGCCATAACTAAAAATGGTCTCAATACTTTTTTTGAAGAACATCCTAGTGATGGACGAAGAATCATTGAAAAGGTTGCTTTAGCAGCCCGGGCTCGTTTAGCCGCTCGAGCCGCTAAAGAGGCAGTCATCAGAAAAGGAGAATTAATCGGGCTGGGCTTACCAGGTAAGCTGGCCGATTGTCAGGAAAAAAACCCCGCTGATTCCGAGCTTTTTATTGTCGAAGGAGATTCAGCCGGCGGTTCGGCTAAGCAGGGAAGAGACCGACGCTTCCAAGCGATTCTACCTTTAGGAGGTAAAATTCTCAATACGGAGCGAGCTCATCTAGATAAAATTATCAAATTCGAAGAGTTGAAGGATCTAATCATTGCCTTGGGAATGGGAATTGGAGAAACAATTAACCCGAAAAAACTTCGTTATCACCGCGTAATTGCCATGATGGATGCCGACGTTGACGGCCAACATATCGCCACTCTTCTTCTAACTTTTTTCTATCGTCATCTCCGACCGATTGTTGAAAACGGACATCTTTATATTGCCATGCCCCCCCTGTATCAAATCAAGATTGGCAAAGAGGCTTTTTATGCTTATAATGAAAAAGACAAAGAGAAAATTATAAAAAAACATGGCAAAGGGAAAAGAAACATTACCATTCAGAGATATAAGGGATTGGGAGAAATGAATCCCAAACAGCTTTGGGAAACAACTATGAAACCATCTCAAAGAATAATGAAAAAAATAACTGTTGAAAACGCCCAGAAAGCAGATGAGGTTTTTACCACTCTCATGGGCTCAGAAGTTCCACCGAGAAAAAGATTTATTCAAACACACGCTAAAAGCGCTAATTTAGATATTTAAACTGGCTAATTCAATTAATTAAACTAGAGGATTTATGAAGAAAAATACACATAATCTTTTTCACCTAATCAGCGGGGGAGAAAATCCACCTCGCCGGATCAATTGTCTGGTAGAAATTAGCAAAGGCGGAACAAATAAGTATGAATATGACCATCACGATGGTTTTTTCTATCTTGATCGAGTTCTTTACGAAGCTGTTTATTATCCCACAGAGTATGGTATCATTCCTCGAACTTGGAATGAAAAAGATCATGATCCGTTAGATATTATGGTTCTCTCCAGCTTTTCTACATTTCCCGGCTGCGTTATTAAATGTCGACCAATTGGCGTTCTCCGCGTCAACGACTCTGGGGAACAAGACGACAAAATTATTGCTGTTCCCGTTGATGATCCGCGCTTTTCTGAAATTAGAAAACTTAAAGATCTTCCTTCACATGCGAAAAAAGAAATTGAAAATTTTTGGGAGAACTATTCCGAACTCCAACCCGATAAGAAAATTAAAATTGAAGGCTGGGGAGAGAAAAAAGCTGCTCACGGATTAATTAAAAAAGCACTCGCTAACTACGAAAAAAAATTCTCCAAATCATAAAAAATGAATAGTAAGATTGGTAAGATTAAACCAGTTGAAATAACTGAAGAAATGCAGAAGTCCTATTTGGACTATGCGATGAGCGTGATTGTCTCTCGAGCCCTCCCGGATGTTCGCGATGGTCTTAAGCCAGTTCATCGACGAATTCTTTATGCCATGCATGGCATGGGAATAACTTATTCATCTAAACACAGCAAATCAGCCAAAGTCGTGGGGCAAGTGATGGGAGTATACCATCCTCACGGTGACATGGCTATTTACGACGCCCTCGTCCGTCTGGCTCAAGACTTTTCTTTGCGCTACCCTTTGATTGACGGTCAAGGAAATTTCGGCTCGATTGACGGCGATTCAGCAGCTGCAATGAGATACACCGAAGTGCGTATGAGCAAAATTGCTGCTGAAATGTTAGTTGATATTGAAAAAAACACCGTTGATAAAATAGACAATTTTGATGCTTCCACCAAGGAACCAGTCTTTCTACCGGCAAAAATTCCTAATCTTCTTCTAATGGGTGCGGACGGAATTGCTGTGGGAATGGCAACTAAAATTCCTCCTCATAATCTTAGGGAAGTAGTTAACGGACTTCTTATGTTAATCGATAAAGGCAAGGTCACTCTTCCTGAAATAAAAACGAAAGATCAGTTTGAAATCAAAAAAATTCAGCTCAATGAAAAAGAAAAGATCAATAAAATCCCCGCTCTTAAGGCAGACTTTGAATCCCCAGTCACGATTGAAGAAATTAATCAGTATATTAAAGGGCCTGATTTCCCCACCGGGGCTTCAATTTATGATAAGGATCAAATTCTTCAGGCTTATTCAACCGGTAAAGGAAAAATTCTCGTAAGGGCGACAGCAGAAATTGAAGAAACAAGCGGAGGTAAATATCAAATTATTATCAGTCAAATCCCTTATTTGGTTAACAAATCTCGATTGATAACCAGAATCGCCCAACTTATTAAAGAGAAAAAGATTAGGGGAGTAAGCGGCTTAAGGGATGAGTCTGACCGCGAAGGAATGAGAATTGTCGTTGAACTAAAAAGAACGGCAAAACCAAAAGTAATTCTCAATTCTCTCTACAAACATACACCGATGCAAACTTCCTATCCGGTTAACATGGTCGCTTTGGTTAACGGCACTCCCCAAACTTTAACTCTGAAGCAAATCCTAATAGAATTTGTTAAACATCGTCAGCAGGTAATTACTCGCAGAAGTATTGCCGAACTTGAAGACGCAAAGAAAAAAGCCCATATTCTTGAAGGACTGAAAATCGCTCTTGATAATCTTGATGCGGTGATTGCAACGATTAAAAGATCACGAACGGTTGAAATGGCCCGACAAAACTTAATCAAAAAGTTCAAGCTGACTGAAATCCAAGCCAATGCTATCTTGGAAATGAGACTTCGACGACTGGCAGCGTTAGAAAGAAAAAAAATTGAAGATGAATACAAAGAACTCGGCAAATTAATTGATCATTTAGTTGACATCTTATCTCATCCAGGAAAAATTATTCAGATTATTAAAAAAGAACTGGGAGAAATAAAAAAGAAATATGGTGACCCCAGAAAAACAAAAATCTACCGCCAGCAAGTAAGCAGCTTTTCTGAAGAAGACCTGATTGCTAAAGAAAAATGTTTGATTATTATTACCAAAACTGGCTACATCAAACGCCTTTCTGTTGGTACTTATCGCTCTCAACGTCGGGGAGGAAAAGGCGTCAAGGGAATGACCACCAAAGAAGCAGACGAGATCAGTCAGTTTAGCACTGGAGAAACTCACGACCAAGTTCTCTTTTTTACCAACAAAGGCCGGGTTTTTTCCATTAGAGCCTGGGAAATTCCTGAAGGATCAAGAACTTCTAAAGGTCAAGCAGTAATTAATTTAATCAACATTGATCAAGACGAAGTAATCCATTCCGTTCTCAATCTTCCTGGAGGCTCAACAAGAAGCAAGTACAAACATCTTTTGATGGTTACCAAAAAGGGGATTGTTAAAAAGACTTCTTTAAGAAATTTCAAAAACATTCGCGCTTCGGGACTAATTGCTATCAAGCTTAATAAAAACGATGAGCTTTGTTGGGTTAAACCAACCTCGGGGCAGGATCAAGTTCTTATCATTACCCGCAATGGCAAATCGATTCGTTTCAATGAATCAGATACCCGCCCCATGGGTAGAGATACTATCGGCGTCAGGGGAATCTTGTTAAAAGAAAACGATTATGTTGTTGGAGCAGAAATTTTTCTCGCCAAAGTTAAAAGACCTGCAGATCGACGCCTAAAATACTTCCGTGATGTCTTGATAGTTATGGAGAATGGTTTAGGCAAACGAACCGACATTAGGTATCATCCCATCCAAAAACGAGGAGGAATCGGCGTTAAGGCCGCTAATGTAACTAAGAAAACCGGCAAGATTGTTGCCTCCCGATTAGTAACCCAAAAAGACAAACAGGTTATTCTTACCAGCAAAAAGGCTCAGGTTATTAAACTGCCTTTAAAAAATATTCCCAGACTAGGACGCAGCACCCAAGGAGTAATCCTTATGAGGTTTTCTAAGAAAGATGATTCTGTAGCAGCGCTTACTTGTTTGAAAAAGTGAGAAACTAAGTTTTTTAGAAGCTAAGTTTTCATCATTGCCTCGAATCAGTCGTCTCAAAAGTTTCAAATAATCAAATTGTCACCTAATGAACCTGAGTGCCAGGCAAGAGGGGAGAATCATTGAGAGCGATAAATCGGGCTAAAAATAACCTATATTTTTTAATTTTTTCCAAGCTCGATAAATTAAGTTTAGCCTCAAAATTTAGCTTATTAAATCACAGAAAAAGTATCCTAGATAATAAGAATAATTAAAAATTATTGCAGGTTTATCTGCGCGTTAGAAAATAATGCCAGCGACTCATTCCTTGAATGACTCTGTCCATTTCTTGCCAGTCTTGATTATAAATAAAAGCAGATTCGAAACCAATATTTTCATTAACATTCCAAGAATAAGCCAAAACCAATTTAACCATCATTGAGGATGAATCAACCACTTTGACGGTTGGACCATGGTCTTCAATGAACACATGAAGTTTGAGTCTTTTGGCTTCATTCTCTTTAAACTCAATTCTACTTTTCTCTGAAGAAAACAATAAAAGTTTTTCTTTTCCCCAGCCAAGATTATATTTATCCAGCCAAGTTATGGTTACTTGTTCTAAAGTCTTTTTCGGCCGAGCCGAAATAAACCAAATCTCATGATCTTCCTGCTTCCATTTATTTAAAACCTCTACTGACCCGGGAATTGGTTTTGCTTCTTCATAAACGAAAGGTTCTTCGTAAATCCTCATTACAAATTCTGGTCCGCCGGGAATAGATTGGATCTCTGGCCATTGTTCAAGAAAAAAATCAGCCGGTCCTTCTTTTAATCTTTGCTCAACATCAACTCCCAGAGTTTCTTTAATTAATTGATGAGCTGGATCCATCAAGTCGACAACATTGGCATCCAAATCAACACCAATCCGCAAAATCCCTGGTTTTTCTAAAATTTCTTTTGCTCGAAAAACTTCATTTAACATACAACAATCAATTTTTTAACAGAAATATTCTTCTTTGTCAAATTTTTTTAATCAATTTTGAACCTAGAAAATCCCTTAAAGCCTTTCTGGGGTCTTTTTTAAAAGAAAACGATTAACTAATCGTTAAAATTAATTGGTAATTGAAAAAGAGGCAAAAATCGATTTTAAAAATCTCCGTTTTTATTTTTTACTGGTGTTGTTATTGATTTTGAAAGCGGATGGAATTCTCGATGAGTTTTTTCAGCAAAACGGTCTGAAGCATGAACATAACGAGTAGTTGTGTCAAGAGATTCGTGGCCTAAAAGAATTTGAATTGCCGCCGGATTAGCTCCTTGCTCCGCTAGATAAGTAGCAAAGCCATGGCGCAATGAATGAGCTGAGGTGGGAACATTAATCTTTAGCTTCTCTCTATATATTTTTATTTTCGATTGAATGTAATTGGTGGAAATTCGACGTTTAGGTGAATTGGCATTGGCACCACTATAAGGAATGAATAAAGCTTGTGTATGATCATCTCTAGTAAGTAAATATCTTTCTAAATGATTTCTGGCTCTTGGAGTCAGATAAACAAATCTTTCTTTCTTACCCTTTCCCAAAATAAAGATCCGACCTGTTTTATCAATCTGATTGCGATTAAGATTAACTAATTCACTAATCCTCATTCCGGTTGAAAACAAAACTTCTAAGATAGCCCTATTTCTTAAAGATACCTTATCATTTTTTTCTAAAGCACTGGGGGATTCGATTAAACGAATTAAGTCTTCCAGTTCGGCTACTTGAGGATGCTTTTTTTCTGTTCTCAATAGTCTAACTGCTTGCGGAGCAATGGGTGTCTGATAATCCATGTCAATTAAATAGCGCAGATAAGACCTAAGAGCCGAAAGGTTCCGATTGATGCTTCGAGAGGCTAATTTCTCTTCTGATTTCTTTCCCGAAGCTAACCGCCGATCGCGAGAGATTAGATAAGCTTTATAATTTTCAATTGTTTTTTTAGTGACCTTCTCAAAAGAGGCAGGGGAGAGCTCAAGCAGAAAATCGTTAAATACGCTCAAATCGCGTTCATAGTTATAAACCGTTTCATTAGAATAATTATTGGTCCTTAAGTAAAGCAGGAAGTCGTCGAAATTCGGTAAAAGGATTTCTTTAGACATACTTTTTGATAGGGTAGTGATTAATTTTTATAAACTTCTTCCCCTTACACCAGTGTTATGACAGAACTGAGTGTAAGGGTAATTATACTCAGTTACTTAACTTTAGCA
>SDBT01013315.1_pt1 | contig 13187 bp, 14 predicted proteins | sample 2277101 | NCBI WGS metagenome assembly SDBT01 (sample SAMN10404973, study PRJNA504765) | marine sediment metagenome | isolation source: marine sediment core GS10_PC15, 103 cmbsf | place: Arctic Ocean: Southern Knipovich Ridge | collected 2010 | reverse complement strand
CATTATGATATACTACCGTCAAGAGGAGAAGGTACTTACAGCAAAGCGATGTCAAATCCTCTAGATATTCAGCAAAAGTATGTATTTCTAAGTAATAGCCCAGCAACCACTTTTAGTTTTGGCAAGCGAGTGGGTGAGAGGCTGAAAGCGGGGAGCATCATTGCTTTAATCGGGGAACTGGGTTGTGGTAAGACGCTGTTCACTAGAGGCATTTGTGTCGGGCTGGGTGTACCCGATAGGCATGTTAACAGTCCAACCTTTGTTTTTGTCAATGAGTACCGAGGAAAACTTCCTGTGTTCCATATAGATTTGTATCGGCTTAGCACCCTAGCTGAGGAATTTGAAATTGGGATATTGGACTATTTAGCCAAAGCCGACTCAGGGGTGATAGTGGTGGAATGGGCGGAAAAGATTCTTTCCCTTTTACCAGATGACTATTTGCAGGTGCAATTTCAAGTGCTTTCTGGTTGGAGACGCCGGCTTGTGCTTATTGGTTTCGGAGAAAGATTTGACAGTTTGCTTAGGGAGCTTAGTGACCAATGAAAGTGCTGGGCATAGATACCTCAGGTTATACCAATGCTATCGGTGTAATTGATGATGACCGAATCTTGGCCGATTTCAGTTTTGCGGCGAGGACTGATTCTCTTGAGAAAATAGTTTCAAATATTGATTCCGCACTAAAGGAAGCTAGTCTTAAATTAGAGGATATTCAGGGATTTGGGGTTGGATTGGGACCAGGGTCATGGACCGGGATAAGGGTAGGGGTAACGGTGGGTAAAATCCTTGCCTATAGCACTAAAAAACCTGTTTGCGGAGTGCCTACACTGGAAGTACTCGCTTATAATGCCAGAAATATCCCAGCGTTAATTTGCCCCATTATCTACGCCGGTACCAAAGATACAGTATATGCTGCCTTTTACCACATAAAAAATGGCACTGTTAGCCGGGTAGGCGAATATTATGTCGGTGACCTGCAAGGGTTGTCCGAGATGGTCAAGGAGCCCACGGTCTTCGTTGGTTCCGAGGCAAAGTCATACAGCCAGTTAATCGGTCAAATACTGGGCATTAGCATTGAAGCTATAGAAGATGTTCCCAAGGGATCTATAGTTGCTTTACTGGCAGCAGCTCGGCTTAAAAATGGGGAGAGTGATGACTCTCTTTCTTTGGAACCATTGTATTTGAAAGAATCAACTGCCCGGGCTTTCCTGGGTAGATATTCGAAGGGTGCTCAAGCCAAAGGTTAGGATTGCAGCAGTGTTAATTTTGGGTATTGAAACTTCTTGCGATGAAACCTCGGCTGCTTTGGTTGCTGATGGTAAAGTAGTGTTATCTAATATAATTGCTACCCAGCTGGATTTACTCAAGAAGTTTGGTGGTGTCGTTCCAGAAATTGCTGCCAGAAGGCATACCGAACTTATTGGTTACGTTATTGAAGAGGCTGTTGATTCGGCTGGCAAAACTTTAGCCGATGTAGAAGCCATCGCCGTTACTTCAAGACAGGGTTTAATTGGCTGTCTTTTGGTCGGGGTAGCGGCAGCAAAGTCACTTAGTTATTCTTTACGAGTCCCTTTGATTGGGGTGCATCACATTGAAGGGCATATTTTTGCTAACCTTCTTAGTAATCCCCAGATACCTATGCCCCACATTTGTTTGACTGTCTCCGGTGGTCATACTATGCTGCTTTATGTTCAAGATTATTGTCAATATGAGTTACTTGGGAGTACTCTTGATGATGCTGCCGGTGAGGCCTTTGACAAGATTGCCAAGTTCCTTGGTCTTGGCTTTCCCGGGGGACCGGTCATTGATAATCTCTCGACTCGAGGCAACAGAAAAGCCTTTAGTTTTCCGAGACCACTGCTGAGAGCTAATACACTGGATTTTAGCTTTAGCGGATTGAAAACGTCCGTTATCAATGCCTTTAAGAACAGGATTGCCAGTAATGAGGCATTGCCTCTCGAAGATATTGCCGCCAGTTTCCAAGAGGCGATTGTGGATGTTTTAGTTGCTAAGACTTTGCGCGCCGTATCACAACGGAAAGTATCTGTGGTCAGTGTTACTGGTGGTGTCTCGGCAAATAGGAGACTAAGAGAGGTTTTTCTGGATACTTGTCAGCGGGAGAGGATTGAAGTATTCTTCCCTGAGCTTTCTCTATGTACTGACAATGCGGCGATGATAGCCGCCGCCGGATACGCTAGGCTTAGACATGGCGAGACGGCTGATTTGAGTCTCGATGTTTTGCCTAACGCTCCACTGGAGGTGTAATGTGGCAGTTAAGATAGAAGTAGTTAATGCTAATAAGCCTTCTCTCCGGATACTCAGGCGAGCGGCACGTCTAATAGCAAAAGGCAAGGTGATAGTGTGTCCAACCGATACTGGCTACGCTTTCGCCGCTAATGCCCTTGATCCAAAAGCTGTGGTCAGGGTCTTTAATCTAAAGGGGCGCTCATACTCTAACCCGATACATGTAGCAGTGAGTTCTGTGGAGGCAGCTGAAAAATATGCTCATTTCAACAAAGCTGCCGAATATCTCGCCCGCAGTTTTCTCCCCGGTGCCCTGACACTAGTGTTGCCTAAGAAGGAGATAATACCCACCTTACTTGTCGCCGGGCGAGATACTATTGGTATTAGAATTCCCGGCAACAGGGTAATATTGGATCTAGCGGCGATGACAGATCTTCCACTAACCGCCACCAGTGCCAATATTAGTGGCAAACCAACACCCTACTCAGCCCAAGAAGTCGTGAACCAACTGGGAGAGACTATTGAGAAAGTGGCGCTTATCCTGGATCAGGGCCCATTACCTATGCGTGAACTCTCCACCATTATTGATTTAACGGTTAGCCCACCTCAGCTTCTCCGACAGGGGCGGGTAAGTTGGCTAGAGCTTCGACAGATCCTGCAATCTCTTCAAGATGCAGGTTAAGGGATTGTTAAACAACCTATCCCCCTGACCCCTTCCCTTAGTAAAAGAAGGAGGAGTGTAGTTAGGGGGTGAGGTCAACAAGCAATCTCAGGCCAGTGGTAGAGTCAAAAGGACGTAGGGAAATTATGCTTAAGGAAGGAGGCTAAGGTAGTGCGTATTGCTATCGGATGTGACCATAGAGGACTGGACCTTAAACAATTTGTCGTGAAGCTTCTTGCCGAAACGAAGCACATTTATGAGGACTTTGGCAGTTATACTGCAGACTCAGTAGACTACCCTGATATTGCTAAAACAGTGGCGGAAAAGGTAGCCGAGGGTAACTTTGAACGTGGTATTTTAATATGTGACACTGGCATTGGTATGAGCATCGCCGCTAATAAGGTCAAAGGGATAAGGGCTGCCCTGTGTCATGATGCCTTCAGCGCTCGCCGGGCTCGTCAGCACAATGATGCCAATATCCTGTGTCTGGCGGCAGAAAAGGGGCAGGAACAAATATCTGAAATGATTGAGGCTTTTCTCACCGGTGAGTTTGAAGGTGGCAGGCATTTGCGACGGCTGGATAAAATAAAAGCTATGGAGGGCTAGTATAGTTGACGAACAATTCCTGAGCGAGTTAGTTTGACAATAAAATGAGAACTGTGCTATCTTGGTGTGTAACTTAAAGGTGGACTTTGGGTTTCTAGCCCGCCCATGTAAGAACGGTTTTTTTAGTCCTAACCACGGGGGTAATGTGTGAAAAGCGACGTGATAAAAAGGGGCATAGAGCGGGCACCACATCGGTCTATATTACATGCTTTAGGCTGCACCCGAGCTGAATTAGACAAGCCCTTCATCGGTGTTATTAATAGCTTCAGTGAGATTATCCCCGGACATATGCATCTACGGGGTATCGCTGAAGCAGTTAAGGCGGGGGTGCGTGAGGGGGGAGGCGTTCCCTTTGAGGTTAATACTATTGCCGTGTGTGATGGCATTGCTATGAACCATCCTGGCATGAAATATAGTCTGCCCAGCCGGGAACTAACCGCTGACTCAGTGGAGATAGTGGCTGAAGCCCACGCCTTTGATGCCTTAGTCTTTATTCCCAATTGTGACAAAGTAGTTCCCGGGATGCTTATGGCAGCAGCCAGACTTAACCTCTCCGCCATCTTCGTCAGTGGTGGTCCCATGTTAGCCGGGCGTCTGGGCAGAGATGGTAAAAAAATTGACATCAGTTCCGTCTTTGAGGCAGTGGGGCAAGTAATCAGTGGTAAGATGAGCCAAGAAGAACTGCTGCAAATAGAGGAGCAAGCCTGTCCTGGCTGCGGTAGCTGTTCCGGAATGTTTACCGCCAATACCATGAATTGCCTGACCGAAGCCCTTGGTATGGGGTTACCAGGCAACGGTACTATTCTGGCAGTTGATTCGAGACGGCAGGGTTTGGCCAGGGAAGCTGGACGGCAGGTTATGAGGCTGTTAACTAGTGATACTCGTCCTAGAGATATCATAAATAACAATTCTATTTGTAATGCTTTTGTGGTTGACATGGCACTAGGCGGCAGCACCAATTCAGTTTTGCACCTTATGGCCATAGCTCATGAGGCAGGGGCTGATTTTCCCCTAGAAAAGGTAAATGAGATAAGCCAGCGTACTCCCTATTTGTGTAGCCTAAGACCAGTTGGTCAATATCACGTAGAGGATTTGGACTGTGCCGGCGGTATACCGGCAGTGATGAAGGAGCTACAGGGATTATTAAAGTTAGATTCAAGAACAGTGACCGGGAAAACGGTAGGTGAAAATATTGCCAACAGTCGGATTTTAGATAAAGAGGTTATTCGCCCTATTGCCAATGCTCGTTCAGCTACTGGTGGACTTGCCCTACTTTTTGGTAATCTAGCCCCGGATGGTGCCATCGTAAAGAAGGTGGGGGTAACTCCAGAGATGATGGTTCATCGGGGACCAGCCCGGATATTTAACTCTGAAGAGGAAGTTACCGAGGCAATTATGGGAGGCAACATAAATCCAGGTGATGTGTTAATTGTTCGCTACGAAGGCCCTAAAGGGAGTCCGGGTATGAGAGAGATGCTTACTCCTACTTCCATCTTGAGTGGTAGTGGTATGGATAAAAAGGTAGCCCTTATCACCGACGGGCGTTTTTCTGGAGCCAGTCGAGGTGCTGCCATTGGGCATGTCTCTCCTGAGGCAGCTAGCCGGGGACCCATCGCTGCCTTAAGAGATGGGGATATGATTAACATTGATATTCCCAATTGTAAGCTTGAGGTAGAGCTTACTGATGAAGAGCTAACGAGGCGTCTGGCGCAATTGCCTGAGTTTGAATCTAAAGTAAAGACTGGCTATCTCAGATATTATGCAGAGTATGTGTGTTCGGCTAACACTGGGGCGGTGTTTAGCAGTTAGAGGAGGCTATTATGAAAATGAGTGGCGCTCAGATTTTGTGTGAAGGATTGTTACGAGAAGGGGTTGAGGTTATTTTCGGTATCCCTGGGGGGGCTACTTTACCGCTATATGATACTCTAGCGCAGTATCCTCAACTACGCCATGCTCTGGTGCGCCACGAACAGGCTGCTGCTCATGCGGCTGATGGTTATGCCCGGGCTACGGGAAAGGTAGGGGTGTGCCTAGCTACCTCAGGTCCCGGTGCTACTAATCTGGTAACCGGGATTGCTACCGCCTTTCTTGATTCATCCCCGATAGTAGCTATCACTGGTCAAGTATCCAGACCCTTTATTGGCAAAGATGCTTTCCAGGAAACAGATATTACTGGTATCACACTACCAATTACCAAACACAATTATCTTGTCCTTGACATAGGTTCTCTGGCTGAGGTGATTAAAGAGTCATTTCATTTGGCTAGGACTGGCCGACCCGGGCCGGTGCTTATTGATATACCACGTGACATTTTTATGGAGCAAGCAGAATTTGACTATCCCAGCCGAGTGAATTTGCCCGGCTACAAACCAACGATTCAAGGGCACCCAGCACAAGTCAAGAAAGCAGCTAAGCTTATAAATGAAGCTAAACGTCCCCTTATTTTTGCTGGAAGAGGGGTGATGATCTCTAAGGCATGTGCTGAGCTGAAAAAGCTAGTGGAAACAGCACAAATACCAGTTGTTACTACCTTATTGGGTGTTGGCTGTTTTCCCGAGTCTCATGCTCTCAGTTACGGAATGGTAGGTATGCATGGCATGTATTATGCTAACAGAGCAGTTAATAAAGCTGACTTGCTTATTGCTATTGGAATGAGGTTTGATGACCGATTTACCGGTAAGGTAAGTGCTTTTGCACCTCATGTTCCTATTATCCATATTGATATTGACCCTGCCGAGATTGGTAAAAACGTGCGGGTTGAAGTACCAATAGTCGGTGATGTTAAGACGGTTCTTCAGGAATTAAATAAACTGATTACCTCCACCGGGCACCTTGAGTGGGTTGGACAGCTTGATGACTTGCGGAAGAAGCATCCGTCAACACAAATTAGAGGTAGTGACGGACTCCTGCCTCAGTACGTCGTTAGTAAGATATATGAGGTAACCAAAGGGGAGGCCATCATTGCTACCGGAGTCGGGCAGAATCAGATGTGGGCAGCTCAATATTACTGGTATGATAAGCCAAACAGTTTGCTTACATCAGGTGGCCTGGGGACTATGGGCTTTGGACTGCCGGCGGCTATGGGGGCTAAGATAGGTTGCCCCGATAGACCGGTTTGGGTAATTGATGGAGATGGCAGCTTTCAGATGACGATACAGGAGCTGGCCACTATAGTTCAGGATAATATTGCGGTTAAAATAGCAATTCTAAATAATGGATATCTGGGGATGATTAGGCAATGGCAGGAATTATTCTATGGGAGACGATATGTAGCCTCGCCTTTATCTTGTCCTGACTTTGTTAAGATTGCTGAAGGGTATTGCCTTCCCGGGTTAAGGGTTACTCGTAAGGAAGAAGTGGTGCCGGCTATTGGGCGAGCCATGGAGCACCCTGGTCCTTTCCTGATAGATTTTATGGTGGAACCAGAGGAAAATGTGTATCCGATGGTGCCGCCAGGGGCATCTCTAGACGAGACTGTTGAAGAACCAAAGGAAATGGTGAAGGCTGTCTCTGATTCCACCAAGCTTCCGGTGAGCAATATCTAAGCTGGCAAGGGTGATATCTACAGTGGGAACGAAACATATTTTATTGGCGCTAGTTGAGGATAAACCTGGTGTGCTAAATCGGATGTCCAGCGTTTTTCGGAGACGGGGTTTTAATATTCAAAGCGTTAATGTGCTGGAAACTATCGAGAGTGAAGACAACGAATCGCCCGGGCTCACCCGTGTCGCTATTGTCGTCTCCGGGTCAGCGAGCATGCTGGGACAGGTTAGGAAACAGTTAGAAAAGATAGTTGATGTGGTTAAAGTTTCTGATATTACTGCCAGAGACTCGGTGTAGAGCTGTTTTTGCTTGAAGTTGCAAGGGGAAAGTAGTAATTATATGGTAAGTATGAAACATACTATAATTGCCTTGGTTGAGGATAAGCCTGGGGTACTTAACCGAATGGCAAGCCTTTTCCGAAGGCGTGGTTTCAACATTGAAAGTATTGCCGTGGGGCATAGTGAATTGCCCAATTTATCGCGTATGACTTTTGTCGTCAATGGGTCAGCTACAATGGTGGAACAGGTCAGAAAGCAACTGGACAAGATTATAGATGTGGTCAAAGCAGTTGACATTACCGGGGATAGTATCACCGCTCGGGAACTGGCACTGATAAAAGTAAAAGCTACTTCGGTTACCCGGGGTGAGATTATTGAGATTGTGGACATATTCAGAGCCAATATAGTAGATGTTGCTTCTGGTTCACTAATAATTGAGATTACCGGGGACGAGGATAAAATCGACTCCTTATTAAATTTGCTCCGTGTTTTTGGCATCAAGGAAGTAGCCAGGACCGGTCGTATAGCTATGTTACGGGGGAGTGTGGGCCAGCTACCGGCGGAAGGAAAGACATCTAAGACTGGTAGTAAAAGACAAAAAGCATCCTGATAGATAATCTCATTCACTTATAAGCGTAAAAATATAGGAGGAGTTACATTATGGTAAAGGTATACTATGACAAAGATGCCGACCTCAATTTGCTTAAGGGGAAGGTGATGGCCATTATTGGCTATGGCAGTCAGGGACATGCCCAGGCGCAAAACCTCAGAGATAGTGGTTGTCAGGTAGTCGTAGCCGAGGCTAAGGGAAGTCCGGGTTGGCAGAGCGCTGAAAAGGATGGTTTCAAGGTGATGCACGCGGCTGAAGCTGCTAAGGAAGCAGATATTATAATGATGTTGGCTCCTGATATGTTGCACCGGACTATTTATTATGAGTCGCTAGAAAAGGGACTAGCCCCGGGCAATATGCTGATGATGGCTCATGGTTTCAGCATCCATTACGGACAGGTTGTCCCGCCACCTAATATTGATGTTACCATGATTGCTCCCAAGGCCCCCGGTCACCGATTACGAGAGCTTTACCTTGAGGGTATGGGCACTCCGGCACTGGTTGCCGTGCATCAAGATGCCACCGGTAAAGCCAGAGATATGGCCATGGCTTATGCTAAAGCCATTGGTGTTACCCGGGCTGGAGTTCTGGAGACAACTTTTGCTGAAGAGACCGAGACTGACCTTTTCGGCGAGCAGGCAGTATTATGTGGCGGCGTCACCGCTCTAATCAAGGCTGGGTTTGAGACACTGATTGAAGCCGGCTACCAGCCCGAGTTAGCTTACTTTGAGGTCTTACATGAGCTTAAACTCATCATTGACTTGATTTATCAGGGAGGGTTAAGCTATATGCGCTATTCAGTCAGCCATACTGCTGAGTATGGTGACTATACCCGTGGACCTCGGATTGTTGATGAGATGGTTAAAGAGGAGATGAGGCAAATCCTGGCCGAAGTTCAGGATGGCAGCTTTGCTAAAGAATGGATTCTGGAAAACCAGGCGGGTCGCCCGGTTTACAATGCCCTGAGACGCATGGACGAAGAACACCCCATTGAACTGGTAGGTAAAGAACTGCGCAAGATGATGCCGTGGCTGAATCCGGTGGAAATCAGGGATGGCAAGATAGTAAAAGGATAGTTAGCCAAAAGTGAAGAACTGGCTCCATTCTCATTGATTACTAGCAGGAAGGAATGTCGAGATGGATAGAGTGGTTATCTTTGATACCACGCTGCGCGATGGAGAGCAGGCAGCCGGCGGAACATTGAATATCCACGAGAAACTGGAAATAGCCAGCCAACTGGAGAAGCTTGGTGTAGATGTTATTGAGGCTGGTTTCCCGGTTAGTTCTGCGGGTGATTTTGAGGCAGTGAGTCGTATTGCCCAAGAGGTCCATAACCCAATAATTTGCGCTCTGGCTCGGGCTCATCCCAACGATATAGACCGGGCCTGGGAAGCAGTTAAGGAGGCTGAGCACCCACGCATTCACGTGTTTTTGTCAGCTTCAGAGATACACCGGGTTTATCAATTAAAGAAGAGCCGGGAAGAGATTCTGCAGATGTCCGGTAATATGGTAGCCCGGGCCAAAAAATATACTGACGACGTAGAGTTTTCACCAATGGATGCCAGCCGAGCTGAACCGGCATATATCTATCAAATTCTGGAAGCAGCCATTGACGCTGGGGCCACTACCGTAAACATCCCTGATACCGTGGGCTATGCCATTCCTAATGAGTTTGGTAACCTTATTGAGGGGATTTTCAAAAATGTGCCCAACATAAGTCAGGCTGTAATTAGCGTTCACTGCCATAATGACCTGGGTCTAGCCGTGGCTAATAGCTTGGAATCGGTTAAGCGGGGAGCTAGGCAGGTAGAGTGCACTATTAATGGCATTGGGGAAAGAGCGGGAAATGCCTCGCTTGAGGAAATTGTGATGGCCATTAAGACTCGTAGTGACTTTTTTAACCTGACGACTAATATTGATACCAGGCAAATCTACAAAACTAGCCGGCTGGTAAGTGAGTTAACCAGTTTTTTGGTTCAACCTAATAAGGCCATTGTTGGGGCTAATGCTTTTCGCCATGAGTCAGGGATACACCAGGACGGTGTCATCAAAATGCCAATAACCTACGAAATAATTGACCCTAGAACAGTAGGCATACCGGCAAGCAGTCTGGTGCTGGGTAAACTTAGCGGTCGGCATGCCTTTAAAGAGCGGCTGGCAGAACTGGGCTACAGTTTAGGCGAAACTGATTTTAACCGTGTCTTTTTGGCATTCAAAGAGCTAGCTGATAAGAAAAAGAAACTTACCGATAAGGATATTGAATCTCTCGTTGCTGAGGAGCTGCGTACCGTAACCGAAGTCTATCACCTCGACCGAGTTCAGGTGTCTTGCGGAGATAGAGGCATCCCCACCGCCTCGGTGGTGCTTATTGCTCCTGATGGGCAGCTCCTAGCTGACGCTGCTCTGGGTACCGGTCCTGTGGATGCAGTATATAAGGCTATTAACAAGGTAGTGGGGGTGACTAATAGCCTTATCGAGTTTAGCGTTAAATCAATCACTGAAGGTATTGATGCTATTGGTGAGGTGCTGATTAGGATTGAAAGTGATGGTATAACCTATACCGGACGGGGAGCTGATACTGATATTATCGTTGCCAGTGCTAAAGCTTATATGAATGCCCTTAATAGATTGCTGGCTGCTAAGAGGGGAACCAAGTAGGTGCCAAGATGGGAACTGGAAGTAGAAATGAGTCTGCGTCTCCTGTTGGCAACAGCCCTGGGGGCTATCATTGGCTACCAGCGGGAAAGAGCGGGTAAACCGGCGGGACTGAGAACGCATGTTCTTATCTGTGTCGGTGCTGCCCTGTTTACTATAGCTTCTATTTATGGTTTTGCTGCTGATGACACAGCTAGGGTTGCCGCCGGAGTAGTAGCTGGGGTTGGCTTTCTTGGTGCTGGTGCTATTATCCGCGGGTGGCGAAGGGGTTGTGGCTGGGCTGACTACAGCAGCTACTATATGGGCAGTAGCTGGCATTGGGCTGGCGGCCGGGGCCGGGTTATACTTGGTCTCAGTAGTTACCACAGTCATCATATTAATTGTATTATTTCTGCCTCGTCATATTCGATGAGAGCTCGTCTTAAGCTTAATTCTCTAGTCATTCCAAAGCGAGGGAACTGCATTGACTTTAGCCGAGAAGATACTAGCAGCTCATTCTGATAAAGAGAGGGTAAGCCCGGGTGAATTCATCAATGTCCGGGTAGACCTGATTCTAGCTAATGATATCACTGCCCCGATTGCCATCAGAGAGTTCCAGCGCATTGGTGTAGGTAAGGTCTTTGCCCCCCAAAAGGTGGTTATGGTGCCCGATCACTTTATGCCCAGTAAAGACATCGCTTCCGCCGAGCAGGCCAAGCTGATGCGAGAGTTTTGCTCTGAGCAGGGAACACTATACTTCGAACTGGGTCAGATGGGCATTGAGCATGTCCTTTTACCTGAACAAGGCTTGGTGCTTCCCGGGGAAGTAGTTATTGGGGCAGATTCACATACCTGTACCTATGGTGCTTTAGGTGTCTTGGCTACTGGTATGGGGTCAACTGATATCGCTGCTGCCATGGCAACCGGTGACATCTGGATGAAGGTGCCACCCACGATTAAACTGATTTACCATGGCAGTTTGGGGGAGTGGGTGGGGGGTAAGGATTTGATTCTTTATACTATTGGGGACATTGGTGTGGATGGGGCACTGTATTCGGTAATAGAGTTTACCGGCGAAGCAATAGACAACTTATCCATGGATGGGCGGTTTACTATGGCTAATATGGCTGTTGAGGCCGGAGCTAAAGCTGGTCTGTTTAGAGTAGATAATAAAACGCAACTTTACATAAAGTCTAGAGCACAACGCACCTACAATGTATATGAACCAGATAATGATGCTGAATACTCACAGATTATTGAGTATGACATCTCCAGTATTGAGCCTCAAGTTGCCTTACCTCATTCACCAGCCAATGTTGAACCGGTTAGTAGGGTAGGGAATATAGAAATTAACCAGGCAGTAATCGGCAGCTGCACCAACGGTCGTCTTGAAGATTTGCGGATTGCCGCCCAGATATTGAAAGGGAGAGAAGTGCACCCGAGAGTACGCTGCATCATTATCCCCGGCTCACAGCAAATTTATCTTGATGCTTTAACTCAGGGACTTTTAGAGATATTTATTAGAGCTGGTGCTGTGGTCAGCACGCCGACCTGTGGTCCTTGTCTTGGCGGTCATATGGGGGTTCTGGCTGATGGTGAGCGGTGCATTTCTACCACCAACCGTAACTTTGTTGGCAGGATGGGTAGCCCTAAATCAGAGGTCTACCTGTCTAACCCGGCTGTTGCCGCTGCCAGTGCCGTGGCTGGTAAAATTATCAGCCCAGAGGACATAAAATGAAGATAGGAACTGTCGTCTATTCAGATGACTCGGAAACAGTGTGGAATGCTTTTCGATTTGGCAATTTTGCCTTTAGAAGCTTCAAAAGTGTTTACTGTGGCAACGCTGAATGACCTCTATGATATATTGAAAGAAAGTGATAGGATTGTAACATTCTAAATGCGTGATTGACATAAGGTATATGAGAAGAAAAGAAAAGGAAATTACAGACATTGATGAGATTGAAAGGGTAATAAGAAGAGCAATCCATTGCTGTATAGGTTTGGTACATAATGATGAACCATACATAGTTCCGGTGTCTTTTGGCTATGAAAGGGATGCTCTTTACTTCCACGGAGCTTTAGAGGGACGGAAGGTTGAACTTATCAAGAAAAATAACAAGGTTTGTTTTGAAATAGATACTGATGTAGAACCAGTAAAATCTGAGAAGCCCTGTGACTGGACAATGAAATACAGGAGTGTTATGGGGGTGGGAAGAGCCTATATTGTGGAAAATGATGAGGAAAAAATTTATGGCTTAAGGTTGATCATGAAACAATATTCTGAAGGCGAGTTCAGCTTTCCAAAATCAAGGCTGGATTCTGTCTTAGTGGTGAGGGTCGATATTGGAAGCATCACCGGCAAGCAATCAGGATACTAACTGATATGTGCTGTCATTGCATAGTAATTCTCAATTGCGGAGGAAGCAGCCGCCGAAGGACAGAAGAATATTACTCCGTACTGGCGGACACTAAAGTCTAGTGGGGAACTCAACGAAAAATATCCGGGAGGTGCGGAAGCCCAAGCCACCCGTTTAAGAAACGAAGGGCACACTATTGAACCGGGCAAAGGCAAGAAGCCACCAAGAGTGAAGGATTTTGGGAAGGCTTTGGTGGA
>SDBT01013314.1_pt1 | contig 13187 bp, 21 predicted proteins | sample 2277101 | NCBI WGS metagenome assembly SDBT01 (sample SAMN10404973, study PRJNA504765) | marine sediment metagenome | isolation source: marine sediment core GS10_PC15, 103 cmbsf | place: Arctic Ocean: Southern Knipovich Ridge | collected 2010 | reverse complement strand
CCCGCATTGACCATGCATGGTGAATTAGGCAAGACTTGAGTGTTATTGATGATTGCTTGCATTTCATCCTTAAATTCTTGCTTCTCTTTCTGGCATACATAACCCACAACACGACGCGCGAGACCCTCCCAGTCTTCTGTGGCATTCCCTTGTTCATCTTTGATAAAATAACGAGACTGAGCAACTTGCTCAGCCACGGGTGTTAAATTTGACATGCATCTTTCTCCCAATATACAATACAATCACAAGGAGCAATTCAACTTTTCAGGATCAAATCCTTGTCACTTTTTACTACCGAAAATTTTGCCGAACTGGAGGGTATTTAGTCGCTGGCATCAGGCTTATGGGAAGCCAATTCAGGGCATTCAGAGCAGACGCCTTCAGTTTCTTCTGGGCATTCTTCACAGAATGTCGGCTGTAATGCTGACTCTATGAGACCCTCTTGTTTTGCGCGAATGCGCTCTTGAACCTCGACACGCTTCTTAAGCCGACGACGAGCCTTTGCCATATCGTTCTTGGCTTTCTTTGTTATCTTTTTGGTCTTTACTTTGCGTTTTTTATTGGATTGAAGGATCTTTTCAGTCGACCTGTGTGCCTTGATCCGAATTTGACGCTTTCGATTGCGTTCTCTATTTTTTTCTGCCGGAGTTTGTGCTTCAGGATGATCAATTAAAAGAACTCCTTCTAGATGATCATACTCGTGTTGCACAATACAAGCATCCAATCCCCTAAATTGTAATGCCTCTCCGATAAGTTTTTCCCCATCCGTTAAGACATCTGCACGCACTTTAATTGATTGGTGCCTTTCAACACATCTCACTGTCCCCGGCAAAGATAAACATCCTTCATCAGAAGGTATCTTATCGGGTGATTTCCACTGTATCTCAGGATTTACGAAGAAATAAATACCAGATGATAAATTAACGACAAACATGCGTTTGAAAATGCCAATTTGTGGAGCCGCAAGACCTAACGAACCTTTAGGAAAAGCATCAACCAACTTTCTCATCGTGTTTTGATTTTCTGGCGTTAAATCAGTATCACAGGGAGTTGAAACTTGCCTAAGAACGGACTTGTCAGTTATAATTTCAATTTCAGATACAACTTCAACATTTGCGTCAACCACTTGATAATCTCCGTTTCAATTCACGCTCTCGCTATGGGCGGCCAACTGTATTATACCTTCAACCTTTGCGAAAAAGATTGATAGGGTTGGCAGACCAAAGAAAATCTTTGAATGTAGTTTTGGGTGATTCTCCGTTCATACTCATTGATGCCACAGACTTAGCTTTCATTCTCTTAAGCATGTTCCATATAACAACATTAACCTCCGAGAGTGTCACTACCGCACCAACGATAATAGCCTTGTTGTTAGTTATAAATTCCAATATAGTAGTTGCAATGTCCATTACTTATCTCGTTTCAATTCACGCTCCCGTAAGGAGCAAAAAGAATGCCCCCTGCGGTTAAGCAGAGGGCATCTCATCCTTTCAATACATCTAAGGTTCTAGCTCTGTGTTCCAGTAGAGTTCATCTACCATGTCCTCAATCCACTCACGCCAGGACTTAGGAATGCTCTTTCGCCTGACAGAATAAATTGGGCTCCAGCGTGGAACCTTTGGTTTCTTGTAAGTAGACATACGGAACTCACCAGCAGCCTTGTCCATGACCATCTTCTGCAAACGCATGCCTGACTGTCTCAGCGACCTTCCGTCCTTCCGCTTGTTACAGCGGAGACATGCCAAAACACAGTTGCCAAAGGAAGTCATCTTGAATGACATCTTGGTATCCAAAACGTGCCATTCGTCAGTCCACAAATGTTTTGGAATGACGTGATCAATCGTCAACTCATCGTCCCGTGGCCGACAGCTACAGTACTGACAATTATGGACACACACAAAGTTTACTATATAGGTATGTGTCCCACTGATCTGCAAATCATAGACAAGTCCTTTATAAGGAACCGATTCAATCTTAGTAATTTTGCCTAGAAAAAATGGGTTATCCTCACTGAAAGTTCTATCAATCTTAGATTCTTTAGTATGTCTCTCTCCTTCGATCTCACATACATCTAATGTCTTGTTATATTCACCCGCATTATAAACTACTGACTTATATATTCTACCGTCATCCCTAATCCCCGTTTTTGATAGGGTTGGTTTCATGCCGACCATTTGAGATATAATGTATATATCACGAACCAAATTCTCGTTCTTCAGCATTAAGACAGTACGATGCAATTCGTGGTTGAAATTTGCATCTCCTCGCAAAATGCCATACAAAATACCTGCTAAATATTCGGCAGAATGGTCTTTTGAATTAATCCTCTTTTCTCCATCAACATAACACCAGTTGGCAAAGAAAGATGTTACGATAGAAGAACTGCATATAACAATAGATGTATTATGATCGCTATCGCAATATACCTTAGATTTAACATTGAATATTCTCAAAAGAAGATTGCACACGTCTTGAGTGAATTCTTCTTCATCTATATGAAAACAAAATGTTGTATTCTTAGATCTTTTATTCTTACTGGCCGATCCTTCCGCAAGAAAATACCCCACCAACCTCCCTAAATCACAAGAACTCTCAATATATCTGTTTATTTTGTGGCTTCCATTTTTGTTCCATATGGTATAATCATTTTTATCAAGATATCGACCTTCTACCCACTCCGATAGGTCTATGCTTTTCCGGAAATGAGAATTGTAACTTTTATGAATATCTAATTCCGCCATGTAATCAAGTATCGTGGCAGTAGATGCTTTCCTCCATTTGTATGCAAATTGTCTATTAGACAATAGAAGCTTATGGTTATGAGTACACAATAAACTATCACCATTTCCTCGATGTCTGATCTTTATAAGATCTTCATCAACATACTTAGAATAAACATACTGTACTGACTGCTCTTTACCAAATGCATCAATAATTTTGTCGCCTACCTGAATTTCTGATATTGGCTTCAAGCCATAATCAGACATCATAACAAGAGAATCAGGAGTAAAACAATGAAAAGCATCACGCTTCCATAGATTCGCTCGCGAGAATCGCGTCCTTCGCTTTGGAATCCGGTCATAATGGTTGATGACAATTTCGGGTACACGCATAGCTCCTTGTACTGTCCCGATAGAAAGTTGCCCATCCTCTACTTCCAAACTTAACCAGTCCTGCATATTGAAGGTCTGATAATCTGGTCCAAGAATCTGGGCTTCCCCAGCAAAGACATCACAAAGTACCTGTTGCACTGGTTTGGAATCAATGGGTTGCCAATGCTTGTTAAGCACTAACGCTGGATGCGTCAATGAAGAACCACCCGGAAACACTCTGTTCTCTGTTGTCGATGTTAATGTCTTTACCATAATAAGTCTCCTATCTAACCGAATAGATCCCTCATCACTCTTCTCCTGGGCTGCTTAGCCCTTTTCAGGTTCCCTTGGTACCGTTTTCGTGCCTTGTAATCTTCAGCAGTTGGCTCAAAATGAGTAAAATGCAGTCTCATCCACTTCCGGGTCGGGGTGAATCTGCGTTGTAAAAATACAGGGCCTCTGTAAGTCTCATTTTTGTGTCGCCCTCTGGAACTTCTGATCAATCGTAGATCGAGTCAATTCCCACAGTCTTTCCTTGTTGTCATCAGTCAAAGCCTCTGGATCAAATACGTTGAAACTGACATTAGCTCCTGCACTGCCGGTTTTCCCGCCACCATGCCCCTCTCCAAAAATCTCGCCACAAAGCGTACCCGCGTCTATGGAGGCACTCGTAGTCCTGATACTGACTCGTACTGCGTTGCCTACAATCGCAAACACCATTACTGTTTGAATTCCTTGTAACCGCATCAAGTGGTCTGCGTTGTAAGGAACACAATCACCACGTTTTGTATCCAAGAACCCAAGCCCTGTTATTAAATTAGGGCCTTCTTGATGTCTATTTTCCCATGCGATCTTCTCTGACTCAAAGATGTATGATGGAAGCTCATAATTGACGATCTTGGAATACCTATCATCACTCATGAACCTCGTTAGCAGCTTGTACGCCTTAAAGTCATCATCCGAGGTCGTTTCGTTCCGAAAATCTATCGTATCTGTCTTGATGCCGATTGCTAAGGCAGTCGCAATCTCACGCATGTCATCTTCATCTACATCAAAACAGGTAAATTTTGTCTCATCGACTTCTCGTACCGGCATTGATAACATCATATCTGTTATCAATGTTGAACAAGACCCAATCTCGTCATGTATAAAAAGGGCACCTTTATCAGGTGTAGATTTGTGATGGTCAATAACAATCTTCGGAGCAAATGGTATGCTCATATTCCTTTGTTGTCCAGCACAATCTACAAAAATGAAAAATGCGTCTTCCGGTACTTCCTTTTCTGTTTCTTTGCTCCACAGCTTAACGGGAATGCTCAGTATGTTTTGCATTGCCACATTTTGAGGATGACTGATTTCTCCACGATACCAACCAGAGACTTCCTCTACCCCGAGAAAGCTAAGAATCCTCATCATCCCAAAAGCAGATCCCATTGCATCGGGATCTGGAGTATCATGAGCACAAACGTAAAAAGCCTTATCTTTATTCTCCTCAACCAACTGGCAAAAGGCTTCAATCCGAGCCTTCACTCGCTTGTTGCCAATGGGTCGTAAAACCGTGGTGTCGGGTTTATCTGAAGGCATATTGAACCTTATAAGAATTTGATTGCTGCTCGCATATCCTGGTGACGATCCACGAAGAACTCCCGGACGGTGCATTTAACAATTCTGTGTATGGTTAATATATCTTCAATCTCTATTTGTCCTTTCTCAAGCAAATCACAAACGAGACGTATTAGCGACTGTTCGCTCATTATCTGTTCGATAATGTGCAAATAACTCTTACCCGCTTCGTAGTTTTTTACGTTGGTTTGCTCATCAACTTGTCCAAATACATCGTTCAGACAGAAGATGAAACCATTTTGCAACCCTTCTTGAGTATCTGCATTGAACCCAACTTTTTTCTTCACTTCCGCATCACATAAACGAGTGAATGCTTTCACAACCAGTTCATCTGTCATGCCTGCTTCAACAATAACCACGCCCATTAGACCACCTCTGTATAGGATTATACCCATACTGTAGCCCGGGTTCCGACCCGTTTCTATTGAACTATAAGAAAAGGGAAGGATCTAATCAGGCGCAGCCTGACAAACATTCGAGTTGGTAGATTCTCTGCTCATGCATACAGAGTACGGGATGAGAGGGAGATTGTCAAGAAAAATAGGAGAAGCGAGGCTAAAATTAGAAGCCCGAAGGCAACTCAGAAGAGGTTAGTCTTAGTAGAAGTTTTGAGTTCTGAAGCATTAACTTTGACTCTTTGACTCGTGAGGCTTGATTTTCGCACTCGTCATCGGAAATCAACGGCTAAGCCGTTAACGACCTGAAGGTCCAGTAATGTTTCTAATCAACTTCTGTTCGTCCTAACCTCGCTCTCCATAGTGCTCCGCCGCTGACACGTTAGACTTCCAGACCTTCAACGCGAATCTTAACGGTTGCGTTGTGACTGTCAATCTGCTCCTGTAGAGTATCAATGCGAGCTTCTGACTCTTCCGTCATCGCATCAACATCTGCCTTGCGAAAAGTTGCTTCATAGGTGGCAGGGCCAGACTCGGAGTCATAGCGACTGGGCCTTTGCACACCATGAACAGTACTCATACGTGCGATCAGCGCAATCAAACTCTTGACCTCGTTGATTTCAAGAATCAAAGGCTGTATCGGAAGCGAGTCCTTCCAGATCGCAACACGCAGATCCAAGAGAATCTTAGCTACACGGTTGTATTCCTGAAGCTTCTCTTTTACATCCACTTCGCGTGTGGCACCTTTGACGATGCTGTTGTTGTCCATGACATCGTTGCTTAAACGATGTAGGCGGGACTCAACCCTTTTCTTTATCTTCAGGGCTCTCGCCAAAGTGATTGGCTCATTGATTACTGTCATTGTTTTTCCTTCCGCTGAGAGGATTATACCGACCTGATCCCGCAATGCAACCCTTATTCGTTTTTTTCTTTCTGGAGTTGAAGCTCTTCGAGAAGCTCATCCCCATTGGCAAACCATTTGCACATCCTTTCTTGGACTGACAAATTGGCCCCCTTGAGGACTTCTGCTGCTCCAATAGAGATCCCGTAGCAGATGAATCTTCGAAGCATACTTAGTACAACAATGAAGCCAATCCAGAATATGACTCCACCAACCAGCTTGACAACACTATCAGGTTCCATCTCATTCTCCTATTCGCTTCGGCTCATAAGACCAATCAAACTGTACTCGATATTCACAAAACTCTGTGGATGTTTGGGATTGTCCGCCCGTTATTTTTCGGAGCTTGTCGAATAGCCCAATGGACCTCCGACCAGGCATGCTGCCTTCATATATTGCTCGACCTGCATTAAATGAAGGGAATCCATCTTTCATCTCGATTTCTCGCCCACCCAATTCGTCTTGGATGTTTTCATCAACGATGCGTTCCCCAACTTCGTCAGAAGAAGGGAATTCTATTCGGAAATCAATCCACGGTTCCAACACGGCTACGCCTACTTCTTTGAGCAGATCAAATGAAAGGCCATGTTCGTGCTTCAGCTTGTGCCGGATGACCTCAAGATGTAAGTCCCCCATCCCAAAAATCATGAAGATATTTCGACCGAAGGAAACGCGAGCACAAGCAGGATCGCCATGACCAGTATTACAGACCTTATGCCCTTGTCCAATATCTGTCGTCTCCATGATATTGAGAGCGCTCTCAATCTTGATCGGATCATCCGCACGAATGATGCAATAAAACGGAGGATGAATGAGTGGTGTTTCTGCTATATTCGTCATGACTCTTCTTTTCGGTGGCAGGTGGCCTGCGCTGCGAATTTTATCAATAGCCTGGGTCGGGTTGGGGGCGACAGCATCTTCCTCTAAACCAAAAACGTCATCTACCTCTGTAGAGAATAACGTTTTCCAGCATTCGTTAGAACACATTCCTGATACTAACTGCTCCCTTTGCCACGACTCTGATTCTGGGAACTCACGCTGGATAGGCATTTCAGGATGCTTTCGCTCACCCAAAACAGGTTCGTAAACCCTATGACAGACTGGGCATTCAACTTTTTTCATACAGGGAAGGATACGGGATCAACTTATGATTGTCAAGCCATATTTCTAAAGAATAATCTCATGACGAGCCGCTACCATTGCCACATTCTTCATTAGAAGTGCAGTAGTTATTGAACCAACACCGGCAGGGACAGGAGTGACAAAAGCCCCTTTTGCCACGTCAGGATCAACGTCTCCCTTGCCTTCCGCAGAACAGCCTACATCAATTACCAAGGCATCATGCTTGACCATAGAAGGTGATATGATGTTTGGTTTACCAACCGCAGATATCAAGATGTCCGCCCGTTTGGTGTGGAATCCCAAATCATGCGTGTATTTGTGTGTTATAGTAACAGAACCAAGGTGTTTTCTCATAAGCAAGTATGATAGAGGTTTGCCTACTCTCTTGCCATATCCAACTAGCACCGCATTGTATCCGGTCGCCTGCCCATCGTAATGATCTTCGATCACTTCCCAGCAAGCGCGGGCAGTGCAGAACAAATTGACAACATCATCATTGTGATCATCGCCTTCGACATTTACCGCTGAATTCCCATGCTCAAGCCTTCCCAATTGATCCCTAACGCCATATAAATGAGGCGGTTCACTTAATATCATCACCCCATTAACGCCGAAATCGATCAAGCCAAACAACTGGTCTTCATCAATATCTGGCTGAAATTTCCTGGCTCTGACACCAATACCGAGTTTTGCTCCTTGTCTTTCTATGGCTCGGTAGTATGATGCCGCAGAAAAATCTTCACTAGGCATCAAAACAAGTAGATCGGGTGTGTAAGACAACCCGTCTACAATGCTTTTAGTATCAGTGTTAATTCTGTCAACAATTAATGAACAATCAATGTATGGCATTTTCTTCCTCTGTGAATCCATCACAGTTTTCCAGCCAGGTTGGATCAAAATTCCATGGCCAATTGAACCATCCCTTCCGAATCCCTGTTGGGTTTCCTTTGATATTTAGTTTCTGAAGCACTATAGGATCAGTCCGTCCTACTGATGCAAATATCGCTATGAGTTGTGCCAAAGGGTCATTAGACTCATCCGAGATGTCAGGATGATTACAACACGAATGGGCGTCACCTGGAAGATTGCCACGGTGAACACACTTAAAACAATTTGGTTTACTCATTTTCCGCTCGCTGGTGGAGTCCTAAAACTCCACTCATTAAATCCTTTGGATTCAGCCTTAAGAACATCCGGAATGACTGGCATGGTCTTTTCGGGCATTGCCTGGCTAGCCATGAACATGGAAATCTCTTGGAATGCCGCATAAGGTTCAAAAATCCGGAAGAATTCATGAGGCTTCAATTTGGCATTGTAAGTGATTATCCCCTCATTGTGACTACGAATCCAAGCAACAAAAATTGGTGAAATTTTTTGCGGATGTATTTCATTCTCTGCCGAAAGACGGGCAGAGTGCCCTACTCGGCTCGAACCCATGTGATTCGGGACCGGAGTAAACATGTCTGCAAAAGCATCTTGCTTTACCCGATATTCTTCAAAGAGCTTGACATAATCTTTGCGGGTCATAGAATGCCGTCGCCAACCCCATTTGGTTCTTCTGTTTTTGGCTTCGCCCAAATAAACCCTGTTATCATGAGCGGACAGTTTACCTGCCATGAGGGCATCAACTTCATCAATGTTGTAACATTGACGGGAGCAATTGTCTCCGTATGCACCCGACGACAGATGCAACATGGGATAGATCTTGCCACAGAATCCGATGGTGTATTGGCATATGTTAGTATACCAATCATAGAATTGTGGAAAGGGCCATTTCTTCCAAGGAACTCTAATTTCCTGGGGCTTTCGGACGTAAACCAATGACCGATCTTGCCCAGACCTTTGAACGGAGTCGTAGTAATCATGTTGATCGCTGATTATCCGCATCGTCTTCCTCTATTCAAGCAGATCCGTTTCTTCGTCAATTGTCCGTGATATCTCTATCCGTCGCCGTCCTTCTTGTGGCGCGTCATCAAGAGTCAGATCGACATCACAACCCAGGGAAATGGCAATGTCCATAATGACCTTCATGATCTCGCTATTCAATTCCAGAAGATGAAGGGTTGCTGGGGTAGTCGATCCATGTTCTTGGAATAACGAAAGACAACGGAACCCCTCATCCAATCTCTTGTGGACTTCGTAGCAAGCGCTCACAAGGTCCGCAGACTCTACCCCTCCCCTCATGGAAATTTCTTTGAATGTGGATTCTGGTATCGAAGACATCTTCTCTACCGCAACTGAAGGCTCTTCAACCGGCTCCGCAGCCGCAGCCAATTTGGCTCGCTGCTCAGATCTTTGTTTAGCAATGTCAGCAATATCTGCGGCTGCCTCTTTCGTTCTTTCCTTCACTCGCAAATATGTCTCATGCGAGATAGGACAATCAGCAGTTCTGTCGTCATCCCAAATGTCAGTCTTAACACCACACTGGCAACAAGAGAAGGTGAGATAGGAGGTTGTTTCATCACGCGCATGAGAATATAAGCAGGAGAGATCTCCTTCTTCCACCAAGAGCACCGCACCGCAACCTCCACCATCATTGCCCTCGCCAGTACACTCGTATTCCTCGGCCCAACCCTCTTGTGGTCTGCCTTCTTTAACTACTTTCATTGAGACATTTCCTCATTTTCTTCCGAAAAGGTTCTACCATTGCCTGGGACAATGCTTTGCGTCCTTTTTCTGTGTAAAGACCTATTCCCACTAATCTGTTGCTCGCACATTTAGGGCAATGCCGAAAATCTCTGTGATCTTCATGTCCACATTCCAGACAACTACATACTTCTGGTTTAGTCGCACACTTGGGGCAATGCTGAAAGTCCCTGGAGTCTTTATGCCCACACTTTGAACATTTATATATACCATTGGGCAGGTCCACACGAATACGAGGATGCGAAGCAAACAGGCTTTTTTTGCGTAACACCCTTTTTCATCCTTTCTTCCTCAGCTTAGGCAGATACCCGCCTTTTCTCATGCTCGTCAGTAGTTGCCAGAACTGACTTTTGGTATTTGGACATGAACTGAGTTTGGAGGCATCAAGGAACCTGTCATGAAACTCCACAAAGAGTCTATCAAACTCTATCGTGTACGGGAGCCTGTCAAGAGGGATATCGGTCTCAACATAACGAGACTTGATCCATTTTGCGTGCGCGGACGGTATAGTCATTACACTCTCCAAATCGGGGCAGTCAACAACTGGTCTGCTCGATAGTTCTTATACGGCCTTCCCAGTTTTTCCGCTCCATCTGCCAAAAAAGTCAAAGATAAGCCCTTCGCGTCTCCAACAACAACGTGCATGTGGTCATCTTTTAGTTGAAAATCTTCGGGAACAGAAACCAAGCCTATTAGCATGACAATCTTCTTGCCATCTTTGGGTCCGCCTCGCTGGTGGGTCTCATCATGTAGTGATGATGAGCCATAATGACGGACCAGAACCGTGCCTTTTACATGCGGCTCACTTGGATCAAACAAACCGAAATCTTCTTGAGTACTCATGCCCAGAATATACCGCATCCCTGTTTGATTGTCAAGGATAAAATGATCTCGTCTCAGCCTATCCAGCCTGTTTCATCTGGTGATATCTTTATTGGTTGTTCATCAGCGCCATCGTTTTCATTAACTTTTTTCTGTTTAATTAGGTTTTGTAACGATTTATGGTGTGTTTTTGGGATCTCACTAGATCCCATTTTTATGGATACCGGTCTCGTAAACCTCTTCATTTGGCTCATTTCAGACCCTCCTATAAAAAGGTTTCCCAGTATTGGGATACAGGGATTACATAGTTCTCCTTTGATTTATTTTATTGTATTTGGTCAATTTTTGTTCCTGTCAAATAGGCTATCCGTAGGTACAGACCTGCCCACACATTTGTAGCGATAATGACATCACGATGAGTCTGTTCGCTTAGCCATCCGTTAACGGTAACAACGTCTGGAGTATGAACATCAGTGGATTCACCTTCGATCTTTTGAACATTTGGTGCCAAAAGAAACAAAGTAGTGTCATCTCGTTGCCTTGCCAGGCAAGCTGCGGGATGAGTATGAGTGGAACCCATGAAAACCAACTCTCCTGCCTCATAACCCAGACCTCTTAGATACGCCTCAGCGGAATCCTCGTCAGCCAGACGAAGCGTCATGCTTGGTAGATCAATCACATGACGATCTGGATGCTGTTTGGATTTGCACTCTTTTTCCTCCAGGACAATCCGCATTTTATCTGCACTATCCCGAAATGTTGCTACAACTGCAAATGACATAATTTATCCTCTGAATTTTGCTTTGTCAACCAATGCTGACATAACTTCCTTTACGAACTTTTTGCCCATGGCTTCCGATTCACATTCAAGAATGCCATCATCCTTCATGACGAATGTCACTGTGCCAAATCCAACGCCTGGTTTACCCCAACTTACGTCCAGTCCATAACTGGGATGAACCGACGAGGGCCGAGCCCACATTCTGACATTTCGAATTTCCATTGGTCCGTCTGGTTGAGATACCAAAGTCATATCTCCATCAGACTGGACATTGCCTTTCTCAATGGCACTTTTGATTTGTTGGCGAGCATCTTCATTGTCCAAAACTCTTTGTCCTGATGCACTTGCCATTTTAACCAGTTCGCGTTCTTCTTTCTTGCGCTCTTCTTCGCTCATCGGAATCTTCTCTCATATTCGGAGTTAGTTAAGACAAAGCCGCATGACTTAGAACACGGCCCACGAGACTTCAATACCGAACCACATCGCGGACAAAATCTTTTCACCGGATCAAAAATGAGAATACCCAACGGAGTCAACAAAAACAGGGCCAGCAATGCGACGAATATCCAAAATGCCATTTTGCTCTCCAATGGAATCGACGGGAATCGAACCCGCGTCCCGAAGACGGTATGCCGTTAGCCTGTTCTCCAGGTTTCCGCCACTAATCCTGGGAGCGACCCAAAATATCATTGCAACGAGTTCGGCTTTCGCTTAACGCGTTCTACCATTGAACTACGATTCCTTTTGTCCTCAGCAATCCCTACTTTTCATGACCATATCTGTTTCTGCGTGAGCAATCGCTATGGCAACGCCAACATCGCCTGACTCTCCAGAAACAAAACCAGGACGTTCTTTCAAATCATCGATTTGACTTCGTAACGTCGACAACTGTTGTGTTACATATTCTCCATGAGCAAACGGGAAAGCAGTAGAGCCCCACAACAAAGCGTTCTTATCTTTCCCCGAAATTCCGGGAAAATACTTATTCACCGCATCAAGACATTGCTGGCACATGATAACCTTTTTTAATTAATTTGGCCGCATATTCTTCCATTGTTACATGGTCTTCTAGCCTCCCGCCAACAGCCCTGTTTTTGCGTTTAAATTTCCGACTTGCCATCATATGAAGCTTTGATTTACCGTTCTCTCTAATAAACCCTATAGCTAATTCATACTGAAGTAATTGCAGTTGCGTATTCAGTAAATTATGTATTTTGTCAATATCCGAACCCGCTCCCTTTATGCGGTTGTGTAATGTATTGAAATTGATGAAAGCTTTATTTATGGGTACAACTTTCAATGACTTTTTGTAATAGTAGTGTATCAATGTTTCAAAATCTGCCATACTCTTATCGATTGCAGACCTATATCCGCCAATTTCTTTTTTTGTGCGAATCGTCTTACCAGAATTACCAAAGTACTTTATGCAATTCTCCATACATAGTGCAGCTTCTTCTCGGAATTTTTCTTCATCTATTTTCTTCTGTTTTCGTTTTTCCAGCCACCCCATTATCATCCAAGTGCTAACGCCACTAACGCCACCAACACCTAAAACACTAACGATAGCAACAACCACAGTAACAACATTCATTAAATCATCCGTTTTTCAATTTGCCATGTTCCGCCGCTGTCATAACTCAAGATTCTCTGGGCGATTATCCCACCGCTTGCCATTTTTGTCAAGTGGCGACCGATTATGCCATGCAAAGAAACTAAATCCGAGGGAGGAGAGTCGAACTCCTCATCACAGGCTTATAAGACCTGCTGATCCAACCGGGATCATTCCCTCGGGATTGGGACTGCTC
>SDBT01013313.1_pt1 | contig 13189 bp, 11 predicted proteins | sample 2277101 | NCBI WGS metagenome assembly SDBT01 (sample SAMN10404973, study PRJNA504765) | marine sediment metagenome | isolation source: marine sediment core GS10_PC15, 103 cmbsf | place: Arctic Ocean: Southern Knipovich Ridge | collected 2010 | reverse complement strand
CAGCATGACTTTGCCACAGTTCGGACATTTATGTTCTGATTCTTCCTGTTCAATCATTTTACCTTCCTTGTCGCAGGGTGCGGCGAATTTGCATTTTGGGTAAGCTGAGCAGCTCAGGAATCTGCCGTTTTTGCCGAACCTGTACACCATCGGTTTGGTGCATTTGGGGCAGGTGTATTCGCTTGGAGTGGTTTCCGCTTTTGCGTGTTTCATTTCTTCGGAGGCTTTGTCGAGGTTCCTTTGGAAAGGTGCGTAAAATTCCTTTAAGACGCCGAGCCAGTCGAGGTGCTGCTCTTCGATTTTGTCGAGCTGCTCTTCCATGTGGCGGGTAAAGGCGATGTCCATAATTTTCGGGAAGAACTCGGAGAGTTTGTCGGTAACGACTTCGCCGAGGTCTGTGGCGTAGAATTTTCCGTTGGTTTTGTCGGCGTACTTTCTGTCCTGGACGGTTGAAATGATTGACGCATAAGTGCTGGGCCGGCCTATTCCTTCCTTTTCGAGAGCCTTTACGAGAGACGCTTCTGTGTATCTTGCGGGAGGCTTTGTGGATTTTTGTTCTGTTTTGATGTCAATGACGGCAAGTTGGTCGGAGGTTTTCATTGGGGGCAGTTGGGCATCGTCATGGCTTGTGAGCCAGATTTTTGTGAAGCCGTCAAAGACAAGAACTCTTCCGGCAGCTTTATAGGTGCATGGGCCTAAGGAGGTTTGGGCCTGAATCTCTACGGTGGTGCTGTCCCACTCTGCGGGCGTCATTTGACATGCGACGAAGCGGCGCCATACGAGGTTGTAAAGTTTGAACTGCTCATCGGTAAGGAAGTGCTTTATATCGTGAGGGGTAAGGTCCGGGTCAGTCGGCCTGACGGCTTCGTGGGCCTGCTGTGCGGATTTTTTCGAGGCGAAGAAGTTAGGTTTTTCGGGGAGGTATTCGCTGCCGATATTTCGGCCGATGTAATTTCGTGCAGAGGTTAAGGCCTCTGAAGAAAGGTTTGTGCTGTCGGTTCTCATGTAGGTAATGAGGCCAAGTGCTCCCATTGAGCCGAGGTCGATACCTTCATAGAGCTGCTGGGCTATTCTCATGGTTCTTTTAGTGGTAAAGCCGAGGCGGTTGGCGGCGGCCTGCTGGAGTGTGGAGGTAATAAAAGGCGGCGACGGCCGGGATGTTGCGTGCTTGACAGTGAGGTCAGCGACTTTAAATTCGGCTTTTTTCAGAGCGGAGAATATTTTTTCGGCGCCTGCGGCGTTGTCAACGTGAAATTTTTGATTGTTGACTTTTTGCAGTTCAGCTTTGAAGGCTTTTCGTTTGCTGAGCCATTTGTTTTGCTCGGCAATGGTGGGGCCTTTTTCGTTATCTTTGGCCGAGTTTATGAATTTTTGCCACTGGTCGGAATAATCATTTTTCAAATCGGTAGTGAAGACGGCGGGTATGAGCCAGTACTCGTCGGATTGGAATTTGCGAATTTCCCGCTCCCTTTCGACGATGATTTTGACGGCGACGGACTGGACTCTTCCGGCGCTTAGGCCGGAGGCGACCTTTTTCCATAGGAGGGGACTCATTTTATAGCCGACGATTCTGTCAAGGATTCTTCTTGCCTGCTGCGCCATTACCTTGTCCATATCGAGCCTGCCTGGCCGGTCAAACGCCTGTTGTATGGCGTTTTTGGTGATAGCGTTGAAGACAACGCGGTATGTATGCTCTTTCGGTACATCGAGGACTTCGGCTAAATGCCAGGCGATGGCCTCGCCCTCACGGTCGAGGTCGGTGGCGAGGTAGAGCTTATCACTTTTTTTTGCGGCGGCTTTTAATGAAGCTACCGTTCGTTTTCTGCCCGGTGAGATTTCGTATGTGGGGGCAAAGTCATTTTCAATATCTACGTTTAATCCCTTCGAAGGCAGGTCTCGGATGTGGCCCATGGAAGCTTTGACTTCGAAGTCTGGGCCGAGATATTTGTTTATGGTTTTTGCTTTTGCCGGCGATTCGACGATTACCAGCGATTTGGTTTTAGCTGCTTTTGCCATAAATAACCAATAATCCAACCCAGGAATTCGGGTTCATAAGCCATTCTGAGCTTATCAGGGCCCAAGACAGATAACAAATGCCCCTGCTGTTCGTCAAGAAAAAAGATAGTTCCATATTTTATCGGGTCTCTGGTGATAATTTATGATTTTTTTTTAAAACAGGCGTTAATTACGACCAAATTGGAATTATAAGCATATAAATAGTAGAGAATGTTAATTTTCAGGGAGAATACAATGAAAGACTCAAAGATTAAAAATATGACCAGGCGTATCCATATTCCAAGAAAAGAAGAAATGGTCTCCGGTATAGATCACATTATTCACGACAGCCGTTTTTGGACAATAACCGAAATAGTTTTGATGCTGGCGTTTTTCAGCGTCCTTACTATCTGGGCTGGATTCAGGGGCGGTTCAATTTCCGATGGACTGCCCGGTCGTCCTTTTTAGCTGTCTTGATATGTTGGAAAGGAGTAACCAATGAGTTATTTAATGATGCGAAAATGGTTTCACGAACATTCACATCTTCCCAAGGGACATAATACAGTGGTTCGAATAGAACATCTGTTTCACAGCGAACGTTTCTGGGCGATGGTCGCGATAGGTGCGCTGCTGTTGATGTTTGCGGCGATAGTTATCTGGGCCGGCGCCAGCGCGGAGTCGAATCCTGATATAAACCCCATTCGACCTTTTTATCCCTTCACTCCCTGACCGGAGTTGAGAACAAAATGGTCCTGAAGGTAAGAGGCTGTTCGAAGAGACAGTATATTTTAGCATAGCGGTGAAGCTAAGATGTTCAGGAGGATGGGTTTCAGTTTTCGGATGGCACTGCCGCGATGTGAGATGGAGTTTTTTTGTTCAGGGGTAAGCTGGGCGACGGTTTTGTTTAAGTGGGGGATAAAGAAGATGGGGTCGTAGCCGAAGCCGTTTTGTCCGATCGGGCTTTCTGCAATAATACCTTGCAATATTCCTTCTGTCTGAATGAGGACTTTCTGAGGGTCCGCCAGGCAAAGGCTGCAGACGAATTTTGCCGTTCTTTTTTCGGGGGGGACATTCTGCATTAGTTTAAGGACCTTTGCGATGTTTCTATGGTCGATTAATGTTCTATCCTGGTCTGGAAGTTTTTCGCCGGAGAATCTTGCTGAATTTACGCCCGGTGCGCCATCTAAGGAATCGATGACCAGTCCTGAGTCGTCGGCGATCGTCCAGCAGCCGGCGGCTTTTGCGTAGCCGAGTGCTTTTTTTTTGGCGTTTTCTTCAAAGGTTCGGCCATCTTCAAGGACTTCGGGGACATCCGGAAAGTCGGTGAGTGTGAGCCAGTTGACGTCAACATCGAGCATTTCCGAAAGCTCAGCCATTTTGCCGGGATTTGTCGTCGCAACGAGAATCTGCATTTTCTATTTTCGATTTACTATTTTTCAATTTTTTTTCTTGTGCCACAGCGCCCAGCACTAAACCATTTTAGTGCTGGATAAAGACACAGAGAAACATTTATGAATTAGTTTGAGAATGCTAAGAGTCTAATCCATATTGAAAGACATTTTTAATAATAATTTGTTTGAGGCTCCGCCTCAGACTGTTTTAATCCTGGATTCCTGCTTCCGCGGGAATGACATCCTTAGGTTCTTATCGTTGCATTATTTCATTAGATATTCAAAGTCCAATAGTAATGCTTACTAATACCATTCTCCATCAAAACCAATTAACAATATGGGAGATTCGGGCTCCAAAGCAATAATAATATTCTTACATTTCTTGTATTCTGGCATGGTTGTATACCCTCGATTTATATTGTCTCTATTTTTTGCGCAAACTAGAATACCTAATTCCAACTCATGCTTATAACCTATCTGAAATTTCACAATGTCCTTAAATTCATTAGGCCTAAATTCTATTTCGATGTAGATTCTCCTACCATTGATTGGATTGCCAATAACAAGGTCAGCTCTTAAATCAATCGACGAAGAATATTGAACATCACAAATAGAAAGACCTTTTCCCCTGAAAAAGAGCGCAAACAGATCTACTAATTGCTTGTGAAGCTCTACCTGAAATCCTCTATTGGATGTGCGGCTGAAAGTCCAGCTTTTAAGTGTATCTGATATTTCCTGACAATTTGTCTGGTATTCCCGAAGTATCCTGTCAACATTCACACTGCGTCGTGAAACAAACATCTCGACATCATTAACCTTGAAATTCATTTGCAATTACCTTCCTTGGTTCGAGGCTAACAGTTTCTTCAACAGTGCGCGCTGGAAGTGGAGACGGTTTTCTGCTTGGTCGAAGATAATTGAGTTTGGTGATTCGGCGATTTCGTCAGTTATTTCAAAGCCGCGATATGCGGGCAGGCAGTGCATGACTTTGGCGTCCGGGGGAGCTTGTTTCATTAAATCGGCGTTGACCTGGAAGCCAGCGAAGTCTGCGATTCGCTGCTTTTTTTCGTTTTCCCGGCCCATGCTTGTCCAGGTGTCGGTATATATCACGTCGGCGTCGATGACAGCGGCGGCGGGGTCGTTTGTCTGGGTGACGGTACCAGGTGCGGTCTTGTTGGCTATATCAATTGACTCGTCGTCAAGCTGGTAAGTCTTCAGGGAGGCAATGGTGATTTTCATGCCGAGTTTTGCGCAGACAAATGCCAGAGACCTTGCGACGTTATTTCCGTCACCGATGTAGGCGATTTTGAGGCCTGATAGTTTACCACAGTGCTCGGAGATGGTGAGGATGTCGGCCATTGCCTGGCAGGGATGCGACCAGTCGCTGAGGGCGTTTATTACCGGGACGTCTGCGAATTGTGCCAGTTCAATCTGGGTGTCGTGTGCGAAGGTTCTTGCCATTATGCCGTGGACGTATCTGCTCAGGACTCTTGCCATATCCTTTACGGGTTCGCGTTTTCCGATACCGCCGATGTCTTCGGGTTTGATGTAGATGCTGCCACCGCCGAGGTCTGTCATTGCGACCTGGAAACTTATGCGTGTTCTGAGGCTTGCTTTTTCGAAAATCATCGCGAGAGTTTTTCCGGCGAGGCACAGGTCGCGACTGCCTGCCTTGTATAGTTTTTTGAGTTCGGCGCTTAAGTCGAGCAGCTCCTGCAACTGGGGAGTTGAACAATTGTTTATCGAAAGGAAGTCTTTCATTTTTTACCCTTCCTGAGTTAAGACATTATCGAGAATTTCTACGGCTTTATCAATCTGGTCTTTTGTTACGGTCATTGCGGGCATAAATCTCAAGACGTTTGTCTGAGTGCAGTTTATTCTCAGGCCGTTTTCGAGGCACTTGTCAACAATTTTGGCGCCGGGTGCGTTTAGTTGAATGCCAATCATCAAACCTTTATTGCGTAGGTGATCTATTATATAGTGCTTTTGGTTTAGCTGCTGTAATTTTTCTATTGCGTATTGGCCCATTTTATTTGTGTTCTCGAGGAGAGAATCCTCTTCGATAGCTTCTATTACGGCAATACCCGCTGCGCAGGCCAGGGGGTTTCCTCCGAATGTGGAAGCGTGTGTGCCGGGTACGAGCGAGGCGGCGACCTCGGGCGTTGCCATCATAGCGCCGATGGGGAAACCTCCGCCGAGGGTTTTTGCCATGGTGATGATGTCCGGCTGGATGTCGAAATGCTGGTAGCCGAACCATTTGCCTGTTCTTCCTATGCCGGTTTGTACTTCGTCAAGTATCAAGATTGCGTCATATTTGTCGCAAAGGCTGCGTACTGTTTGCATGTATTCGTTTGTAGCGATGTTTATTCCGCCTTCGCCCTGGATGGGTTCGAGCATTACGGCTGCGACTTCGTCGGAGAATGCGGCGGTGATTGCTTCTATGTCGTTGAAGGGGACGTATTCGAATCCCGGGAGCATCGGTAAGAAGCCGTTGTGGTATTTCGGCTGAGCAGAAGCTGTTACGGCGGCGAAAGTTCTGCCGTGGAAGCTGCCTTGGGCGGTGATGAATTTGTACTTTTCTTTCGGTGTATGAATGCGCGCAAGTTTCATGGCGGCTTCGTTGGCCTCGGCACCGCTGTTGCAGAAGAAGCACTTTCCGCCGAACGCGCGCTGGGAAAGTAATTTTGCGAGTTCGCCCTGCTTCTGGATGTAGAAGGTGTTATCGATGTGGAGCAGTTCGCCTGCCTGAGTGCGTATTGCTTCGACGACTTTCGGATGGCAGTGGCCTATACCGCTGACGGCCCAGCCCGGGAACATGTCGAGTATCTTGTTGCCGTCGGCGTCGAAGATGTAATTGTCCTGTCCTTTTACGATGGCTTTTGGGAGCCGGCCGTAATTTGCAATCACATATTTGTCAAACATTTCGATTATTTCATTAGTATTCATAGCTTGTCTTTCATTCTGTGTTACTTTACTATTTGTGTTCCTATGCCCTTGTCTGTATATATTTCGAGCAGGAGAGAATGCTCTATTCTTCCGTCGATGATGTGTGCTTTTTTTGTTCCGCCGTTAAGGGCTGTTATGCAGGCCTGGACTTTTGGCTTCATCCCGGAGGTAATGACTCCTTCGGCGACCATTTTTTCGACTTCACTTTCTGAGGCGCTTGATATCCGGCTGTTTGGGTCATCGATGTCTCTATATATTCCATGCGTATCGCTTACGATGACGAGTTTTTCGGCCTTTATCTGGGCGGCGACTTTTCCTGCTGCTGAGTCGGCGTTTACGTTTAATTTTCCACCTGTTTTATCACAGGCAACGGATGCTATGACCGGGATCTTTGAGGTGTCGCAAAGCGTTGTCAGCAAAGAGGCATTTACGCTGGTTACCTGTCCTACAAATCCGAGGTCGATCTTTCGTCCGTCATCGGCTTCGAATCTTAGTGTTTGGGCAACGAGTACACAACTGCTTAGTGAGTGGAGGGGCATTGCTTCGCAGCCGAGCTGATCTATTGTTTGGCAAATCGGTGTGTTGACCTGGTTTATCAAGGTGTGCTCAACGATTGCGAGTGTGCGCTTGTCGGTGTATCTTCTTCCGTGGACCCACTGGGGCTCGAGGCCTGCCTGGTTCATAGCTTTTGTTATTGCTTTTCCGCCGCCGTGGACGATGATGGGGCGTATTCCGACCGTTGCCATGAAGACGATGTCGGTGAGCAGTTTTTTCTGCAAATCCATATCGTCGAGTATGCTTCCGCCGAGCTTAACGACAACGATTTTGGCGTTGAAGCGGCGTATGTACTCCATGGCTTCGATTAGCGCTTTTGCTTTTTGTATAGCTTTTTCCATAATCTTCGGCCTTGCTGAAAACCAGTCAATAAAATAAAGCCAACGGTCGGAATCGAACCGACAACCGCTGGTTTACAAAACCAGTGCTCTACCGTTGAGCTACGTTGGCGTAAGTGCTTATGGTCAAGAGGGTTGCAAAAAATCAGGTTTTGCTTTGCCCTTGCAGCCGTTGTTGTAATAGTTGAGTTTGGTCCAACAGAAACGTAGCATTTTACATTAAGCGGTTATAAATTGCAAGTAATTTGATTAATTGTTTTATAGTTATTCGGGGGCTTGGGGGTGTTGGGGATTTGGCGTTTTGTTAATGTAAATATCTGTGAGCCAATAGAGGAGGATTCCTGTTAGGAAAACGGCGTAAACGATTAACAGGCCGAGTGGTTTATTTTTCCATGCATAAGATACACAGCTATAGAACATGAAGGCGCAACCGGCGGAGAAAATTATTGCCGGGGCCGGGTAGGCGGTTACTTTGTATGGCCTGTTTGTATCGGGTTCTTTATATCTCAGGACAAAGACAGATATCGCAGTAGCGAGAAAGAACATCCAAAAAACCGGTGCGGTGTAAATTATTGTGTCGATGAATGAGCCTGCGACGAGAACGATTGCCAGGCTCAGGCAGCCCTGCAGGATAAGAGCCCATGCGGGAGTGCCAAATCGCGGGTTCCATTTGCCCAATTTTCTGAAGAGGGTGTGTTCTGCGCCCATGGCGTATGAGATTCTTGAGCCGGTAAAGATAAGTCCGTTGATTACGCCAAGGGCAGAGATGCAGATGAGGATGCTGACGGCTTTGGCGGCTATTTTCGGAAAGCCGGTTGCGACTGTTTCAATGGCTACGGCCTGGGAAGCGGCCATTTTTGTATAGCCCAGGGCAGAAAGAAAGGCGCAATTTATCAGGACATAGAGGGCGGTTACGGCAATTGTTCCGATTAGCATTGCGCGGAGGATATTTTTTTGGGGCTGTTTGACTTCCGCGGCGATGTAGGCCATTTCATGCCAGCCTCCGAAAGTGAACATTACGAGGATAAGGGCGAGTTGGAATCCGGGCATTGTGATTGGCTGCGGTCCGGCTGTTTGCGGTGTATTCGGTGCCAGGAATCCTGCAACAATAATGACGAGCAGTCCGAGCGTTTTAACCAGGGTTAGTATGTTTTGTGTCCACTTGCCCTGTTTGACTCCGAGGACGTTTATGGTTGTTAATGTAATAATTGCAGCGGCGGCATAAATCAGTGTGTGCGCGGAAGGATAAAGTCTGTGAGCATAGCGTGAAAAGACAAATGCGAACAATGCGATATCTCCGGGGCGTATGATTGCCATCTGTGACCATCCGAATAAAAAGCCGGCCCAACCGCCGTATGCATGATTGAGGTAAACATAGTCACCGCCGTGTTGTGGATACGTTGTGGCAAGCTCAGCGTAGCACAGTGCCCCCGCTAAAGCGATAATTCCCCCGGCCAGCCAGATGCTTATCGTTCCGGCTGCCGATGCCATGCCTGTCGCCACGGTCGGGGCGGTCTCATAAATGCCGACGCCAATTATGATGCCGACGATGATACAGATTGAATCGAAAAGAGACAGTTCCTTTTTGCAGGCATTTGGCATAATCATTTCCATCGAATCGAGGAGGCTGTTTTGCCGATACAAACAAAAGTGTAATTAAAATCTCATGTCTTGTCAACGTTTCTTATTATAGAAATAATGCGATGGACAGGCTTTTGCGATGAGCAGATTGCGGAATTCGGCAAAAAAAATGCGTGATGGGTTGTTACTGTCCGGAGCAACTCAATTGAAAGCAGGGGACAATGTGGAAGCTATTTTTGCCGTACATAATGATTGTGTGTACATCACTACGCGCATAAGGGGAAGTTTCATCTACAACGTTAGAACCGGCTGGGTAACCCCTTCGCCACAATCATAAGCAGCGAAGAGAAGCAACTTCACGATTTGGAAGAAATGGGCCACTCATGAAGTACACCTAAGAAAGCAACGGAGAGAGGGGGATTCGAACCCCCGGTACCCCAAAGGGTACACCGGTTTTCGAAACCGGCTCCTTAAGCCACTCGGACACCTCTCCAAAACACAACTTCAATAATCATAACATCAATCGCTAATTATCGAAAGCCAAATTCTTAACAATTCAAATGTGAAAATCAAAGAGATACAGAATATAGCCGATATAGCCGCAGGCAGGAACCAAACCGCCTATTGAATTTATTGCCGGTCTTTTTTGTTTTGCATATCAATACTCCAGATGTATTTTTGCGTCCTGTATATGACTATGCACAGAAAAATAATTGAGCCGACAAATATCACCGGCAAAATCTTTTCAATCCAGCCGGTGCCGAACCAAATCAAAAGACAATTTAATATCATAAACCATATTCTCATCTCCGTAGGCCCGGTCCACAGATAAGTTATCTTGAATTCGTTTGTCGCCCCGAATGCCAGATACGAACTTATCATAAAACAGCCGAACACCGGTACTAAGAAATAGATAATCTGTTTATTTACGCCTTCCAGCAAAAACGAATAGCCGACCAATATCGAACTCATAAACACATAATCCAGGAAATGATCCATGTAAAACCCCCACTTCGGTATCCCCGTATCCCTGAATTTACCCAAAGCCCCGTCGAATGAATCAGTAAACCACTGCAAAAACAGCATCAGCGACGAAAGCCAGAGCCAGTGCAGATTATTGAATCTCGCCGCCAGATACCCGAATACTATTAACCCGATTGACCAGGGAATGGTCATCAGGGTCATGTGGTACCCTTCTATCCATTTCGGAAACCTGTGCAGATTACTGTCTATCAGCTTTCGCTCATACGGCGCCAGCAGCGTCTTCATCGGGATTCTTTTGTCCCCGCCGAATTCTTTGTCCTCCATCTTTATGCCTCCTGGTTCTTACACCAATTTTCTATGTGAATGGGCCGGATTTCTGCAGGTCTAAGAGTGTTTGGGTTAATTTTGGATTTTCAACAAACACACGAAGCTGTAACATTTTTAATACAGCAGCAAAATCCTTCCATTCGGAAATAAAACTTTCCGGGCCGGTAATGATTTCCTTAGCCTCGGCGATGGCGGCCTTGACATATTCCGAAACAGTTTTTTCGTTTAACTCGTCTTCCAAAGCTGTAATTATTTTTTCCAACTCACCACCATCAAGCCATGTTCCCCCGCACTTGACACAATGGTCTATCTCCACATTCGTTTTATCATAATTAATCGCGACCATATCCAAGCTGCAGCACGGACACTTCAAGGGCTTCGCTGAGACCTGAAATAAGTCTTCATGCTTCCAAAGCTCGAAATCCATCCAGTTCAGGTCGGAATCGGCCTGGTCTTTAACTTGCCGCAATTCGTCTTTATCGAACCAGATTCCTTTACATTTCGTACATTCGTCAACCTGCACCTCGCCAAGGTGCCGACTATGCAATTGTTCTTTACACTTAGGACAATTCATTCGTAAAACCTCCATTTCATAAACGTAAAAAACTCGTGATCCGTCCAACTCCCAACAATATCTACCAAAAGGCGGGTTTTGTCAATTGTGTTTTGGGCTTAAAAATAGATTGTGGAGTTTTTTTGGCGCATATTTTTTTCAAGATATATTTGACATTTTCCCAATATCGGATATATTGGTAAGTAATCCAGGTTTCTGGAGGCCGATGGCAATGTGCTATCGAAGGCCCGAAAGGGCCTTTTTTATTTATTTTATTTGTTGATTTTATAAAATACCAAAAACTAAAAAAGGACAGAGTGGCCATGGCAGCCCCGCTGTCCCTAAGAGACTTGATTAATTATGCTTGTGATTTAGCCAAACACGTAAATATTATCTCCTGGTCCACCTGAATAGGTTATGTTGTCGAAAACATCACTCCATCCTCTTTTTTTTGTAGTACCTGTAGAACGACTTTCCCTGACTTTTTTGTTTTGTTCTTTCCCTTTGTTTTCACCTTCTTGATTTTTAGGTCTTTTTGACAAATTTCATCTCCTTTCAAAAAAATGTGTAAAAATTTTAGTTTACTTTCGGAAAAATTCTAAAAAAGGCTCTTGCGGTAAATCCAGTAAATGGTTCGACTTTGACTTGGTTTGCCTTGAGAAATTCCGAAGTCTCTTTGACAGGATATGCCTCAACATATACAACTCTTTTGATTTCAGCATCTAATATCAACCTTGCACATTGAAAGCAAGGAAAAGTAGTGACATAAAGCGTTCCTGCTTTAGTACCTCGATTGCCTAAGGATAAGATTGCTCTTTCCTCAGCATGGATTGCCGTACATAATTCCATATTTCGGTTAGGGTGAAGCCACTCTCTGAAACTTGTTCCACATTCACAAACCCACGGTTTTTCCACAGGCTGAGACTTTTTGCCACATGAAGGACAGTAAATCGTCTGGCACTGAGCCCTCAACTTTGCCGTCATATCCTCATCTTTATAACAGACATTTTCACTCAAACAAGTGCGAAGGTGAGGTGGATTTTCATTAAATCCCATAGATATTGGAAATTCTTGTCCATCCCGGGTAATTGTAATTACCGAACCAACATGACGTTTCATACATGTAGATGAATTGGACTGCGCATAAGCTGCCGCCATTTGAATTTCCTCTCCGCTTGGTTTTCTACTAGTTTCTTCTCTTCCTTCCATCAATGGTACAAAATCATTGGCCTGTTCTTCAAGAATTCGCTCAATTTTATCTAAATTAGGCCCTTCTTTGTTTTGTGGATAGACAAAAAAGTTTTCATTATTATAGTACACATAATCAGCATCGTCCACACATTTCTGAACGCTTTGGCCCCAATCAAAATCTTCATTCTGGTCCCGTCGGTCATCATTTTTGAATTCATTGTAGTCGCTATAATCCTCTTTTACCCGCTGAAATCTATTATTCCTTTCTGCACAAATAGCAACAAGAAAAAAACGAGGGTAAATCTTTCTGATCTCTTGAATCTCTTTAAAGTTACGGAAGCCATCAATTACTATATTTTGATCACCGATGTTTACCCTATCGATTCTCTCCACGACTTTATTAATCCAGTAGCTTCGATCTTGTTTACGCTGTTCGTTACCATGATCCTGAAGAATTTTGCGCCAACCTGGTTTTCCTTTATCAATGAGTTTGCTTTTTTTTCCTACCTCGCTCCGAATATCATCAGAAATCTTAAATGGTTTAAAACCAAAATCTTCTTTCTCAAGAACCTTTCTCATCTCACTACAACCGCTACCGAAAGGTCCCGTCAGACCAATGACAAGGTTAGAACGATTAAAATATGCGTTTTTGCGTTCTTTTGATTTACTATTTAATTCCTTCCGATTACAGGACATAAAAAACCCTTTTTCTTCTTTTTATACAATCTGCCTGACAAAGGATGTCATTATTGGTAGTTATTTAATAACTTACAGAGACAGGCTGATATCGTCAAGGTATTTTTCATATTTTGTATCATTAATGGATTTGCATAACAAAAAAAGCACTTTTTAAGTTCTTCGGATTCTGTATACAATTTACTTTAAAATACTGATTCTGGAGAAATCTTTTCTTTAATCAAACTTAAATAAAACTAAGTCTTTCATCTGTTTCCATTTTTTCAAAATTTTCTCTTGCAATGCGGATTTTTGTCGATATAATGTAAGCCGTTATGAACAGGTACGACACAATCAGTTATCGCTCAATTGCCGGTTTGGTGGTTTTGCTTCTGCGCCGTTAGGCGCATTATACCCCCCTTACATAGCTCAAAATCAGCGTTTTTTAGTTTATTGTGGAAATTATGCGCACTTTAGGCCATAATCTCCTGCAAATATTCAAGGATTTGGAGAAAAACCAATGTCAACAGAAAAAGTAATGATTTTCGATACGACCCTCCGTGACGGCGAGCAGGCGGCGGGCAGCCGATTAGGGGTTCGGGAGAAATTAGAAATTACCCGTCAGTTGGCCCGCTTAGGTGTAGATATCATCG
>SDBT01013312.1_pt1 | contig 13190 bp, 16 predicted proteins | sample 2277101 | NCBI WGS metagenome assembly SDBT01 (sample SAMN10404973, study PRJNA504765) | marine sediment metagenome | isolation source: marine sediment core GS10_PC15, 103 cmbsf | place: Arctic Ocean: Southern Knipovich Ridge | collected 2010 | reverse complement strand
GCGGCCGCCCTCGGGGAAGCGTTTATTTCGATGTCTGAAGCCCTTAAGCCCCTCAATAATGAGCTTGCGCGGACAGCAGCGACCTTCTCCCGCATCGCTGGCGCTGGCAATGTCACGGAGATGACGCATCAATTCCAGCAGCTCGCAGCCGAACAAATGACCCTCGCAGACCTGGCGAAACGCGAGGGTGATATAACAGGCGAAGAAGACGCCTTGAGGCAAGCCGAGGGCTTCAGACAGACGGCCGATGAGCTGAGCGCCATTGACGCAGACTTGGAGAGCACCAAGAGGGGCTTTGAAGCCCTCATAGGTGTTACCACGAGCGTTGGGACGTCCATGTCTAGCCTCTTCGGGGCTTTAGCGGAGAACGCAAAGGGCACCGAAGAAATAATGAGAGAGACTTTTGGGGCCCTTTTTATGGACCTCTCGGCCGTATTTATCGCCTGGGCTGTCGCAGAAATCGCGGCTTTGACTAATCCTTTCGCGGGGTTAGTGGCTGCAGTCGCCTTTAACGCGATAGCTGCTTCGATAGGTGGCCTAATCAAGCGCAAGCCCGGCAAGGGAGCGGGGGCTGGTGGAGGTGGTACCTCGACGCAGCGGCAAGCAGTTGAGCGCGATGGGGATCGAAGAAAGGACCGCGATGAGCCTCAAGTGATCGTCTTTAACTTTGGCTTTTCTGCTCCCGATGAGGTGGCTCAGAGCGCAGCAGCGGCAGAGAAACGAGCCATGAGACTCCGGGGGCGCAAATGACCATATATGACACACCAGTGATCAGGGCCCCCTTTGCCATCGCAGCAGGGGCAGCGGATCTGCGCTTTGATGAGATCCTTAACCCAGGGAATGCCACCACGGAGTCGTTCGCCCTGAGCACGTACATCAACAAAGGCGAGACGGGTACGGGTGCACCCACGGACTTTATCGACCAGTTCAACACGGTGCTGGCGGCTGCTGCTGCCTCGCTGGGCTTGGCAGTACCCACGGCCACCCTCAACACAGAAGGCAGGGTGGCCATCACGTCAAGTCTCATGCGGATCCTCTGGAGTGATGGCGCTTCGACTTTTGATCGCAATATCCTCGGCTTTAACCCAATCTCCACTACCGTTCTTACGTTTGGATCACTAGGCCCCTTTCAGGCGGATCTCCAGTGGTATCCTGGTATATATGCTGTCTTCGATAGCGCTGAGCTAGAGCGGCGCATTGTGCGCGAGGGACGGACACAATTGGGGCGTCCAGTGCGGATAAATCACAATGAGGACCCATGGACAGAGCGCCTGCTGGACTTCTCACAGCCAGGCATTGCGGCCGCTCGTATGATCCAGGGGCGCAGCGACCTAGCAGCGTTTGCAGCCGTTGCAGCCCCGTGGGTGCAAGGGGATGACAATACGTGGGAAAAACTATTTGCCTATCTCGTGGGCCCCTTTGGGCCCAATGGTGATAATCAGATATACGTCTACAGCACTAATGATCCCCTAACGCACACGCAAACCGGGCCCTATGAGGTGATTCTTGACGAGTCAGAACCTGGCCTCGGGGAGGTCCGTGCTGGCGGATTTATCACGTCACGGTCGAGTGAATATTATCCCGTTCGACTCATGCTCTGGAGGGGTCCATCGTGAGTGAAGAGCGCGTTGTAGGCTTTGGTATCAGTGGCTTTGGAACGGCCGGCGTACACCTCTCGGGGAATTTTATCAGGCTGTCAACGGCATCCTTTAACGCTGTCTCTGGTACCCGGCGCTATGTCTCGCAGCTCGAATCTTGGCCGCGCCGGATTAGGACCGAGGTGGAGCCCCTCGACGGACTTACGACTCAAGGCACGATTAGCTTTTTGCTCACGGATTTAGACCGCCCAACGCGCGACAATTTCCCAAGGAATTATGGCAAGCTGGCCCTGGAGTTTTTCTGGGGGACTCGGTCGCAAGCCATCGCCACGCTATCTGTCGACGTCAATGCGAGCACCACGACATTCAACGTGGAGTCCCTCGCTGGGGCTGCTCCTGCTGGCGCTGGCGATATCCTGTTTATCGGCCGAGAGGTATTCTATGTAGAGGCTGTGGGCGGAGCTGCGCCTAATCTCGTGCTGGTCGTGACCAGGGGCGTCCTGGAGAGCGTGGCGGACGTCCACGATAGCCGGGATCCCCTTGTATACCGTGCCAATCAGCTCAACATCGATAGAGAGGTGGTCGTTTATGATTATGATCATGCGACCGATACGGAGACCGCTCGCTTTAGGGGAGTAGTCGAGAATTTCGAGCTTGCTTCGGACCTCAAGAGCATCAATGTCTCGTGTCGCGATGTCCTCGGGCGTATCGCTGATAGGACCCTCGGGGTCAATAGGTGGGTCGATAAAGTCGAGGTTAAGGGGTACCCAAACGAGATCGTCGACAGGCGCTCTTATTGGATCCTGACGAACAAGACCCCCGTACCCTATCGGCCGCTCTATGCTGAGGATGATGGCACCGTGGGCACCTTTGGCGTGGGCAAGGTCATCGTCGCAGAGATAGACGGACACGCAGTGGTTATCAGCGCTTCCAACGACACGGGCCCCCTTGATGAATCGTGGAAATTCACCCACGAGCCCAGGGGGTTTAACAGCGGCGCTGCTCTTGATGGCCGCATGATTGACGCGGATAATCGAGGTAAGACGTACACCATTCGCGAAATACTGATATCAGACAAGAATAGCCCTTTTTCGCTGTACAAAGACGGGGATGAGGTACCCACGGACCATCCTGCAAACCTCATACGTAACATCCTCATGAGCACGGGGAGCGCCACCTGGCCTGCTGGCGGCGCTCATACCGTAGGCATCAACGGGGACTATGACTGGCTTCCCGCCCCGTGGGGGCTGTCCATCGACTCGGATTTAATCGATCAAGACTCTTTCGATTTTCACGTTGAACGCTTCCCAACCCGTGACCTTCGTTATCGTAATTTCTGGTTGGGCGCTGGCGATGAGCTCCCAAAGGCCACAGAGACCCTCTTTGATCTTGCGCAGGCGTGCTCATCGTACCTCTTTGTGGACGCCTTTGGGCGGATAGGTATACGCCACCTGCGAGACCCTGGGCCCAAAGGCGTAGACGTTACCATCGGGGCAGACGATATTTTGTGGGTCCGTGGGGCTGCCAATGAGGCAGAGAGCGCCCCGCTGACGGTCGAGAGTGTCTATGCAATCAGGATGGAGCTCGCAGCCCAGGGCCCCGGTGGAAAGCCTGCTCAGGTGCTGCTCGCAAGCAACCTCGAAGAGATGCCACTCTCAAGACTTAAATACCTCGCCAAAGAGGACAAGATTGAGAGCACTGTGGTCTATGGGGACCCCGAGACGCACACGGTGAGCGACAACACGATTATCAGGATCGGGGCTGCCTTTCGGTCCCGCTTCGCCTATACCCAAAACAGGCTCCCCGTCTACGATCTAGAGACATCCCTGGCAGCAGGAGCGCCCTTCATAACGGCCGGGATGTGGGCCAGCGTCTCACATCCTGCGTTCATTGACCTGGACTATACGCGAGGCATCGTAAATCACCGCTGCCTTGTGCTGTCCGCCGATTGGGATCCTGAGAAGCTCACCCAAAAAATAAGAATCGTCGACTGGTCTCCTGCCTCGACATTCACCACCATCATCGCCTCCTCATGGCAGATAGGCAGCGTTTCGAGTGATACCGTTTTTAACCTCGAAACCGACATCTTTACTGATAGTCAGGATACGACGTTCTGGAAGAATGCTGCTGATGGTGACTACAGGCTTGCGCTCTGGAGCGCTGATGGGCTGCTGCGCAGCGACAATGGGCCCGAGGGGACCTTGGCCGGGATCACCGTAACCCTCGCGGGTGCGTTCACGCTCAGCGCCGCTCCAGTCACGCCTTTAATCGGGGACGTTGTGCGAATCTTTACCTATGAGGCTGCCAGTGATTGGGTTGTCGAAGAGGTTTATTCATACCTCGGGGACGGCGCTGGTAAAGTCGACTCGGGGACCGTCGCAGCTGGGGAGTGGGCTATATGACAGTCACTAAACCGGCAAGGATCGAAACGATAGGCCTCCACGAAATACGCGAGGGGCAGCCTATAGCCATCGGCAACCTTAACGAGCTGAGCGCCATTAATCAGCAGACAACGCTGGCATTTGCCAATGCGGGCCACCCCAATCGTATCATGATGGCCATCCAGCGCGGCCGCTTCGCGTCTGGAGACGGGGTGCCAGGGCTATCGGGGGTCTATCAGACGATAGGCGAGGGACAAATAAGAGTATGGGGTGAGGGTGCACGCTACCGGGTCCACATCTTCGGCGCTCTGGTTGACGTCAGGGGTACTATTGGGGGGACTGCGTTGCCAGTGGCCTCCATCCTCGCTGGACCAGCCTCCACGTGGGTATCAGGTACAGAGGCAGCCATCACGGGGGCGTCGATATCGAGCGGCTTTGCGACGGTCCTGATAGAGGCTCAATATCGAAACGCTGCCTATAATTTGTTCTATATCTGCGTTGAAGAGGTGGAGCTGCTCGTGGGGGAGCTTCCGACGCCAGCAGCCCCCACGGAGGCCGCTCCATACTTCCCGCTCCACGATGCTCCCTTTACCGCTGATGAGCCCCTTGACGCCTGGCTTCTTCAGACGATGGACAACAATATTTTGAACGCTCGCGTTGAGCGTGCTCGGGGAATGCTGCACTGCTTCCCAACGACACGCCCGCATCTTCTCCAGAGCTGCCACTGGCGTCTTGATGGGCCCTATACGATCGCTGTCCCCCCCTATGCTGACTCGGTCACCGTGGTGCTGAGCGTGGGGCTTGCGCCGCTGTTTGTGAGCGCTGATGTCGACATCTTCGCCCTGACAGAACAGGAGCGGTTTGAGGATATCGTTAATGGCTCGCGTCCAGTCACAGTCTCTGCGGCCGCGACTGTCCACCTGCGCTTCGATGGCCTCAAGGTGGAGCCTGGAGGGTCTGGCAATAAGACGCAAAAGGTCTGGGTCGCGTATCGATCAGGCTATGGAGCAGTGGGCCCGTCCGCTGATATCGGCGCTTACAACGCCTCACAACCATGGCGTGTCTATTGTGAGGATATATTCAGCGCCAATATCCCATGGCCCACGGGGATCTGTGGCTTTTCAGGCGTTGACACGACACCATCAGCAGGTAAGCAGTCGTTTGCTTTTAGCACCCCGACGAGCTTTTACGACATCGCGGGCGTCCTTGGCGAGAATGCTGTTACGCCATCATCTGACCCCGTTCGACAGCCCATCGATATCTCTCCTCACCCCAGAACGGGTTTCACGACAGAGGCCCAATTCTCGCCGATTCTCCAGAGCGGGTCGGGATCATCAGAGTATACGTCGCAAGTAAGCGTGCGTGTTATCGGCGTCCTGGAGCTTCGAGGTGTGTATATCGAAGCGGCCGAGACCAGCGAAGCGCCGCGCAAGCTCGCCTGGCCAACGACTCCCCCCGCCGCTTCGCTCGTTCAGGTGACGGCGGGGAGCATTAATAGCTGGGCCGTCTTCGGCCCCCCTCAGGTCATGACACGACATTGGGGCTCTCGTAACCTTCGAGAAGAGCAGGCGCTACCCGCTCCTGCTGGGTCCCTCTTCCCCGAGGGTCATTATTTATTTATGCCACGTGGAAGCGGTGGTACGCCTGCTAGTTTTATCATTGAAATTCCCATCGGCGCGGACCCTGATAAAGGCATCGGGAGCGCCCCTGGGCTACGCAGCGACTTCCTGCGCGCTCAACTTATCCTGATGAGCGCCACGCAAGTAACGGCGCAGATCAATATTGATAATCTCGTGACCATCGTTCTTACCGGGGGGACGGCCGTGGAATTCAGGGTACCCATTCAGCCTCTTGGGGGGATGTACCATGCACCCTCGCCAACGGTCGCTGATGCCACCCTGGCATCAGCGTTCGGGAGCGCTGAGGTGTCGAACAACGGGAACGCCTACGAGAACAGCTATAATCAGCAGTATACGTGGCCAGACGAGGGATTCCATACCCATTCCCCGTGGGTCCTCTCGCCTGTCGTACAGGTGGCACGCCCGTTGAATTACCCGACCATTGCAACGCTCACGGTCACTAACGGCGGGGGCGTGAGAAACGATGTCGCCATTGCCACTCAAACGAGCCTGGTAGTAGCAGGAATGCACGTCTGGTTCAGTCCTCGCGTGCCAGGATAGGAGATAGCATGCTCAATGATCAGCAGGTTCAGAGCGCCAAAGCGTACAACTCAACGCGAGAATACAGCGCAGGCGCGTGGGCCCGTATACAGGCCATCGTGGGTGTCCTGGCCGATGGCAAGCCAGGGGGCCAGACTGCGTGCGCTGTAGCGGATGCTCAGAGGCTCCTGGAGGTGGTGGCGGATGGCAAGTGTGGGCCCGGTACTATCAGAGCGTTCGATGATCCTGGCTTGAGACTGCTCCTGTCGACGGAAGAAGGGGACCCTCACCCCATCAGCGATGTTTTGGAGGCCTATCCAGGACGCCCCCTCGTGATCGATATAAGCTATCACCAGGAGCGCATTGACTGGCCTCGCGTGCGTGAGGCAGGCGTGGACGGTGTCATTGTCAAAGCCACACAGGCCTCTACTTATGTAGACCCGCAATTTAACGAGAACTGGCTTGAAACCAAGCGCTCAGGGCTCCCACGGGGGTCGTACTGGTATGCCACGCTGGTCAAACCTGATGGACACCGCAAAGACCCCATCGCCCAATGTCAGCACTATTTTGAGACCCTCGGGGAGGACCTCGGGGAGCTCGCAATGTTCATCGACTTGGAGACCAAAAACCTCAAGGCGCTGTATGATGACATCGGCGCAGCTGGTGCCGTGGACTGGGTCCTCAGTGCGTCGCAATGCCTGGAGAAGCTCACAGGAGCGCGTCCTGGGCTGTACTGGGCTGCTAGGTCTATCCGTGAATTCCTGGGGGATGAGGCCTTGCGTCTTCGGGATCATCAGCAGTGGTGGGCTAGATATCCGCGCGTACCTTGGCCCCTCGATGAGCGCACTGAGCCTAGCAAACATGATGAACGCTTTAGCTGGGCAATGTGGCAATACAGCTGTCGCGGGCGCGTTGAAGGCATCCGTGGCGGCAAGAAGCCCGTGGACCTCAATCTAGTCAACGGTACCTCCCTAGCGCCGCTCCTGCGTGGCGGGGGGGACTTTGCGTGAGTAGCCAGGACAACCTTGCGCCCGTCTCTTCTTCCGTGCTCCAGGCCGTGGAGCGCCCTTCGACTTCGGAGGTGCTCACTGGTGCCATGGTCGAGAATTATCGCCGAATCGATACCAGACTAGATCGCCAAGGGGATGAAATGTCGGCCGTGAAAGGGGAGCTTATCGGGATGCGCGTGGAGCTCAAAGCTGTCAAGGAAGGCCAGCGCGAGGGGCTGGCGAGGGTCGTAGCTGCTGTCGAGCGCGGGAATGAAGAGGGCAAGAAGCGTGACTCGGACCTACAGGAGCTCCAGCAGCAGTGTCACTCCGAGAATCTGTCGTCCTTTGGCTCGATGAATTCCACCCTCGACGGTATCAGGGTGGTGGGAGAAGCTGATCTTGCCTTTGCTCGGGAGCGCTACGAAACCGAGGAGGGTGATAGGACACGGCGCTACAAGCAAGAAGATGAGGACCGCGCTGAGGCCAAGGCAGCACGAGCGGCCGCAGCGGCGCTCAAGAGTGAGCGCGCAGCGATACAGACGAAATTTATGCGCGACGTGCTCAAGTGGTGCGTGGGCATTCTGGGCGTACTTGGTACCGTGATAGGTACCTATCTGGCCGTTGGATGACGTGGGTGCAAGCTGTCCTTTTTTCGCTTGTTCTGGGCGTTGTGGGAGAGGTCCCGCTACCGTATGGCTTCGCCACGTGGCTCGCTTGCGCTCATCATGGGGGCGTGAACTGTTGGGACGTGGGGGCGCTCCTGCTGGCCGAAAATGGGGGCCATGGGCCCTATAATCCCGATGAGCGCGGACGATACAATGGCGGGGGAGAGATGGGTTTATTTCAGCTAAAAGCCGTGTGGGCCCTCGAAGCCTCAGAGCGCTGTATGGAGAAGCTCAGGCGGGGCCATCACCGCTACTCGGGGCTCCCGGATTGCCTTTGGATCGATCCAGCCTCGCGCGTGGCGCTCGTACAGCGCAAGCGAAGACGTGGGCTTGATGAAGCCTACGTCAACATTGAGGCTGCTGTGATCGCTTTCGGGTACCTCAGAGCCGTCCACAAAACGAGGTATCGCTATGTATTCGACTGGCGGGCCCTCTTCAGGTGCTCGCCTAGGGCTTGGAAGCACCCGAGCAGGACAAGGCGTGAGAGGGCTGCTCTGGTGTCGTGTCGGCGCTCAGTTGCTAGGGTTGAGCGCCAGAGGAAGCGCCTACATCGAGGCAGGCCCCAGCGTTGAACCACTGGAGGACGCACACGCCCCCCTCTTCAACCTTGCCAGTGGCGCATAGCTTATCCCCGCGCACCTCCAGGCCAGGGTCACCCACGATCTTTTTATGGGTCGGGAGTGGCTTCAGAGCGCCATCGACGAACTGCAAGGACTCGCTGAGGCCTTCCTTATGCGTCAGGGTGAGAGTCGTGGCCTTGCCTTGGATGGAGGCCGAGACCGTGCACACGCCCGAGGTCTGTACGGCGGTCTCTTTTATCGGCGCTGGCTCCCTGCATCCCACAAGGATGGAGAGGTGGACCAGGGCGAACAGGAGCGGGTAGCAGATGATGATATTTCGTCGCATAATTTAAGCCGTGATCATGTCGAAGAGCGCCTGCGCGGCTGCCCTGGAGCGCCAAAAGAAAGAGGTGTGGGCCATCAGAAGATTCTCACCCGTCGATACCGTGAGCGCCTCGCAGGGGTAGCCAGCGGCTTCGAGACCAGCCCCGGCGCTCACAAACGGATATCCAAAGAGACGTCCAGTGCCGATGAAGTCCCCCCATGAAAATAGGTCACACCACGTGCCTAGCCAATCCGTATCGATGGCTTGCATAGGTGCCAGACGGTCTAAGAATGCCCCCGAGGCCGTAAACGCGGGAGTCACGTAGCCCAGCATGCTGGCCATCGTTATGAGGCCATTCCAGGCTAGATCAGGCTCAGCGGCTGCATCCTGTCTTATCGCGATGTCTGCCATGATGATGGACGCAATCGAGTGGGCGACAAAGAAAGGGCGCTCATCGGCTGCTGTTATCGCGTCCATCCTCGCGATAACCTCATCTTGTACTGCCGTGGCTGTCGCTGCGTCAGCCTCATAGGTCTCCACATTGAGCGTGCCTAGGATCAAATCAGCAGGATCCAGGGTGGCAGAATCGGTGAAAATATCCGTCCATGCCAGCTCTACATAAGCAGGGGGCGTCAATTCAGCAGCCACAAAGAGCGCGTTTGTGTTCGTTTGCAGCTTGCTACTGTAGCCGCTCAAGCCGTTGTTGGTGCTCAGCCCCTCGATGATGATAACGGGTTGTGTCATGGCTCGCCTTGGGACGCGAGGGCCAGCACGAGACGGTGGACCGTGGGATGGTGCCAATACGAGGTATGCGACATCATGGGGTGTGTTCCGGTGTCAATTTCTACCGAGTCGCAGGGATAGCCCACGGACTCAAGTCCTGCCACTGAGGCGATGCCAGGGATAGCCACGCCTGCGATGGTGGCCGTTGCGATGGGGTCACCAGGGGCCCAGATATCGAGCCAGGTTCCAGCGTCCCTGTCGTGGAGGGATTCGAGCCTGTCCAGGTACGCAATCCCTGGCAGGGCGGGGATATCCACGCCTCCAGGGCTTCCTATGGTCACCAATGCGTGCCAAGGCGGACGATTGCATCTGATGAGGTGATCGATGGCCAAAATTGACCCCATGCTATGCGCGAGGCAGATGCTACCGGGGTGCTCTCGCAGGAGCGCTCCAAGCCTGCCCTGAGCTTGGAAGCGCGGCGCATTGTCCACCTCATAGCGGATGACGTCCGCTGCCACGTCGAGGGCCCCCAGGGCGCTGATACAGAATAAGTCCGAATAGACACACTCTATCACCCTCGGGGCCCATGAGCCCTGTTTCATGGCCAGCGCAGTAATCCCCATTTTAAAGGCATCGGCGAAGCCCTTGGCGTCCTGCTCTGGCGTAACGCCATGCACTGCTATAATCGGTCGTAGCATTCCCATTTATACCTCTCCAGAGAGGATAATTTTCGCAAGTTCAAGGCTCGCTAGAGCGTCGCTCAGGGCGTTGTGAGGGTCATGGGGGATCCCGAGGGCTTTGCATACGGGTTCAAGCGAGCGCGTCGGGTTGCCGTTGGGGGATATCACGAGCCCCCTGGCCTTGAGGGGCGCTGATAGTTCGCGCGTGTCTATCGAGCCCCTGAGCCAGTCAGGAGAGCGCACCCACTCACATCCCGGCAATGTGGGATCCGCGACCTTTTTATAGGCTGCTAGGAGAAACGCTTGCTCAAAAGGCAGATGATGAGCCATCGGCGCTGCGCCCTCCAGGAGCGGTCCCAAGGTGGCGAGCGCCAAAGGGAGTGGCAGCGCGCGCGCGCGCCACTCTGCTGGGTCACTGCGCCCCCATTCCGTGTGGAGGCGTATCCAGTCATCTTTGTGGATGTCCTCGGGGACCCTTACGCATACCCGCACCATCTCCCTTATGCGGAAATGATGATCACAACGGACAGCGCCGATCTCAGTGATGACGTGCGTGCTCGCGTCGAGGCCTGTGGTCTCTAGATCGATCGCCACCACGTCAGAGCTCCACGCGATTGGGGGCGTCCAGAGACTCGTATCCGCGCTCTCTGCCTCTGCCTCGATATCGTCCCGGGCGAAGCGCAGGAGGCGAGCGGCAAGCGCTCTCAAGCGTCTCCCTGGGCTCGTAAGAGGCTGGTGCTCATTTATGCGCGCTGCGCCGAGTATCGCTCTCGCTCTATCCCACGCCCTTGAATGTAGGTTCATCACAGCTGAACCCCTTGCGCGATGGCGAACGCGCTTTGCATCTCAGAGCGAAGCGCGGCCGCTATCTCACAGGCCTCTGTGAGCGTCGGGGCTTTTAAGGTGCGCTCTGTTACGGGCCCGCTCGTCAGGGTGAGTTCTAGCCTTACGAGCCATCTCCGGGGGCCATCGCGCTCCACGCTGATGCGGTATTCAGAGGCCAGCCCCCCGATGTATTCAGGGCGCTGCCCATCACTGGTTTCGAGGTGGACAGCGACCCCTTGGGGGATTGCATGCGCGCGCGTTGTGCCTTTGGCAAACTTCTGCTGAGCCATCGAATGGACCTCCTGACACGTGGCCATTGCATTAGCTAGGCCAAGGGTCACTCCTGTCGACCCTCAGAGGCTCATCAAGGGCCAGACATCGTCGCAGGGTGCCAGGGCTCGCGCTGGAGTCCGTGCGCAGGCTCCACACGTAATAGCCGGTTGTTTGGTCCGTGTTTGGGGTGTCAAAGGTGGCCGTGAGAAGCCCCGCCGTGGGTGGGGCGTCAATCACCAGCTTTGCGCTTCCGAAGGTCTGGAGCGAGAAAAGGACCGTTGAGCCTGGAGAGCGCGATACGTCTAAGAATGCTCGTCTTTCCGTGAAGTCAAAGGGGGCTCCACCCTCTTCAACGGTGATAGCCACGGCCTTGTCCTCGCCTTGGCAAAATGTGATCAAGAGCGCCATTAGCAGCAGACCTCTATGGTGAGTCTCGGGGTTGTGATGATGACCTCCAGGGGGCTGTCTTCGAGCTCCACGAGCAGGCTTGCAGTCGTAAGGGTGATATCGAGGGCCCCCGTGGTCAGAGTGACATCGATGGGGCTGTCGTCCAGTTCGATGGTGATCGCGTCCCCGACTTGATCGTCTGGGATCGATCCATCCACAAAGCGCCCGTATAGCGTGTCTGCTGCCGTTGCGGGCCCTCCAGGAGGATCAAAAGTAAATTCTCCGGCGCTCGGGTCCGTCTCGACAATACATCCGGCCTTTGTCACGAGGCCAGCGCCGAACCATAATTGGACCGACCCTGAGACATACTCGGTCGAGAAGAAAAACGTGGTCCTCACCCCATCGGGGGCAGGCGTGGGCGTCTCGTATACGGGTGCGCTCATGTCTCTATATACTCAAGGATGAGGGTATCAGTGGCGAGCGGGGGGCTGGAGAATGTGACTTGATTAGGGGGGGTCTCTGCCCAGGTAACGCCGTCCGCTGTCGTGAGGCCACCGCTGTAGTGCACCTGGAGGGATCCGACGACATAGGAGACCGCCTGGGCTGTGAAGACAGTTCTAGCGCCATCAGTGGCCTCTACGGGTGGAAGGTAGGTCTCTTCAGCCATCAGCGAGGACCGCCAGCAGGTATTGAAATTCGATCCCAGGACCCAGCTCAGAGCAGACGAGCGGGGGGCTGTCTTCGCGCAGTGGTGGTAGGGACGTAAAGAGCGGCGCGCCCGCTGATGCAGTGGTTAAGCTCGTGGCGATCATCGTGGGTATTTCCACCTCGATGGTGACAATATTACGCATTGGGCTGGGCTCCATTGCGCCGCGCTCGACGGTCTATTTTGGGCGGGGGGTCCTCGAAGGGGGCTGCGATTTGAGCGCCGTCCTGCGCTTCGAGCAGCGCTCTCAGGGATGCTACCTGGGCAAGGGTGGCCGCACGGTCCGCCAGCGCGGCCGCGATGACACGCGCGCTCGTCTGGAGCGTGGCATGGTCCGCCCTTGTCCCGTGGTATTTCTGCGCCACCTCATCGAGGTGTGCCAGCGCTTGTTCAGGCGTCAAATCATTCATACGACGTTGGCTCCTACTGCAATCAAATGTGGCTGGAAAAGCACTGGAACGGTAGTCAGCGCCCCGTCAGCGCCTTCGAGGTAACCTATGAGGAAGGAGACATCGTCATCTGATGCAGGCATCGTGAGCGTGGCAGCTCCCGCCGTCGTGGAAACGTAGCAGGGGTGGCCATTTTCTGACGCAGCTGGAGCGCCTCCAGTGAAGAGGATCGGGATGATACTGCCGGGGACTGTGAAGACCTGCGCTGTATCCGTATCGGCGAATGTCCCGCGAGCGACGCCGACGCAGATTCCTGTCTGAATGGTGCCAGCATTTGCATCGCTCAGGAGGAAGTCTCCACCGGCCAAAGATTCCATGGACACGAGATTGCCAGCCACGAGCGCCGTGCCCGTTATTTTGGCCACCCCAGCACCCTCTACGAGGTTTACCAACTGATCCAGATTGAGCTGCTCAAGGCCTGCTGTGCTGTCTGCGACGATGTAATCGGAGGTGCCATCGGTGAGCGTAAA
>SDBT01013311.1_pt1 | contig 13190 bp, 8 predicted proteins | sample 2277101 | NCBI WGS metagenome assembly SDBT01 (sample SAMN10404973, study PRJNA504765) | marine sediment metagenome | isolation source: marine sediment core GS10_PC15, 103 cmbsf | place: Arctic Ocean: Southern Knipovich Ridge | collected 2010 | reverse complement strand
GAACTGTTTCAGGTGCACACGATTAATTTGAGTGTTGCGATATGGGTGGGTTTCCTTGCACTGTTTGGGATTGCATCAGACGATGGTGTTGTGATGTGTACCTATCTGGAGCAGTCGTTCCGGACCAAAACTCTAAGCAGCGTTGACGAGGTCCGTCAGGCAGTCGTTGAGGCTGGTGCCCGTAGAATCCGTCCATGTCTTATGACAACGGCTACAACGGTACTTGCCCTTATTCCGGTGCTTACCTCGACAGGGCGAGGCTCTGATATTATGGTTCCAATGGCGATACCCTCGTTTGGGGGGATGACGATTGAGATACTTACAATGCTTGTAGTTCCGGTTTTGTACTGCTGGGTGAAAGAGGTTGGCATAGGGAAGGAGTCGTGAGGGGTTAGGCTCATTTGAAATCCAAATCCTTCGGCTTGGGCTGTGTGCTCAGCGGGGCTGCCGCGGCCTCAGGACATGCAAACCCATTGCGAATCAGTCGGCCGTATAGTGACTGACCGTGAGAGGCGCAGGACAAAGAGAACTCGCGGACTATAACGAGCGTCGCAAAGGTGTTGGTCTTGCTGCTTCTATTGGTGACAAGCAGGTATAAGGTTAGGCGCCGACTCTCTTCCTCTGGAAGAGGTACATAATAATGGCCAAAGCAATGAGGCCTACGAGGCCATTTTCGCCAAGACTGTTGGTAAAGAGGCCGTAGCTACTGGTGAATGGGTCCGCGAACATCCTGGTGAAACGGGAGTTATAATTGTAGGTACGGGAATAATTGTTTTTGATATAGCGACCATCCTGAGTGGAGAAGGCGCTGTAGGCGTTGTAATGATTAAACAGGCTCTTGCACCCTAGCAAGAATGGTGTATTAATTTAATGGGCGTTATATTTAGTACCCACGCGATTTTACATTGGAGAAAACGCTTAGATTTAAGTTTCGATAGCATGTTAATAGGGCAAAAAACTTGTTGATGAAGATGTTTTTAAGTTATGAGTAAATTTGGGTGAAGGTTCTTATGAACGGTAATAAGATCGAAATCGAATTGAGTGTAGGTGAGTGCAAGGATATCTTCAGCGATTACTTGCTATTAGATTCAGAAGCAACCTCAGGTTTTAACAAGCCTTTGAGTATGTTTGCTACAAATAGGCAGGACTCTGGGGAAGAGTGGTGGTTAACAATGAAGAGCTTTCGTATTTTGTGGTCATCCGTTTTAGGATTTATAACTGAACTTTCTGATTCAGGCGTTTCGCTTGTATATTTCTCTGGACTGATGATGGACGAGGGGTTGCTCAGTATATTCCCGTATTTGTCGATAGAAAGTAAACATAAGGGACGCTTTTTTATACCTCGGTTATGCAAAGATGTTCAATCAAATTCCCCTATTACGGGGCGTGTTTGCTTGGAATATCATTGCAATGACTTTGCTGAGTTAGCCGCTCCATCAGGATTTAAGTTTTTCCCTGGTACTGAAATCATGGGAATAACAGTCAACGAAGCTTTAGTTAAAGACGCAATAAGAAAAGATGTTTTCAACAAAGATACTTTAGAGCAGCTATTGCCAAAAGTAGACTGCTGGTGGGTGTGTGACAGTGACTTGGAAGGTATGGCTATACTGCACAAATTTTATTCGGGCAATGAACTTGCGCAAAAACTTCAGGAGGAAGTTTTACGAAAATTTGGCTATCCAATCAAGGTCTATCGTGACTAGGAAGGTTCAGAACAGTCAGGTACTTTTCTCGTTTTGGCAATAATTCTGAATTTGTTCTTTTAAAAATCGGTTTCAATAGCGTTAGGAACCTTTTTGTTAAGTAACGATGCCACTTTTGCTTTTTTCAACTGAAAGAAGCCACCATTATGAGTGAGCCGGATGGCACACTCGTCAAACACTGCGGCTGTAGAGTGTATGGCGGCCTGGGGTCGGTGGTAGTTGTTTTACCTCATTGTTTGTCGGAAGATTGGTTTCTTTGCCGGGTCACGTTGTTGAGTTTCTCTTGAACTTCGGTCCAGTCGGGTTTTAGGCGGAGCGCCTCGGTCCAGTGCGCGATAGCTTGGTCAATTTTGCCCTGGTGGTAGAATGCGATTGCGAGGTTGTCATGGACATCCGGGCGCGCAGGTGCGAGGTGGAGTGCCTGTGTCCAGTGGAATATGGCTTTTTCGATGTTGCCGAGGTCAAAGTAGTCGACAGCGATGTTGTTATGGATGTCAGGGCGGTCGTGCCTAATATTGAGGGCGGCTTTGTAGTGTTGGACGGCTTGCTCATAGTGGGCTAAATTGTGGTGAGCGGCGCCTAACATTCTTTGTGCTGCGAAGATGTTTTTGCGAAGGTAGAGTGGGAGACTTTCGGTGTCTTTGGTATCGGGGTCGCCTATGAGGGCCAAATACTGGCGATTATGAGTGATGGATTTGGTGAACCGGCCTTTTTTAAATGATACGCGGGCGAGTTGAAAGTGTGTTTCAGGCATTTTGGGCCAGTCGGCGAGCATTTTTTCACAGATGGTTTCGGTCCGGTCGAGTTGGTTTTGGTAAATCAGACGTGTTATTTGGCTGGTGTACTCGTGGAGGCCGATGAAGTCTTTGGGGTCCGGTTTGTTTTGGTCGATTTGGAGGTCGGCGGTTACCGGGGCGGTTCCAACGTAACCAAGAGTTTCAAGGCGCGTTCTTGTTTGGTCATCAAGCTCAACGGCGCCATCTGCTGACTGGGCGACGGTGAGCTGTTTTATCACTTCATGCAATTGATTCTTCATCAAGTGTGCGTGTTCCGGGTCTTTGTTTATTAAGTTATCTTGCTCAAGGGGGTCTCGAAGGAGGTCATACAGTTCGGGTCTGGTGGTTTCGATGTATTTGTATTGCTTGTCGACGAGGCCGAACAGAGGATTACAGTCGTATTTGGTTGGTACTAAGGATTCGCAATAAAGGTATCTTTTCATATCAACGGGTGTTTTGGTTGCTGAGTATACGGAGAGGTCTTTGCCCTGGAGATGGGCGGGGGCGTCGATATTAAGGTAGCCTAATATGGTGGGGACGACATCGACGAGGCTTACGAGGCTTTCAATGTATTTGGTTTTGCGTTGCCCGGGCGGTCTGATGATAAAGGGCACTTTGACAGTGGATTGGTAGATGTAATATCCGTGCTCGGCTTCGCCGTGCTCTAAGAGGGCCTCGCCATGGTCACCGACAATTACAATCAGGGTCGAGTCATAGAGGCGTAAGGTTTTGAGTTTTTGCACGACTTGAGCTATGCAATGGTCGGTGTAGGCGATTTCGCCGGCGTAGAGGTTGTTGGCATACTGTGACGCGAAGGGTTCGGGTGGTTCGTATTCACTGTGAGGGTCGAAATAATGGAGAAAGAGGAAGAATGGCTCATCGCGGTGCTGGTCGAGGTAGTTACAGGCAAGACGACTGACCTCTGCTGCTGGTCGTTCGAGTGAATCGCCGGAGCCTGCGGGCTGCTCGAAATGACCGTTGTAGGTATCGAAGCCCTGGGCGAGGCCAAATTGCTGGTCGAGGACAAAGGCACCTATGATTGCGCCGGTGGCAAAGTGGTTTTGGCGGAGGATTTCGGCGATTGTGAGGTTAGATTCGGCGAGGACGTAATCGAGATTGTCATGCACCCCGTGGGATAGGGGATATGTGCCGGTTAGCATTGAGGAGTGGGCGGGGAGCGTTAAGGGGACAGGGGTGAAGGCGTTTGTAAAGACAATTGCCTGTTTGGCAATAGCATCTATTGTTGGCGTGGTTTTGGAATGGAAGCCGTAGCAGCTCAGGTAATCGGGGCGGCAGGTGTCGATACTTATGAGTAGAACGTTGCGTATATTTTTTTTAGTGGTTTGTGAGCGCAGCAGCAACCACGCTGCTGCGCATGTTAGAAAGAGTAATCCGAGCCATATAAGATGCGGCTTTTGATAGGAGCGGGTTTTCCTTGCTTTTTCGTTCGTCATTGTTGGGGGCAAGTCGAGCAAGTAAGCTGCGTCTGAAGCGACGTAAGCGAAACGGGTATAAACATATTACCTGATAACCAGCTCAGGCGAGTCAGGCCCAGCCTTTAGTTTTCTCTACTATGCCTTTTATGTCGTAGACGACGGGTACATCCGGGACCGTACTGTCGTCTGTAAGTCCCCTGGCAATCAGAAAAGCGGTGTCCTGGGTGTGTTTTCCGGTGAATATAGGATTGTCGATGAGTTTGTCGGTTTTGACGTTTGCCTTGAGGTTGAAACCTTCGGCACCGACGAGGACCAGGTCGGGTGCATCTTCAACATACGGACCGGAGTAAATCTGCTCTTTTCTATATATGTCCCTTATGACTGCTTTGCCATCGACCTGGATGGAACGGAAGAGGTTCTCAAGCTCGGCCAAAATCTGTTCGGTCTCGGAGTGCTCTACCGTTCCACAGGGGTATTTTCCTTTTAGATTTAAATAAATTCGGGCGGGGTCAAGGACGAAGGCCTTTGTTCCGTAACAGATGTTATCGATGGCGATGTCACTGTCCTGTTTGAAGCGGAGGAAGCCATGTTCCACAAGTAGAAAGCTGATGTAGACATCGTTTTGTAGTCTTTCGAAGCCGTGGTCTGAGTGCATGATGAGCAAGTCGTCGTCACCAAGACGGTCTTTGATTTCGCCGACCGCCTGGTCGATTTTCCTAAAATGCTCAAGGAAGAAATTATGGTGTTTGTGGCCTTTGTGCTCGTAGGCATCCCAGAGGAAGTGCATGAGCCGGTCGGTCGCGGTGAAGACGAGCATGAAGGTTTGCCAGTCCTGGTTTTCCCAAAGGTAGCGGTACGCCTGGATTCTGGCATCGAGGGTTTTGTCCAAATCTTTCAGGAATACGTCCATATTTGAGTGGGCCTTTTGCGCATCGACATCGAGTCGATAGTCCAGGCCTTTGAGCGTGGGTATCAGGGACGTCGGCCAGATGCTCTTGTCGAAATCAATTGAAACAAAGCCTGAGATGAGCACGCCATTGGTCTGGCGTACGGGATAAGTGGAGGGGACGTTAATGATGACTGATTTTCCTTGCCACGTATCCCAGAAAGGGGGTGCCTTTAGGTCGTTGAAGTTTGGGAATTTCATTCTGTAGGAATCAGGGTGTAGGTCCATAAAGCCGAAGACACCGTGGCCGCCCGGGTTTTTGCCGGTCATCATTGAGGACCACGCGACGGATGAGACCTCTGGGATGGATGAGTGCATTTGTTTAAATATCCCGTGTGAGATCAAGTCGGCGGTATTTGGCATAACGCCGGTCTCGGCAAAGTCTTTGACCATACTGAAGGGGACGCCATCGAGGCCTATTATTACGGTTTTTGCGCTTTTGGTCATACTATCAGTTTAGTACGGTAATGATTCCGCCGGCACAGATGTTTTCGTCCCTTACGAGTACAAATCTCCCGAGCTCCTGAACGTCGTTGAAGTCTTTTATAGCGACTGGTTTTTTGGTTTTGATGACTACTTCGGCGACGTCGAGATTCTGGATGATGTCGGCGTTTTCCTCAATGACTTCAAGAGTCGAGGAGTTTATTCTCTTGTTAATGGACTGGATTTTGCAGCTTGTTTCCTGTGTGGCACATCTTATTGTCAATTTTTCGCCGGCTGTGAAGTTTTGCTTTGACATCCAGAAGATATTGGCGAGTATTTCGTTGGTGACGGCGGGTTCGGCGCCGGGTAGGCAGACGATGTTGCCCCTGTCAAGAAAGACCGAGTCGGCAGTAGTCATGCCGATGGATTCACTTGCGACGGCGGTGTCGGTTTGCTTTAGGAACTTCTCGATAGAATTAACGCGTGTTATCTGTCCGTCCGGGAGGATTTTTATTTCGACGCCCTTTTTGATAACGCCAGCTTCGACTCTGCCTACGTTTATTCTCTTGTCTTCGATTTTGTAGACGTCCTGTATGGGGAAGAGCAGGGGTTTATTCTCGGGGGGCTGCTTGTTCTGCAGCGTGTCTAAACTTTCCAGAAACGTTGGACCGGTGTACCAGGGCATCTTTTCGGATTTGCTTGTGATGTTTTCGCCAAGGATTGCAGATATCGGGATGTAAAGAGTCGGCTCGATATTTATTGATTTTAGCCAATTGTGGACATCTTGCTTGACGGCGGTGAAACAGTCTTCGGAGAAGTCAACAAGGTCCATTTTGTTGAGGACGACGACTGCCTGGTGCAGTCCGAGCAGTGACAGCATGTATGAGTGACGTCTTGTCTGTTCTTTTACCCCTTCAGCGACATCGATGATTAAGACGGCGGCTTCGGCCTGTGAGGCGCCGGTAATCATATTTTTGACAAATTCGACGTGTCCGGGGGCGTCGATTATGACGTAACGTCTTTTGTCGGTTTTGAAAAACACCTGGGTTGTGTCAATGGTAACACCCTGTTTGCGTTCTTCTTCGAGGTGGTCGAGCAGGTAGGCGAATTCGGTCTGTTTTCCCTGGTTGGCTGAGGCCTTTTTGATTTCCTCGATTTTGTCGGGTGGGAGGGAATCGGTGTCATAAAGCAGTCTTCCAATTAGTGTCGATTTTCCGTGGTCGACGTGACCTACAATGACGAAGCTGAGCACATCCATTTTAAATCCTGTCGATTGTACAAAGTTTTTCGAAATTATGGCAGTGTCAGGTAATGGGCTGCCAACAAGAGCGGTTACATATATCCAAGGGACCTTAGTTTCTGCATCATGTAGTCATCTTCTTTGTCCTGTGCGCGGCCGCTTCTCTCGGAAATTTTGGAGATTTTCAACTCCTCGACGACCTTGTCCATGGTGTCGGCATCGGAATCGATTGGGCCGCAACAGGTTTCACATCCGATACTGCGGTACCGTTTCCCGTTTTTTGCGAAGTAAAGGTCTACTACGGGGATATTTTCCCTTTTGACATATTCCCAGACGTCGATTTCCCGCCAGCCGAGCAGGGGATGGATGCGCAGGTGCTCCTCCTCTGCTGCTTTTGTCTTGTATTGGTCCCACAGTTCGGGGGGCTGATTCTTATAATCCCACTCAAAATCCTCGTCTCTGGGGCTGAAGACCCTTTCCTTGGCTCGAATACCGTGTTCATCGCGTCTGATTCCGAGATAGAGGGCTTTAAAGCCGTGTTTGGCGATGGCCTTTTTCAGGGCGACGGTCTTTAGCTCATTGCAGCACTGGAACTTTCCCTTATCGGGACAGATTCCCTTTTGAATAGCCTCGTCGTTTTTGGCGATGAGAAGCTTCAGGCCCCATTCTTTGGCGTATTTGGCTCTGAATGCGTAAATCTCCTTGAATTTGTATGTGGTATCGATATGCAGCACGGGGAAGGGAATGTTGTCAAAGAAGGCCTTTCTGACGAGCCAAAGGAGCGTGGTGGAGTCTTTGCCGATAGACCAGAGGATAGCGACATTCCTGAATTGGCTGTAGGCTTCCCTGATGATAAAAATGCTTTGATTTTCGAGCTTGTCCAGCTGTGTTAGCTGCGTGTTCATATTCACGATGCTCCTATTAATTAGCGAAATTGCTTATTGTTCAAAAGGGTTATTATAGCGGATTTTTAGGGAATGTCCAGCAGGAAAAAGTAGAGTTTTCAGGAGGCGACTGTTATCTGGAAATGATTGGAGCAGGGAAATGTTGGCATTTTGAGTGATTCACAGGTAAGTATGTGAGGTGTTTTGTGGAGTTGCGGGCAGTAAGGGGATTTGAATTTTTTTGCCGCGACAGTGGATATGTGGTATAATGAAGTAGTAAGTGAAAATTTTTGGCAATTACGCCGAACAATATGTAAGTGTGGGAAGCTGATTTTTCCCCCAGTACGATTTGGTTCGGGTTTTCTGAAAGAATCAGCATAAAAGATGTTGGCAAGTCAGCAGAAGAAAAATCTCAGCTTTCTGGTACTGGTGGTTTTTTTGATTTTAGCGGTGCCGGCTGAGGCACAGGCGTATATCGGTCCCGGGGCGGGGTTTGCGGTGGTGGGTTCATTTTTGGTGATGTTTACGGCGCTATTGTCGGGTTTGCTGGCGTTGTTTACGTGGCCGATACGGTATATTATTCGCTCGATTCGCGGTCGACATGCTTTAGCACGGAGCCGGGTGAAGAAGTTTGTGATACTGGGTCTGGACGGTATGGACCCCGGTCTGGCAGAGAAGTTTCTGGGTGAGGGGAAACTGCCGAACTTAGCGAGGCTTCGTGAGGAGGGGTGCTTTAAGCGGCTGGCCACAACGGTTCCATCGATGTCACCGGTAGCATGGTCATCGTTCCAGACGGGGGTGAATCCGGGCAAGCACAATATTTTCGATTTTTTGACGCGTGATAAGCAGAGCTACATTCCGAAGCTCAGCTCGGTGGATATAAGGGGGCCTCGGCGCAAGATTAGTCTGGGCAAGTATCAATTCCCGCTGGGCAAGGCTGACATTCGGCTTCTGCGAAAGGGCAAGCCTTTTTGGAAGACTTTGGGTGAGCACGGGATATTCAGCAGCATCATTCGTGTTCCGATTACATTTCCACCGGAGAAGTTTCACGGTGTGCAGCTTTCAGGGATGTGTGTTCCGGATTTGCGAGGGACGCAGGGGATGTTTTCATTTTATACTACCGATGCGAGCAGAGATGGGGAGCATACGGGCGGGGAAAACTTTCATGTCAGAAGGGAAGGTGAGAAGGTAAGGAGTGAGCTTATAGGTTCCGAGAATCCGCTTCGAAAAGACAACAGCGTGTTGAGATGCCCGTTTGTGGTCACTATCAGGGACCAAGAGGGTGGTAAGCTGGAGATTAACGGGGAAAGCTACAGCCTGAAGAAAGGTAAATATACCGAATGGATTCCGGTTGAGTTCAAAGCTGCACCGGGCGTAAAGGTGCGAGGCATTTGCAAGTTTCTTCTGTTGAGTGCAGAGCCGGAATTTGAGCTGTATGTTACGCCCATAAATATCGACCCTGAGAAACCGGTGATGCCGATTACGTATCCGGCTGTTTACTCGACATATCTTGCGAAGCGGCAGGGGCGTTTTGCGACTTTGGGCTTGGCTGAGGACAGTTGGGCCCTTAACGAGAAGGTGCTTATCGACGACGGTTTCATACAGCAGTGTATTAATATGGACGCCGAACGAGAGAAGATGTTTTTTGATTCGCTGGACAAAGTTCGGCAGGGGTTGTGCGTTTGTGTTTTTGACGGCACTGACCGTATCCAGCACACATTCTGGCGTGATATTGACGCCGAGCATCCTGCCCACCGGACCCAGGACGAGCAGCAACGCAACGTAATCGAAGAGCTCTATCAAAGAATGGACGTGCTGGTCGGCAAAACACTATCTAAATGCAAAGACAAAGACACCTTACTTATGGTTATCTCCGACCACGGGTTTAATACATTTCGTTACGGTGTTGATTTGAACCGCTGGCTTGAGGAAAACGGATATCTGAAGGTCAAGGACGATATGAGGGACCAGAAGCATCTTGCCGCCGTTGACTGGTCACAAACGCGTGCCTTTGCAATAGGTCTTTCGGGTATTTTTCTAAATCTAAAAGGCAGGGAAGCACAAGGCATCGTAGAGAATAGGGCTGAGGCGGAACAATTACGTAATGAAATCGCTGAGAAACTCAGCAAGCTGCGCGACGAGGAGAGGAGGCAGCTGGCAATCAAACAGGTTTACAACGCACTGAGGATTTATCGCGGCCCCTACAAGGGGGAAGCCCCCGATTTGCTTGTTGGATACAACAAAGGTTATCGAGCGTCATGGGAGACTGCGATTGGGCAGGTTACGGAGAGTATTTTCCATGACAATACGAAGGCGTGGAGCGGTGACCATTGTATTGACCATTCTCTTGTTCCCGGGGTTCTTTTCTGCAATCGGCGGGTCGCGGCGGAGCATCCGCGGCTGATGGATATAGGGCCAACGGTGCTGGATATGTTCGGCGTTGAAGTTCCCAGGTACATGGACGGTAAACCGCTGGCTGTGGCTGATACCAACGGCAACCAGGGCGGGAGATAAGTACAGGGAATACTGCCTATGGGATATAAGCGAAAATCGGTAAGGGGTATAAATCGCCGGGAGATATTGAAATATGGAGTCTATGGCGGCTTGGCTGTGAGTTTGGCACCGAGCCTTTGGCTTAGCGGCTGCGGGAACTTCCGGCAAGGGAAAAGACCCGATATAATTCTCATTGTGGTCGATACATTAAGAGCGGACCATGTAGCTTGTTGCGGTTATCAGAGGAACACAACGCCAAATATTGACAAGTTAGCCCGGGCAGGCATATTGTTTAGCAATGCAATTGTCACATCACCGTGGACGTTGCCGTCCGTAGCAAGTATCCTGACAAGCCAATACCCTTCTGTATTGGGGATACGCGATGAAATAACACAGATAGACAGCAGATTCCCGACGCTCTCCGGAATGCTCAAGCAATACAATTACACGACTCACGGCATCGTTTCACACACGCTGCTGTCGGCACGCCTGGGTTTTGGCCGGGGATTTGACAGCTATGATGAGAAGAGCGTGTTTGGCCATAAAGGAATTTCATCCCCACCGGTTACACACAAAGCTATTTCTTTCCTGCAAAAGAGCAAGGAGCGTCCTTTCTTTTTATTTGCGCACTACTTCGACCCTCATTATAATTATTTACTTCATAAGGAATATAACTATTACTCATCCTACAGTGGGGGGCTGAAGAGTGGTGAGTCTATTCTGGGGCTATGGCGGATACGTCACAACTTGTCCCGGGACGATATCAGGTATTTGGTCTCACTCTATGATTCTGAAATTAGCTTTACTGATGAGCATATAGGAATACTTCTGAATGAGCTAAAGAAGCAGGGCCTCTACGATAGCAGCATTATTATTGTAACTGCCGACCATGGTGAGGAATTTATGGAAAGAGGCTGGATAGGCCATACGGTGACGCTGCACCAGGAGTTGATTCGCGTTCCATTAATTATGAAACTGCCCGGTTATAAGGCTCAAATTATTAATTCTCCTGTGAGTCTCGTTGATATTGTGCCCACTATTTATAGCTATTTGGGTCTGAAAGTTCCCGATGGTCTTGATGGCAAGGCGCTGGACCTTGGCCAGGGTGCTTCGGCAGCAACTGGGCCGGTTTTCAGCGAGACGTTCAATCCTCAGGCCAACCAGCCGGGACATATCAAGCCGATAGCATTTAGGTCGATAACATTAGGTAATCGTAAGCTTATCTACGATGAAACAAAGGATTCGAAACAGATATATGACCTGTCTGAGGACCCACACGAGCGAAACAATCTGTTGAGTCAGCAAAGCGACCAAAATAAAAGGCTGGAAGAGTTGTTATCAACATGGGTCAGCTACATAGAAACAAAGCGGGAAGCAGGACCGACGATGGATGTGCGTGAACTCTTTACGCCGGAGCAAAGAGAACAATTAGAATCGTTAGGGTACCTCTAATTTTTTTTTACAATGACTGAGAACAACAATAACTAAAATATGATATAATAGGTTGAATGACAATGCGTGATAATGACAAAGAACAGTTTAATCGGAGGGAGTTTCTCAAGCACTCTGCCGTGGCTGCGGCGGCGGTCAGCACCGGCTTTGGCTTGAAGTCCGCTTATGCGGGGAAGAAAGGCCGGGGACGTGCAGGCAGGAAGGTCATCGTCATCGGTATCGACGGTATGGACCCGCGTTTGTCTGAGAGGATGATGAAGGCCGGGAGACTGCCCAACTTTGCCAGGCTTGCAGAGGCCGGAGGATATCGGACGTTAGGAACGAGTATCCCGCCGGTGAGTCCGGTCGCATGGGCAAATTTCATAAATGGCGCCGGCCCCGGCAGCCATGGAATTTTTGACTTCATCCACCGTAATCCGGAAAGACAGTATGTTCCATTTTACGGCGCATCGGAAACTATTCCAGGCGAAGGTTCCTGGGAAATAGGAAACTACAGGCTGCCACTTACCTTCTGGCCTTTTAATCACAAACCAGAAGCTACCGTGTTGCGACGCCAGGGGACGCCGTTTTGGGACTATCTCGACAGCGCCGGTATCTACTCCACGTTCTACGACCTTCCTTCAAATTATCCAGCCAGCCCTTCAAAATACGGGTACCACCGATGTCTATCAGGAATGGGCACAGTTGATTTGTTAGGGGGCTATGGTACTTATCAGCACTATGCCGAAGATGGGCCGATTACAACCAAACACGAGGGTGGAGGAAAACGCTCCATGCTCTTCTTCGAGAACGAAACTGCAAGAGCCAGTCTGATTGGGCCGACCAATACGATGCTGAAAAAACCTGAGGCCATCACGATTGATTTTGCAGTGCATCGCGACACTGTGGCCAAGTCAGCAGTTATTGAAATCCAGAAGCACACAATCCTGCTGAAAGAAGGGCAATGGAGTGATTGGCTTAAACTGGATTTTGAAATGTCAGTGCCTGGGCCCAATAAATACATTGGCGGAATATGTCGGTTTTATCTGCAGGAGGTCAGCCCGAACCTTCGATTGTACGTAACCCCTATCAACAGTGACCCCTCTGATCCTTACCTCAAGCTTACTGAGCCACCGGAGTTTATCGAAGAGATTTCCGACAAGCTGGGGCTCTTCTATACGACCGGTTTTCAGGAAGACCACAAGGCATTGACAAACAAGGTATTCACAGAGGCCGAATTTGCCCTTCAGGCCGGTATGGTGCTGAAAGAACGATTTAACCTGCTGAATTATGCTTTGGAAGACTATGATGACGGTCTGCTGTTCTTCTACTTTTCCAGCACGGACCTGCAGGCACATATGTTCTGGTGGGATTCAGAGGATACACATCCGGCACGCTCGGCAGCCAAAGCCAAAGAGTACTTTGGGCACCTGCAGGACATTTACCGGAAGATGGACAGCATGGTGGGCGACATTATCCAGCAGTACGGCAAAGAGGCCACTATAATTGTTCTAAGTGACCACGGTTTTGCCAACTTCAAGCGTCAGTTCGACCTAAACACATGGCTAAAAGAAAATGGCTATATTAAGCCGGCCGATTGCAGGTCGCTCTTGAGTGATGTTATCTGGTCAGGGACCAAAGCATACGGGCTTGGCCTGAACGGTCTGTATCTTAACCTCAGAGGACGGGAGCGTGACGGCATCGTCGGGTCAGGCCATGAACGTGAGGAGCTTTTAGAAGAGTTAATACCCAAACTCGAAGCGGTCACGGACACCGACGGCAAGAGGGTTATCCGTAAGGTCCATCGCACAGACATGGCATATCCCGGCCCAGCTACACGATTAGCACCGGATTTGAT
>SDBT01013310.1_pt1 | contig 13190 bp, 10 predicted proteins | sample 2277101 | NCBI WGS metagenome assembly SDBT01 (sample SAMN10404973, study PRJNA504765) | marine sediment metagenome | isolation source: marine sediment core GS10_PC15, 103 cmbsf | place: Arctic Ocean: Southern Knipovich Ridge | collected 2010 | reverse complement strand
ATACGGGCCCGTACTTGACGGCGAATCCGCTTTGGCGTTTGACTTCGTGTGCACTCACGCCGACAGCACCGAGTTGCGGCAGGATCAGTTGGCGGTGTGCGACCACTTCGGCCAGTCGGGTGCTCTCGATGCGAGAGACAAGTTCGTCTGTGGAGAAGGTTCCCTTGCCGGCAGCGCACCATACGTTGATCGCGTCAGTATCGAGCACGAGCACCCATCCGTCGTGCCCGGCGAGTTCTCGCCGCAACGAATCGAGGCTCATCTTGTAATTGGCCGTCACGAACACGTGCGAATCGTTCGTTGGCGAGCCGATCGCATACAGGCCTGGCTCGACGCGGTAGTTCATGCGGCCGATGCCCCAGCGTGCCTTCCACGCACCGAGCGTATCGGTGAAAGTCAGGTTTATACTCACGCGAGGAATCTCACCGGCGGCGGTCTCAACGTAACCGTCTATCCAGGGTGCGGGGGTCTGTTCGCAGCAGGGGGCTTGCTGCTGGGTGGGGCAGCATGGCTGGGACTCGCGTGGCTGACAGCACGGAGCGACGCGGAGTTCGTCGACCAGGTCTGGTTTGGATGAGTCTTCATTCATGCGAAATTCCGATTCGCCTACAGCCGAATGCTCAAGTCTACTTCGCGCCACAGCATTTTTTAGCATCCCTGATTGGTCGGTCAAGGCTGGCGTCGCACACGGTGTTGAAGGGGAAGCTTACTTATTGGCGCAGCATTTTTTGAACTTCTTGCCCGAACCGCACGAACATGGTTCGTTGCGTCCGGGTTCTCCGCCGGCGTGGATGGTCTCGACTTTTTCGGTATTGTCGATCATCTCCTGCTCCGCCTGGATGTCGTCGCGGCTGCGTCCTTTGTTGGCGAGGTCGCCAAGTTTGCTCTTTTCCTGGTTCTTCGAGAAGCGGCTGGATATCGGATCTTTGCCCATAACTGATCACCTCCTGTTAATACATTCTATCGGCCTATGGCCTAAGCACCTTTGCCGCAACATTTTTTGTCTTTTCCAGAGTAACATGAATAGGAATCAGGTAATAGAGGTTCTCATCCCGATCATGCAGAACCGTGTCATGATTCCATGAGGGAGCGTATCCCCGCGAAGAATATACCCGCCATGACGCTCATGGCAAGTGCGATATAGAAGAACGACAGAGGTTCTGTCAAATCCCGTTTTAGGGGCTGAGTGATGATTTTGGCCGACGATGGAAGACGCTCTTCTATGAGCTTGCGCAGGTCGATCATGTTCTCATATCGCGCAACATCTATGAAATATTCCCTTCCCTTAGAAAGACAGATATTCCTCGTCTCGCCGGTCAGATACTCTCCGAAGAAGACTTCAGTGATCTCGGAAAACCGAATGGACTTCATCTTTCCAGAGGTGTGTTGCTCGGCACAATCATCAGAAACTATCACTTCTTGTGATCCGATGGGACGAATCAGTAGATATATCGTCAAGATACCCAACTCAGCGACGAGGCACATCAGTCCCGATGTTGGCCAATCTAGCCCGTGAGTTCGCTCAGGCCAATAGGCTATGGCCAAAGTCAATGGAGCCAGAACTGCAACGATCAAGAAGCACACTTTGAACCTTCCAATGTAGGTTCTGGATTTCGTGAATGTTCTTATTTCCATGCGAGTGCTCCTTCTAGCTGATTCATCGCCCCAACTAAACGTGGCATAATGTGGGCTATTGTGCTCCACAGCACTTTTTGAACTTCTTGCCCGAACCGCACGGGCAGGGATCGTTTCGTCCGACTTTGGTTACTTCACGCGTGATGGTCTTGACCTTCTGCGATTCGCCGGCCATCTGTTCGGCCTGCTGGCGGGCGGCAACGTCGCGGGCGACCTGGTCGTAGGCGGACATCTGCTCGTGCACCTGATTTGAAACCTGGTAAACGCTCGAAAGCTGGGCTTCGGCCGAGAGGCGAACCTTGAAGATCATGTCCGTGACCTTCTCGGAAATACCGGCTAGCATCTCGATGAACATTCGCGAACCTTCGCGTTTGAAGGCTACTCGCGGGTCCTGCTCGGCGTAGCTTCGCAGGCCGATTCCACCGCGCAGGTGGTCCATCGCCAGCAGGTGGTCTTTCCATGCTACATCATAAATCTGCAGCAGCACGAAGCGTTCGAGCTGCGTCATTTCGCGGCGGAGAAATTCTCGCCCCGCGGCTATCAGCACGCCCTCGATGTCGCCGTTAAAATCTTCCGGCGATAGTTCCGTATCGAAACGCGTCCGGGCGTATTCGACTGCGTCGTCGGCGCCTGCGGATTGCGATAGTTGTGCCCGCACGTCCTGCTCGAGCTTTCCACCGGTGAGCCACTGCTCGGCCAACTCCAGAAGTTGACGGTGGATATCCACTATCTCCGCACCCTGGAACTGTTCGGGCGTGAACGAACAATCGTACTTGCGATTGGCCCAATCGGACAGTCCGCCCAGAGCGTAGACGTTTTCGGTTCCGGCCCGGCCGACGGTTACGTCGATTATGTATTCGATGGGGTATTCGATTTCGCGGCGGCTGTAGGCCTCGGTGACGCGGGCCATCAGCTTCTCGGCCATCTCCTGTCCGTCGGTCGTGATCTTGCTCGGGTCTACCGCAATGGCGAACTTCGCCTCCGCCCAGTCAGCCAGCGAGCGGGCGGGGAAGTCTTCTGCCAGGAATTTCGCCATCGGTGTCAGGTCGAGAACATCGATCTGTCTGGCCGCTGATTCGCATAGCTCGATTTCCACTTCATGGACCGTGAGCTTGCGTATCTGGTTCTGCGAGAGAGACACGTTGAACCGGCTCATCGCCCAACTGCTGAGGCCTTTCAGGTCCCATTCACGCTGGTCGATATCTTCGTCCATGTATTCGCCAAGCGTTATGTTGATAACGCTGGAGGCCTCCTCGCGTGCCCGGCGGCGAAGGTCGTCTTCCAAAGCGGGTAAGTCTTCCGGATGCGTCGCGCGAATCTGCGAGGCTTCCACGGGCACGAGCAGGTTCTGCTTTGCCCATTCGGCGATGCAGCGTGCGGCGTACTGACCGTCGAGATAGTTGTCTATCGCATCATCGACGGACTCGCCGAGCATCTCCATGATCAGGCCTTCAAGCTCGCGGCCTTCGAGAATCGTCTGTCGTTGGCCGTAGAAGGTGTGACGCTGGTAGTCCATCACCTCGTCGTATTCGAGGAGGTTCTTGCGAATCTCGAAGTTGCGGAGTTCGACTTTCTTCTGTGCCCGCTCGATACCACTGGAGATTCTTTTGTCTTCAATGGCCTGATCGCCCGAAAGCCCCAGCCATCCGAGCACCTTCAGCGTCCACTCACCGGCGAAGATCGCCATCAGGTCATCGCGGAGGGACAGGAAGAAGCGGCTGGAGCCCGGATCGCCCTGGCGGCCGGAGCGGCCTCGAAGCTGGTTGTCGATTCTTCGCGACTCGTGGCGTTCGGTTGCCACGATGTGCAGTCCACAGGGAACTTCCGCGACGCATGCGGTTCGCCCGCGCACTGGGAATTCCGAATCAAGCTTCGGTTTGAAGCAGTGGGCGCAGTCGGTATCAGAATCGTACTGCTCGCAATGGATGCAGCATTTGTTACAGCCGGACGGATAGAGCGTTTCGGCAGCTACTCCGAGTTCAGTCAACTTGTCTTCGTCCGGCACCCTGCAATATTTCCAGACGGTTGCCGCGGCAAGTTTAATGTCCGTACCGCGACCGGCCATGTTCGTGGCGATGGTCACGTTTCCGACCATCTGGTCGCTGCCCTTTTTCAGCGGGTGCTGCTGTCCGGCGACTTTCACGATTTCGCCTTCGACGTCGGCGTCGCGTATGCGCCCGTTGAGCACGCGATGTTCCGTGCCGTAACGGCGCGTGAGCATCTGGGAGATTCGTTCGGATTTTTCGATGCTGGTAGTTCCGACCAACACCGGTCTACCTGTCATGGACACTTCGTAAATGTCATCTACGATCGCGTCGTACTTGGGGTCGATCTCGGCGTAGATCCTGTCATTGTAGTCTATTCGGTTGACGGGGCGGTGCGTGGGTACGGCTGCGGCGTCGAGTTTGTAAATCTTGTGAAACTCCTCCGCCTCGGTCATAGCAGTGCCCGTCATTCCGGCGAGTTTCTTATAAAGGCGGAAGTAGTTCTGCAGCGTAATGGTGGCGATGGTCTGCGTCTCTTCCTTGATGCGGACGTTTTCTTTTGCTTCGACGGCCTGGTGAAGCCCGTCGGACCACTGCCTGCCGTGCATGAGGCGCCCGGTGAATTCGTCGACGATGATCACCTCACCGTCCTGGACGACGTAGTCTTTGTCTCGCTCGTAGACCAGGTGTCCGCGCAACGCCTGTTCCATCAGGTGCGGCCAGTCCATGTTCGCACCGACGTAGAAGCTGCCCACACCTGCGATTTCCTGGGCAACGCCGACGCCGTCGTGCGTCATGTGGGCGCTCTTGCGGTCGATCTCGACCTCGTAGTGGTTCACTTGGCCGGCAAGTTCGTTTTCGGCGTCGATGAGTTTGGCTTCGGTCTCTTCGAGCTTGCTCTGCAACTCTTCACGTTCACCACCTTTGAATTTGCCAAGCTCTCCGCCGAGGGTCTTCATCTCACGCTTGAGCGATTCGACCTGGCTGTTGACGCGGTTCCACACGCGATTCCGCTTGATAAGCTCCATGGCGATAGCGTTGGCTTTGGCGTATCGCTGCGAATCGCCGTAGGCCGGGCCGGAAATAATCAGCGGCGTCCGGGCTTCGTCGATCAGGATGTTGTCCACTTCGTCGACGATTGCAAAACCGAGTTCGCTTTGGACCTGCTCTGCGGTTGAAAGCTTCATGTTGTCGCGCAGGTAATCGAAGCCGAACTCGCTGTTCATTCCGTAAGTTATGTTGCATGCGTAGGCCTGGCGGCGGGTGTCGGCCTCTTGGCCGTAGGCGGGCATGTCGGCTGTGATGTATCCGACGGAGAGCCCGAGCATGGCGAAAATCGGCTGGGCGAATTCGGCGTCACGCTTGACGAGATAATCGTTGGTCGTCACAACGTGGACGTGCATGCCTTTAAGGATGGCCATGTACGCCGGAGGATAACATGCGATGGTTTTGCCTTCGCCGGTGGCTTCCTCGGCGATCCAGCTCTCGTCGAGAAGCATTCCGGCGACCAGTTGAACGTCGTACTGGCGATGGTTGCGTGCGCGGCGTGATGCTTCGCGGATCAGCGCGTACGCCTCAGGCCTGATCGATTCGCTAGATTCGCCATTGACGACCCGGCTGCGAAGCTCGCTGTGCTTTTCGAGCATTTGGGCGTCGCTGAGGGCCCGCATCTGATCTTCGAGTGGGTTGACATACTCGGTGATGAATCGCATTCGCGTGCGCACGATACGTTCGTTGCGGCTGCCGCCCACCATCGCCAATAGAAGTTTCTTTAAAAGTACCAGCATTTATAATTCCCAGTGTTTATGTCCACAACCCACAGACCTGTCCCTTTGGGATGGTCATCCCAAAGGGACAGGTCTGTGGAGTTTAGTAAAGCGTTCCATGTTGTGAGAGTATCCCATGCGATGGGGCGGCGAGTCAAGTTCAGGCCTCTCTTGACCGGGACATGCATGGTGCATAGGCTTGTGTGCAGAGCATTGATAAGTGAAAGGACGGTAAATGGCTGCGGACAAACCAATAGGACTGGGCTTGATCGGATGCGGGGCTTTTGGCGATTTCTGCCTGGAGGCCTACGGGCAGATGGACAGTGTGCGGGTGGTTGCAGTCTGCGACGTCGTGAAAGCGGCGGCAGATAGCTTCGCCGATAAGTTTTCGGTACCGGCCTGCTATGGCCCGGCTGAACTGGTCGCCCGCGATGACGTGGACTTGGTCCACATCGCCACGCCACCGAGCACTCACTACGAACTGGTGATGGCGGCGGTGGGGGCGGGCAAGCACTGCCTCTGCGAGAAACCGCTCGCCATGAACGTCACCGAAGCGGACGAAATGCTCGCCGCGGCGGCAGGGAAGGGATTAATCGTTCCGGTCAACTTTGTGTTGCGACACAACGCGGTTACCGATGCAGTCAAGGCCGTTATCGATTCGGGCGTGTTGGGCAAGGTGCTCTCAGCGAGACTCACCAACTGCGCCGGTGATACTAAGCTCGCCGGCGACCATTGGTTCTGGGACAAGAGCTTATCGGGCGGAATCTTCATCGAGCACTGCGTGCACTTTTTCGATCTGTACAGCCACTGGCTGGGCGCGGGCGAGGTGATATTCGCCAACACTGAACTTCGCGAAGGTACGACGCAGGAAGATCGTGTGATGTGCGAGATTCGCCACGAGTCCGGTGCGATAGCAAGCCATTACCACGGGTTTGACCAGGTCTCGCTGATGGACCGTACCGATCATCGGATGGTCTGCGAACTGGGCGATATTCGCGTTGAGGGATGGATTCCGTTAACTGCACAGATAGATGCCGTCGTTGACGACGAAGGGGCCTCCGCTCTTGCGGCATGCATGCCCGGCTGCGAGATCGAGGCACTGGAAAACTACGACGACGAATTTGAAGTAATGGGCAGGGGTATTAACCGGGTCGTCGATAAGAAAATCCGCATCAGCTTTACGCCCGAGGCGGACAAGCAGGGCGTCTACGCCCAAAGTGCTATTCAGCTTCTAACCGATCAGATAGCGTTCATACGCGACGCCGGCCATGCTCGCCGCGTAACCGAGGCCAACGGACGCAATGCACTGGCAATTGCGCAGGCAGCTGCCCAACTCGCCGAAAAGTGACAGTATTCGCCTGACTGTGACAGAAATTGCCACCCGAACAAAAATATAACAAGTTCTGGCGTTGGGGGTCTGGTGGGTTTATCATTCTGCTGCACCTATAACAAAGGGAGAGTTTTCCCAGTGGATGTCATTGGTTAATGATATCGTGAGGCGGGAAGCCCTTCCTGCCGCGATGAGAAAAGGGAGAGTTTTATGATATCACGCGTGCACAGTTCGATATTGCAGGGGATCGACGCCATCGCCTGCGAAGTCGAAGCCGACGTCGCATCGGGCGGAATGGGCGAGTTGAAACTCGTCGGTCTAGCCGAGGCCGCCGTCAAGGAATCCGTCTCGCGCATCCAGGCCGCTCTGCGAAACAGCGGATACCACTGGCCTGGCCCGAAGGTGACCATCAATCTTGCACCTGCCGACATTAAGAAAGACTCCGCCTCGCTGGACCTGCCGATCGCCATCGCCGTCTGCATCGCGGGCGGACTGTTCGCCACGGAGAAAATCGACGATTACCTGATCGTCGGCGAGCTTGCACTGGACGGTCGGGTGCGCCCGGTCAGAGGCGCGCTCGCCACCGCCATGCTGGCCGCCAGCCAGAAACGCAAAGGTGTATTAGTCCCTGCCGCCAACGCCTCCGAAGCTGCCGTCGTCGAAGACGTCGATGTCATACCAATCAACTTTCTGTCCGACGCGGTGGGTTTTCTCACCGATGAGCTTCCGATAGACCCAGCCTGTGTGGACCTCGATGCAATCTTCGCTACCGAGGGTGTCTACAGTGCGGACTTCGCCGACGTGCGCGGACAGTTGGCGGCCAAGCGTGCGATCACCAACGCCGCTGCGGGGCATCACAACGTTCTTATGATAGGCCCTCCAGGTGCGGGCAAAACAATGCTCGCCAAGCGTCTGCCTTCGATACTTCCGCCGCTGACGTGCGAAGAATCGCTGGAGACTACACGCGTCTATTCGTCGCGCGGCCTGCTCGAACCGGGTAAGTCGCTGATGGCCGTTCGTCCGGTCCGCAGTCCGCACCATTCGACGAGTGCACCGGCGCTGATTGGTGGGGGAACCATCCCCCAGCCGGGCGAGGTCTCGCTTGCCCATCACGGCGTGCTGTTTCTGGACGAGTTGCCCGAGTTTACCCGCCCGACGCTGGAGATGATCCGCCAGCCGCTCGAGGATCGCGAGGTGACGATTCCGCGCGTGCACGGGACCATGAAGTTCCCAGCCGCCATCATGCTTATCGCCGCCATGAACCCGTGTCCGTGCGGGTACTTCACCGATCCGAAGCGCCAGTGCAAGTGCAGCCCCATGGCCGTCGAGCGGTATATGGGCCGCGTTTCGGGCCCGCTGATAGATCGGATCGATATTCACGTAGAGGTTCCGCCCGTTCCATGGAAGCAGCTTCGCGGAGAGGCCGACGGGCAGGACTCTGCGACTATGAGGCGGCAGGTAATCGACGCCCGCCGGGTTCAGCAGGAGCGTTTTGCTGACAGCGCCGTGCCCGGTTCGCCCAAGACAAACGCCACCATGAGCACGCGCGACCTACGGAAGTTCGCCACGTTGGATTCCGCCGGTGAGGTACTGCTAAAGCAGGCGATGACCGAGCTTGGCCTGTCCGCTCGCGCCCACGACAAGGTTTTGCGAATCGCCCGGACCATCGCCGATATGGAAGCGGCGGCGGCTATCGAGGTCCATCACCTCGCCGAGGCGGTTCAATATCGCAAGCTGGACCGCAGGATGTGATTGTCCCCGTTTGCTTTCGCTGCCCCCCCAAGGGGCAGGCTGCGGGCCAGGCGCGGTTAGCTGGATTCGGCGCGATTAAAGTCTGGAATTAGACGACATGAGCGTGTCTCTTTATCGCATTGGGGGCATATGCTCATGCGGGAGCGTCGGGGTTCTGCCCGCTTTTTTCTTTTGCCGGTCAATAGGCCGAGTAGTCCACTTCCGGGTGCTTAGAATTGCGCATGGCCCTTGAAGGAGACCCTGACCATGAGATATGCAGTGGAACATCAATTTGACCCGGGAACGACCCGCAGCCAGTTCAATGAATGCGAAAGCAAACTCACGAGCGATCCGGACATTCGCCACTACCACAGCTTTGTCAGCCTCTCACAAGGCCGCGCCGTATGCACGTTCGACGCACCGGACAGAGAGAAGCTCGAACGGTGGCTCGGCGAAAACAATATGTCGTACCAATCGATCTGGGCAGTTGAGCTTGAAGGCGAGCACGGCGAGTTCATCGAGATTCCGACCGTCGTCGAGACAGGCGCGGGCGGTTAGCCTGACGAGCTTCGGACGCTAGCGTTGGGAAGGTTCGCGATAAGGCCGATAGCTGTTGATCCTGCCGCCGGGGCCTTGCCTCACAGCGAGGCCAGGAACGCGACAGAGAAAGGCTGGCCTTTAGACGTTGATGCCCGGCGGGGGTTTCAGCACCCGTCGGGCGTTGTTATGCGCACAGCCAGCCTGCCTCCAGTGAATTGACGACACGGCGGGGCGTAGGTATTGCTCTTCAATTCAATTGCTCGGTCAGTTACGATCTGCGACCGGCCATTGAAGACGTCCAACCCGAAAGGTAATACCCAGATGGATCCCCCAATCGACAAGCAAGACCCAGCCGATATCGCGAAGATTATCAAACTCGCCGACGGACTTTACGTTCGCCAGGCGATCGACAATCTCACGTGGATCGACATGGGCGATTACGCAATCGCCATCGACGCGCTGGAAGAGGCGCACCTGGCTGGCGAAGTCTTCGAGGCAATCGAATCGACTATCGGCGATAAACCGGTGAAGTACCTGATCAACACTCACATGCACTACGATCATGTGGCGCTCAACGCGGCGTTCGTCGATCGCTATGGCTCGCAGATCGTCAACGTCGAGACCTGCGAGATCCCACCGGACGGCAAATGGTTCGAGGGCGATAACCGCCGCGTCCAGTTGCTGCACACCCCGGGCTGTCACACGCAGGAAGATTGCTGCATCTGGCTGCCGGATGACGATGTCCTGTGCGTGGGCGATATCTTCGGCTGGGGGCTGATTCCGCTGATCAGGAATCTGACGGACGAAACGGCGGATATTCTGACGGGCACTTACCAGCGGCTAATAGACTTCAATGCCCGGGTTGTAGTGGGCGGCCACGGTCCGATGCTCGATACGCCGATGCTGGCCCGGTGGGTGGAATACTTCAAATGGCTGGGCGGTGAAGTGACGCGGCTAGTGGCCTCCGAGGCGTCGGATGAACAGATTTTCGCCGAGCTTGGCCCGCCCGACGATATGGCCGGCTGGTGGCGTTTCGTCGCGTGGAAGCACAAAGATACGCTGACCAAGGTCATAAAGGCGGTCCGGCGGGGAAAACTGACGCAGTTTGCCTGAGAAGTTTGCCTAAGCTGAGAAGTTTGCCTGAGCTGAGAAGAGGGGTTGCATTAAAACCGCGACGGCTGTAGAATGCTCGGTCCTTCAATCACCGAATAAAGGAAGTAGCAATGGGACGCAGAAGAGACAGACTCGATCAGAGACTTGAGAATCAGGCGGCAACACGCAAGAAGAACTCCCGCCGCAAGGCCAAGCAACGCGCCCGCCTCGCCGTTCGCGCCGAAGCCAAGGCTACCCGCCTGGCAGCGGTCAAGTAGAACAGCTTAAGTAGAAAAAGCTTTCGAGTAGCAATAGAATCATCACCAGAATCATTACCGGCTGCGCTGTGACATCACGGCGCGGCCGCTTTGCATTGTCGCTCTGGGGGCAGTGCTCTGTAACACGTTATTTGACGGGTGGCACAGGTTGCTCGCAACCTGTGTTCCTGGGTCAACGTACACGGCTTGTCAAGCAAGCCGTGCCATCCCCGAATCTTGACTTTTCAGACACAGTCTAGTCCAGTTCGGCGAGGATGTGTTCCGTCGCGGTCGCTCCGAGGCGAGTGGCGCCCGCTTCTATCATGGTTATCGCCGTTTCGAGCGTTCTTATCCCGCCGGCCGCCTTGACTCCGACTGCATCTCCAACTGTCTGACGCATCAGCCTGACGTCTTCCAACGTTGCTCCGCCCGAGCCAAAGCCTGTGGATGTCTTAACGAAATTCGCGCCCGCGGCCAGCGATACATTGCAACCGGCGACGATTCTCTCGGCGTCGAGATAGCAGCATTCGAGTATGACCTTTACGCATCGGCCGTCTGCGGCTTCTACGACCGCGGCGATATCGCTGCGGACGAAATCAAACTCCCCGCTGCAAAGTCGCCCGATGTTCAGGACCATGTCCAGTTCGTCCGCTCCGTCGGCGACGGCCTGGCGAGTCTCTGCCGCCTTGGCGACCGTTGACGTAGTCCCGTGCGGAAACCCTATCACCGTTCCGACCTTTACATCGCAGCCGCTGAGAATCTCCGCGGCCAGTGCAACGTCGGACGGCCGGACGCAGACGCTGGCTGTCTTTAATCGGGCGGCCAGTTTGCATCCGTCGCGGACTTCGTCGAGTGTGAGACTCGGCGGAAGGAGAGAATGATCGATCATGGCTGCGAGCTTTTCGCGCGTTATCTGATTCATGCTCGCAATTAGTACCCAATCCAGTCGACAATTGCTACAAGGTAGCAGTCAAGACGGGATCGCCGCATGCATCGAATTCGAATATGCCAACTGATTACTGAACTCGCCCCGGCTGGTGCAGAGCGGTGCGTGTTTGAACTTGCCCGCCGGCTCGATAGCGATAAGTTCGCCGTCGAAGTAGCCGCGCTGCGCGGCGGGGCCGTTGCAGACTGGCTTGAGCAAGAGGGCATACCCGTAACCGTGCTGGACGTTCGCGGCAAGTGGGACCTCGGGAAGATCAACACGCTGGCGGATCTGCTGAAGGATCGCGCGTTCGATATTCTTCACACTCACCTGTTCCACGCGGACTTCGTCGGACGCCTCGCAGCTGCCAAAGCACATACGCCGCACCTTGTCCACACAGTTCACATTGCCGAGCAACGATTCCGCCCGTGGCAGTTCGCGTTTGCCCGATGGACTCGCCAGAGGTGCCAGAAGATCATCGCCGTGAGCGAATCGGCCCGCGATCATCACGCTGCCAAGGCCCGCCTTCCATTGGATGCCTACCAGGTAATCCACAACGGAATCGATATCGCGGCATACTCACGCGACGAATCGGCCCGTGTCCAACTCCGTAGCGAATGGAATCTGACCGGTGATGAAGTTCTCATCGCGTTCGTCGGGCGGCTGGATCATCAAAAAGGGCTCGACGTTCTACTGGACGCGATGAATCTGCTCCATCAGCGAGGCTGCCGCGTAAAATGTGTAATCGCCGGGCAGGGCCCGCAACAATCGATGCTCGAACGTTTCATTGCGACCGAACCGGCCGGTGCGAACATCCGCATGCTTGGCTTCACCGATAATGTCAGGGGCGTTCTCAGTGCGGCTGATATTCTGGCCATGCCAAGCCGGTGGGAAGGCTTCGGCCTAGCCGCCGCCGAAGCGATGGCAGCGGGTCTGCCCGTGGTCGCGACCAGCGTTGCTGGGTTGAAAGATGTCTGCCTTGAAGGGCGAACCGCTTTGCTGGTTCAGCCTGACGATTCAGATGCCCTGGCTCGGAAAATAGGCCAACTTGTTGCCGATGCTGAATTACGTCAGCGTCTCGGCCAAGCCGGCCGTCAGCACGTCGAGCAGATGTTCGACATATCAAAAATGATCACCGCCCACGAACAACTCTATGACGCTCTGATCGTTGCCTCCGACGAGTAAGCTGGGGCTCGCCGGGAAACGCGGGTTCGCCCCGACGGGACAGGCCACAGCTTACCACTTGGCCCTGCCGGAATATCTAACGCTTGCTAAAGTTGCCCGCCGATAGGTCGAGTATCCCTCGTTGCGGGCAATCCGCAGGGGCTGGAGAGGCATTTTGCGACTCGGTTCTCAACGATTGTTCCCACTTCGGACCGCTCTGGCGGACGGTTTACGGCGACATATAAAGAAAAAATGCCACCTGATTCGCCCATCCCAATGCCCAATATGATGGGGTCCAGGGTCGGGATAAGCCCCACGAGTTGGGCGAACCGGCAGTCAGGCAAGGTCCGGGAACTGAGTAAAATAGCGGGCGAGGCGATTTTTTTCTTGCCATAATCCCTATTTGTGGCTATAAATCCCTGTCAGTACCACCTCGTGGCTAGAAAGGCACATCAATGGCACTGTTTGTCGGAGAGTTTGAGCAGAGTATCGGCGACGCCAAGCATCGTCTAGCCATCAGTTCATCCCTTCGCGATCAGATCGACGTTGAAGCCGACGGAAAGAACTTCATTCTCGTTCTTGGTCCGGACCGCCACTTGTGGCTGTACCCGGAGCAGTACTATCGCCGCCTGCTTGCCAACATGAAGCATTCGCCGCTGCCGGACAGGCAGTCGCGACGGATTCACCTGCTGACGGCGATGGCTCGCGTGCTCAAGACCGATTCGCAAGGCCGCGTCGTCCTGCCCGAGAAGTCCATGTCCAGGG
>SDBT01013309.1_pt1 | contig 13191 bp, 8 predicted proteins | sample 2277101 | NCBI WGS metagenome assembly SDBT01 (sample SAMN10404973, study PRJNA504765) | marine sediment metagenome | isolation source: marine sediment core GS10_PC15, 103 cmbsf | place: Arctic Ocean: Southern Knipovich Ridge | collected 2010 | reverse complement strand
CGCCGTTTGCATCGGAGCGGGCATCGGAGAATCCACCGGACTTGCTCCAATCGATCAGGACCATGTTCAGGTCGGTGATATTGACGATCTCATCTGTGTTGAGGTCGCCATCCCAATACACGGCTGCCGACTCCTTGATGGTCAGAGTCGGCTCTTCGCCGGCATCTGCGGTATCGATGCTGTCGAAACGCAGATCGATATCATCACTCGGGTCGGTCGCTGTTCCATCTGTATCTGCGACCATGAAGAGTGCGATCTCTGTCTCATTTGCATCGACTGCAGCCTGGACCAGTGATGTGACGTCAATGGTTACGGCCGTGCCGTCCGCACCCATATCGATGGAGTATGCAATGCCTGTATTGGCATCGTAATCGCCACCAGGTGTGGTCCAGTCAACTGCCGAACCGCCAGCTACGCCAAGATCACCCTTCAGACCGTTATTGTTGCTGTCGGAGTGGTTCCAGTTGGCAGCTCCGAATTCATCGTCACCCGGAATTGCGTCAAGGGCGTAGAACATGCCGGTCTGGGTTCCGATAGCACTGCCGCGACCGTTCAGAGTGATGGTGAGGGTTGCTGCCAGATTGGTTGTGATGTCCAGGCCGGAGATATCGAACACCATGTAACCCTGGAATTCCTCTTCGTCAAGGCCGTCGCCGTGATGCGAACTGACCGGGTGGGCAGGACGACCGTCGAGTTCTGTCCAGTTGTTGGGGTCGGGGTCATTGCTGTCATGGAACCTGGCATAGTCCTCGCCGTTTGCACCCGGGCCGTATGAATTCTCGACACGGATTTCGTAATCGAACGCGTAGTTGCCGTTCTCCATGTAGTGGCCTTCAGGATACGCTGGATAGTAGACGCTGTTACCGTCGTCATATTGCCAGTCTGCGAACCCCGTATATAGCAGGTAACCGTCAGCATCGGAGGCGCGGTCAACACCCCATCCATATGCAGCTGTGACGGTCTGTGCGCCTGCTGCGATGGTGATGGTGGTATCCCTTGCAAAAACATCCGTAACACCGCCGACATCGCCAACCCATTCGTAGAAAACCGTCTGGGCTGTGACTGCATCGTCAGCGTAGATATCAACAACTGCACCTGCAACGTATGAACCGCTGGTTGTACCATCGACGACTGTACCGTCGACGACGTCCAGCGTGTCGCCACCGTCGTAGTGGTGTATGATTTCCAGATACGGCGCCCACTCGTGATTATTGGTGGGGTACTCGCTGGACCGCATCTTCATCGTCTGTCCCGGCGACGCGCTTGACTTAAATGCAATGCCGTAATTGGCGTTGGCGTCGTACATGTCCTGAAGGATATCGGTCACGTCAAAGAGTTGCATCGTATTGTAACCGACGGTGTCGTGGATAACGATCGACGCTTCGCTCAGGTCCAGGTCATCGGCGGCGCTGAAGTTGCCGGTGGACCATGGGGTGGTGCTGGCTATATCGACGTACGTGCCGTTGGCCTTGCTTTCATTCGTCCCGGCCGCTGAGAGTAACCAGTCGGTGGTGATGCGGTAGGCGGTCAAGGTAGTTCCATTGTCGCCGTTGTATTCGGCTACGCCCAGTGTCGCCGAATCGATAACAATTGGATTGGAATTGTAGATGGCGGGAAGTCGTTGGAACATGTCCTTGAAGGCGATCGCGGCGTATTGGCTCACGTCGGGCTGCACAACTTCTTCGCCACCTCTTCCAGTAGCGCTGTCGCCGCCGTCCGTGAAGTACGTATCATCAGTGGCCAGGGTGGTAGTACCCTCCTCGGAGTTGCTTGCGAAATGAATCGTGCCTGCGAGCTCTGGGAGAATCTCTACGTAAGTAGCTGTGACGGTCTGTGCATAAGCTGGCATGGTGAGTGTAGTACTAGCAGCGTTAACATCCGCAACATCGTTGACGTCGCCTGTCCATGCGCCGAAGTAGTAGTCAGCGGTTGCTACGGCATCTGCGACGATGTTTGCTACGTTGCCTTCAGTGTAGTTACCATCGCCGGTACCATCGACGACATCCAGCACGTATTCTGGGGCACCGGCTTCGGTGTAAACGATTACCAGATCCGGATGGCCGTATGAGTTGCCGTACTCGCTGGATCGTATCCTGAGATATGCGGCTGACGTAAATGCAATGCCGTAGTTGGCGTTGGCGTCGAAGATGTCCTGAACGATAGCGGTCACGTCAACGGCATTCCGCCCATTGTAACCGGAGGTGTCGTAGCTATGGGCCGCCGTTTCGGTGAGGTCAAGGTCATCGGTGGAGAAGACGCCGCCGGTGGTCCATGTCGCCGCTGTGACTTCATTTGTCCCTGCCGATCCGCCCATCCAGTCGTGGGTGATGCGGTAGAAGGTCATGGCAGTTCCGCTCGTGCCGTTGTATTCGCGGAAGCCAAACTCCGCCGAATTGATTTGGATATTAGCTGGTGCCAAGCCTGACTGTGCTGTCATCAGGGAGAACATGTCCTTGAAGGCGACCAGGGCGTAGACGTCCACGTTGGACCGGAGTTCTGCATAAGTACCTCTGGAAGCAATGATGTTGCTGCCGATGTCTACGTACACGTCATCGCAGGTCGCGGTGGTAACAGTGATTCCGGTGGTTGTATCATCTCCGGTAAAATCTTTCACCTCAATGGTATAAATCTGTGCGTTTGCTGTTGCTGACAGTGCAACGAGCACCGTCAACAATAGTACTAGTGCGCGCGTATTCATACGATGTGTCTCCTCTCAACAGCTGAATGAGGGAAATGTTACTGCCTCCTGTCTTTTAAACTCGTCGCCGCGCGGCGACAGATTTATCAATCAGTTATTGTCGGTCTGCTCAACAGCGAAGTAAAAGAATTGGTCCTGCATACTGCCTGTTTAACTCGTCGCCAGAGGGCGGCGGTATCTCCAATCAGTTATTGCCGGATATGCAGGGCGCTTTTATCCCAGTTGGGCGAGGCAGCGCTGAACCCTGCCGAAGCCTCCATTCTCATCGCTACGATTATACAGCTTCTACAGCAGATCGCCAAGAAGTTTCTATCACCTTTCGATAGCGTGTCATCTATGATAAAAGGAGCCAATCTCGGCCTCGATCGTCGCGTGCGGGCGGATTAGTTTGATAGATCAGCCTTCGGGCAGGAAAGGAGCTATGCGTCTTGGGAGGAATGGAGGGCGGTAAGCTCAATACCCGTACATGCGCAGCAAAAAACCCCCGCACCGGACGGCCGGGGGCGTGGTTTTAAAGTCAGGTCAGGCCCGTTCGCTTAGACTACCTGGACCTTGCGGCCCTGGCGGCGCTTGGCGTTGATGAGCTTCCGTCCATTGGCAGTACGCATACGGGTGCGGAAACCACTCTTGCGGGCACGTTTTATCTTCGAAATTCTGTGAGGATAATGCATAGTTCCACTCGCTATATTCTAATTGGTCAAGCCAGGACTTCTCGAATCGGAGAATGATACAGGCGCGATTGCGATCTGACAAGAGTTTTTTTGGCTTCTGTCGCGTTAATGAGCAGAAAAACCGAGAAAATGTATCGATTACGCTTGTAGGATTTCCGGTACAGGGTATGTTTATCGCGCTGGCCGGTCGGCGGATAGCGTGTCTGCGGACGGATTGTGTTTTTTCAGGCATAGCCAAGAGAGATCCACCGCGATGTCCTGGCGGAGTAAATCTTACGAAGTCCTTCCCGCACTTAGCGTCCGAGGCGCTGACCTGAGAGCGTCCCTGCGCGTGGTCACCGTCGCATGGATGTTTGGCGTGGTCTGGATGACGTGCGTATCGGGCCCGTTCGTCAAACCGTTCGCGCGCATGCTGGGCTTTGGCGACAGGGCGTTCGGCTGGCTGAGCGCCGCGCCATTTATCGCCACGTTCGGACAGCTTATCGCGACGATCATCGTCGAACGCACCGGGCTGAGGAAGTTTCAGTTCCTCCACACAGCTACCATCCACCGCGCGTTGTGGCTGGTGGTGGCGCTGATACCGCTGGCGCTGCCGATACCCTCGGATGTGGCCGTGATAGCCATGCTCCTTGCACTTTGCATATCGAGCTTCATGAACGCCTTGGCCACGCCGGCATGGGTGACGTGGATGGGCGATCTGATACCCAAACGCATCCGCGGGCGATACATGGCTCAGAGAGGCATACTCTCCCGCAGCGTACAGATCGTCGCAGTCATAGGCCTGGGGATACTGTTCGACTGGGCGACAGTCGATGGCGCCGCGGAGACCGCCCAAGCTCAGCCGCTGCTGCTGAAGGTCAGTTGTATAGTTTTTGCCATAGCGGCAGTGTTCGGCATGATAGACATTCTGCTGTTCTACAAGATACGCGAACTCAAGCCCACTGTGCCCGACAAGCCCCGCGCCCCGGCGATTGATATTCGCGTCAGGCCGCGCAGTGACGCGAGCCTGTATGCGAACATTGCTTACTGCTGGCGATATTGCGTCGAGGCGTTCAGGCAACTGTTCGTCGAGTCGCTCAAAGACCCTGCATTTAGGCAATTCGTTCTTTTCCGGGCGACGCTGACGTTTTCGATGACAGTCGGCGGGATGTTCTTCGTGCTTACCGCGATGGAGCATCTTGGGTTTTCCAAGCTTGCGACCAGCGTTCTGTTCATGGTGATAGGTCCGCTTGCGGGCATCGCTACGGCCAAGGGCTGGGGCAAGCTGAACGATACGTTCGGTAGAAGGCCCACGCTGCTGATCGCGTCGAGCGGCATAGTGTTTACATTGCTGCCGTGGTTCTTCGCTACGCCCACCACGCCGCACCCGCAGTTCGTAGCTTCTCTGCTCGGATGGACCAATCAAGGCGTCAGTTGGCTGATCGGTGAGCCCTTCGCGCTCGTCGGGCCAGGTGCGCCAATTGGCGCTTTCCTTCTGGTGGGCTTTGCGTGCATGTGCGGAGGCGTCTGCTGGACGGGAGTGAATCTTGCCGAAATTAGCGTGCAGTTCGGTTTTTCCGACGGCAAGGGGCGAAGCAAGTATGTGGCTTCTTCGTCGGCGATTATCAGTATTGGCGGAATACTCGGCGGAATCGTCGGCGGGGAAGTGGCCAGGCGGTTGAGCTTTCTGCAGGATTCGCCGATCGGGCCCTTCCAGTGGAATAACTGGCACGCGACGTTCGTGCTGGCGATGCTGGCCAGGGTGTTGGCGGCAGTGTTCGCCAGTCGCATGCCCGATCCGGGCTCCAGCCCAACGCGCGATGTGATCCGCCACATGGGCGTCAATATCTACAACGCCATCTCGCCGCGATTGTTCTATAGAAGGCGGATCGTCGGCCTGCGCCGAAACGCTAACAATAACAATAATCACAACGGCGACGACAAGCAGAACGGGAAGTAACTCGACATGGAACAATTCACACTTGGCCTGATCTTACGAAAAACGTAGAATCCATAACATGTCCCACGAAATCGAAGCAAAATTCAAGGTCGCCAACTTCAACGCGGTCCGCAGAACGCTCAAGGAAATCGGCGCGGTCTATCGCGGTACAGCCATCCAGCGGGACACGTTCTTCGATACGGCCAATCGTTCCTTCTACAACACAGACCGCGGACTGAGGCTGAGACAGGTTCGCGTCGTTAAAAAGGGCGAAGACGGTTTTGACACCGATCCGCTGCTTACGTTCAAGGGTCCGCGCATGAGCAGCTCGCGCGCCAAGATCCGCCGCGAAACCCAGACCCACGTCGACAAGGCCGAGGCGCTGCAGGAGATTCTCATCGCGGCGGGGCTCAGCCAGTTCATGCAGATAGAGAAACGCCGCGCCAGCTACAGGGTTCGCGGTGCGCTGGTGGAACTCGACAAGTTACCCGTCCTGGGATGTTTCGTGGAAATCGAAGCCGCCAGCGAAAAAACCATCGACCAGGTCCGTCGCAGGCTGAATTTGCCTGACGAACCCATCACCGAAAGCTACGTCAAGATGGTCTCCGACGTGTGCCCCCGCGTTGGTAGCGAGTGCATGGACATCACCTTCGCCAATTGCGAGCAGTGCCTGCGCTGAGTCCCGATGCTATCGGGATCGAAGTGCCTGTACTGAGCAAAGTCGAAGTGCCTCGGGCAATCTCCAGACCGGGTGAGATTGCTATGCGGGGATGGGGATAATGACGTGTGTCAGCATCAATCCCTGCGCGTGCAAGATCACCCATCCCAGCGGACTGGGTAGTTGTAACAGCCGCGGACCGAGAATTATCGCCATCAGCACGAATCGCCCGTAGCGCATCTGCCAGTCCATGAACGGACCTTTGAGTTCAGGCGGGAGCTGCTCGCGGGCTATGTGATGCCCGTCCAGCGGAAACAGTGGAAGCATGTTGAAAATGAACAGGCAGATATTGATCGTCATTGTGTAGAGAGCAATATCCAAAGCTATATCGCTCGGTCGCCAGCCGAACGTCAGCGTCAGGCGCAGGCCAATCGCGATCGCAAAGGCGAACATCAGGTTGCTGAGCGGTCCGGCGAAAGATACCGCGATGTTTCCCCACTTTGGCGGATGGAGGTTGTTGGGGTTGACCGGTACGGGTTTGGCCCATCCGAAGCCCACGACGATCAGCGCCAACGTGCCGATTGGGTCCAGGTGGGCAAGCGGATTCCAGGTGCATCGGCCCATGTTCTTTGCCGTCGGATCTCCGAAGGCCAGCGCCGTCCGCGCGTGGGCCAGTTCGTGAATCGTCAGGCTGAAAAGCAGCGGGGGAATCAGAATTATCATTTCTTCAATGGATCTGCCAAGCATTCGTATCTCCGAAGCGGATTGTAGCAGATCGGACATTGAAGGAGGCGAACAAACCCTGTTACCCAAGCACAAAAGCCCACAGATAGCTATCCCCCGCAGGGGTGAGCTGCGGGACAGGTTCGCGGGCTTTGGGTTAGGTTCTATCCTTCGTTTAGCTAGGTTTGCGACCCTTGCCGCGTGCGTCGGTGTGGCTGGCAGTGGTTTTGTTCGTCGGCTTGGCGAGTTTGGCGAGCTTTGTGAGCTTTGAGATAAAGGCCTTCGCTCCGCCCTTCATGTATCCCAGTTGCCCGAGCTTATTGCCACTGGCGTCCACGATGATAATCGTCGGATACCCACGTATGGAGTATTTCTGCGCGAGCTTCTTGTTCTGGGCCTTGGTCGTGGTGCTCTGACGCTTGCGAGTGGGGAAGTCCAGTTCCACCAGTACGATGTTCTCCGAAGCATATTTCTTGAACTGATCGGTATCGCACACTTCGTCTTTCAGTTTTCTGCACCATACGCACCAGTCGCTACCGGTGAAATTCAGCAGCATGGGACGGTTTTCCTGCTTGGCGATGGCGATAGCCTTGGAGTAATCGATCAGCCAGCCACCGTCGTATTCCAGCTTCGGCAGCACGGCGGTGAGATTCTCGATGAGCTTTCCGTTTTCGCCCAGTTCGGAGGTCTCGTACAGCAGCTTGTTCGCCTGCATATCCACTAGCAGGAGGCGTGAGTCGTCCTTGGCCTTGATGACCTTTTTCATCGTTTTGAATCGGCCGAATGTTGAGGCATTGTCCATCGCAACCTGGCTGACGACCATTCGCGCGTTGACCAGATCTACGAGAGGCTTGTACTTGAATATTGCCTTGGCCTGCTGTGCGGCCTGGGCGGCATCGTCGGCTACGAGTATCAGATGAAGCTTACTCTCTTTGCGGGCGATGGAATTGGCGATCATGAAGCTCCGTGCAGGCTGGATGCTGATCGTTTTCTTGTATTCCGTGATTATACCGCTGGCGGACTTGCACCAGGCAGCCGGGCCTCCACGCTGGTATCCGCTTCGCCCGATCGACTTGCCTTCGGCGTTGAGAAAAAGAATAGTCGGATACCCATTGATACCGTACTTTTTCTTGAGCTTTGCGTTCTGGGCTTTCAGTTCTTTCGACATCGCCTTGTTCTTGGGATAATCCAACTCAAGGAGTATGACATTCTTCTGGGCCCAGGCCTTGAATTTTGGCTTGGAGAACACTTCCGCCTTGAGCTTCATGCACCATCCGCACCAGTCGCTGCCTGTGAAGTCGGCGAGGATCAACTTGTCGGTCTTTTTCGCCTGCTCAATTGCCTTGTCGTATGACGTCAGCCATTCGCCGGCCAGCGTCGATTGCGGACCGCAAACAATTGCCAAAACCAAAGCCACAGCCGCCAGAACATTTCTCTTGTTGGATATCATCGATGTACCCTCTTGTTAATCCCAGTCGATAGTCCTGCCCGATCAGTTCGGGTGCGTGCAGTATGACATATTGCCGAGCGAATTCAATGGCATAAAAGCTTTGCCTGCCGCTGAAAAGCCAGTTCTCGATACTTTTCAACACTTTTCTACACACGGGATAATGTGCCGCTGGCAGCGATGCATGCTTGTCGCTGATCGCTGGGCATGGTATACTCCACGATTCTCTATATATGGTCACGAACGGTAAGACATCCCGGGGCAACGGTAACGGTAAGGCCAAAGCCAAGGCCAAGCCCACCGCCAAGCCCAACGGCAAGACCAAGGCCAAGGCCGTCGCCAAGCCCAAGCCCGCTGCCAAGCCCAAGGCCAAAACTAACGGTAAGCCCAAGCCCAACGATACGAACGGGCGAGGGGGCGATCCGCATCGTGAAATAGTCGTGCTCGGTGCGTGCGAGCACAACCTTCGCAATATCGACGTTCGCATCCCGCGTGACAAACTGGTCGTCGTGACCGGGCTTTCCGGTTCCGGCAAGAGCACGCTCGCCTTCGATACCATCTACGCAGAAGGCCAGCGCAAGTACGTCGAGAGTTTGTCCGCCTATGCGAGGCAGTTCCTGGCCCAGCTTTCCAAACCGAACGTCGAGCACATAGAAGGCCTCCCTCCCACCGTCGCCATCCAGCAGCGGGTCGGAAGTTCGAATCCTCGTTCAATCGTTGCGACCACCACGGAAATCTACGATTACATGCGTCTGCTTTTTGCGCGGGTGGGAATCCCGCACTGCTGGGTATGCGGTAAGGAAATCACCTCGCAGATGGTCAGCCAGATGGTCGATTCGATCATGGACCTGCCCTCCGAGACGCGATTCATGGTGCTCGCTCCGGTCATTCGCGGGCAGAAGGGTCAGCACGTCGAACTGCTTCGCCACATTCGCCGCGAGGGCTACGTTCGGGTGCGGGTTAACGGTGACGTGCACGATCTCAAGAGCATCCCCGATCTGTACAAAAATAAGAAGCACACCATCGAAGTCGTCGTCGATCGCCTGATACTTCGCGACTCGGTGCGCATTCGTTTGTCTGACAGCATCCAGACCGCGCTGGAATTGGCCGACGGGCTTGTGGTCATCAGCTACGAGAAAAAGCCCGACCACGGCGAGGCTACCTGGAAGGACCAATTGTTCAGTGCGACGTACGCCTGCCCGAAACACTCCCAGGTGAATCTCGAAGAGCTTGCCCCGCGAATGTTCAGCTTCAATTCGCCCTATGGCGCGTGCAAGCAGTGCGACGGGCTCGGTACGATACTCGAGTTCGATCCGGATCTGATGATCCCTGACAAGACGCTCTCGCTCAGCCAGGGCGCGATCGACGCATGGCGGCACGGTGGCAAGCGGATGAATATTTTCTACAACCGCGCGATCAGAAAGTTCTGCCGCCAGTTCGACATTTCGGCCAACACACCGTATGGCGAGTTACCCGCCCGCGTCCGCCGCATACTCATGCACGGTTCGGTTCAGGACGATTTCGAGGGCGTGATCCCGAACCTGAACCGGCGATGGAAGAAGACTGATAGCGAATTCGTCAAGGCACGGCTGCACTCGTTCATGTCCGAACAACCCTGTCCGGCGTGCGAGGGGGCGAGGCTTCGCCCGGCGTCGCTGGCGGTTACCGTGTGCGACAAAAAGATTTCCGATGTGACGGCGATGTCCATCGACGAAGCGTTGGAGTTCTTTGGTGGCATGGTCCTCGACGAGGAAAAAACCCAGATCGCCGAGACGATTCTCAAGGAGATCAACCACCGGCTGCGGTTCCTTGCCGATGTCGGGCTGAATTACATAACTCTTAACCGCACGTCTGCGACGCTTTCGGGCGGCGAGGCGCATCGAATTCGATTGGCCACGCAGGTAGGCTCCGGGCTGCTTGGCGTGTGCTACGTGCTGGCCGAACCGACGATCGGCCTGCACCAACGCGACACTCATCGCCTTATCCGCACGCTGGAGCATTTGCGAGATATCGGTAATACGGTGCTGGTGGTCGAGCACGACGAAGATACGATGCGGGTGGCCGATCAGATTATCGATATGGGCCCAGCTGCGGGGCGACACGGTGGAAAAATTGTCGCTCAGGGCACGCTGGAGGAGATCTGCAAGTCTGAGGAATCGATGACGGGCCGGTATCTCTCCGGGCGCATGTGCATCGACATCCCGACACAGCGACGCAAGCTATCGTCCAAGCGGCGAATCCTGATCAAAGGCTGCTGCGAAAACAATCTCAAGAACATCGACGTAACGTTCCCGCTGGGCGGAATTATCTGCGTCACGGGCGTTTCGGGCTCGGGCAAGAGCACGCTGATAAACCAGACGCTGCTGCGGGCGCTCAAGCGGCGGCTTTACACTTCGCGTGCCCGTCCGGGCAAGTATGATAAAATCCTCGGCGTCAGCAAAGTAGATAAGGTAATCGAGATCGACCAGTCGCCCATCGGGCGCACGCCACGCAGCAACCCGGCGACATACACGGGCGTGTTCGATCACATTCGCCAGCTATTCTCCAAGACGCGCGAAGCGAAGATCCGCGGGTATAAGCCCGGGCGGTTCAGCTTCAATGTAAAGGGCGGGCGCTGCGAAGCCTGCCAAGGCCAGGGCGTCAAGAAAATCGAGATGCACTTCCTGCCCGACATCTACGTGCAATGTCAGGAGTGCAAGGGCTCTCGCTACAATCGCGAAACGCTCGAGATTCGCTACAAGGGCAAGAACATTGCCGACGTGTTGGCGATGCGGATCGAGGAGGCGCTGCAGTTTTTCGGCAGCTTCCCGAAGATCAAGCAACTGCTGCGGGCGCTGAGCGATGTCGGGCTCAGCTACGTCGAACTCGGACAGAGTTCCACGACGCTCTCGGGCGGCGAGGCCCAGCGGGTGAAGCTCGCCAGCGAGCTTGGCAAGACCGCCACCGGCCACACGCTGTATATGCTCGACGAGCCGACGACCGGACTGCACTTTGCGGACATCCATAATCTGCTGAACGTTCTCAATCGCCTTGCGGACATGGGCAATACGATTATCATTATCGAGCACAATCTTGACGTGGTGAAGTGCGCCGACTGGGTCGTGGACCTCGGCCCGGAAGGTGGCGATGCAGGCGGGCGCGTCGTAGCTACAGGCACTCCGGAGCAGATCGTGGAAGTGGCCGAATCCTACACCGGCCAATACCTCGCCAAGCACATGCAAACCCACGCAGCAAATTAGTCCACGCCGCCAAGAGACAGATTAGTCCACGAATTACACGAATCTCACGAATTCAAGAAAGTGTAACACTGCGCAGAAGCAACAGAGTAGTCCACATGCCAGCCCCGGCGCGCCGGGATTTTCTATCCCACCGCTCACCATCCCGTTTAGCGGCCGACGGAACGTCGGCCTGGCGCTAGGTAGGCAGGGGTCGGCCTGAGATCGCGGCGCACCCTGCAATGGATTCGCTGTCGCAGCCGAGCACTACCCTTCCTCCTTCGCCTAGGCTTCGGAGGATTCAGGCTTCGGAGGACAAGAAAGGGTAGTGGCACCCACGTCCTGCGTTTTGTCTTTTCCCCAGCTTTGCACTTCGTCTCTGATCTTCTTCCGCGAGAACCATATCAGCAGGAAGATTGGATAGATAGCCCCATTGAGCATTCCAGTCGCAAGGTTCCATTTCACGATAGCGGTGGACCAATCGAGTTCGACGGCGGTACGCCATAGATGCCAGTTGCCCTGCGCCATCAGGATCAACTTCAGCAAGACCCATACGATCATTAACGTTCTGCCCAGGCGTCTGCGTCGAATGAGCAGCACTCCAGCTAGTATGGCCAGAACTGCGACAGGACATGAGTCAAGGCATGACACAATGGATGACACAAGGTAGCGGCCGTCAAGTCCAACAGAAATAATGTTGAGCAAACCACTTGCGGCTTCGGGGAAATGCAGTAGCCCTTTACATCCAGAGATGATCGAGAGCCATCCGATAACAACCGGCCAGACTGTGACCTGTTGGGCTTGTTTTGCAGCGGCTTGGTCAGGCTGCAAATATTCCGGAGTATCGCGCCGCCAACCCTTGATTTCATCTCTCATCCTGCGTCGATTCAGCCAGATCAGCAGAAAGATCGGGTAAGCCATTCTCCCTGCTGTCGAGGCAAGGAAAGCTGCGTCGATATCGACATGCCCTTTATATGTCACCCAAAAGCGGACTGACACGCCCCCAATCAGGAAGATCATGGCCACCGATGCCCAGATGATGTGCAGTGTTTTGCCCGCGCGTCTGCGATTGAATGTTAACAATCCAGCCATTCCCAGCAGCACAATATTGAATGCCAGCTGCGCAACCAGAAACAACAGGCCACGCTTCATTTCTGGATCTTCGGCGGTAAGAAAACTCAGATGCATTGGAATGGATATGACAAAATGAAGAATACCTCGTGCCACTATGATGAGTGAAATCCAGCCGATAACTGCCGGCCAGATTGTGCGGCGCTGCGATACTGGCGATTGCGGTGGGGCGGGTTGGTTAAGCGGCGGTGTTTCTGTCATAGTCTTCCCCCCAACTTCGCACTTCGTTGCGGATCTTCTTCCGCGAGAACCATATCAGCAGGAACACCGGATAGCTGAGTAATAATGCCCCTTCGAGAAGGTACCAGATCAAATCATTGGGGGGTGCCGTACCGGCCACTGCTCGCATGGTCAGGGACAAGCTGATTAAACCAAATGCGAGTCTTATCCCTGCCCATATGAGATGGAGTATCCTGCCGACTGACTTGCGCATCATGGTGAATACCCCTGCGGTCAATAGCAATGCTTGTGTGACCAGAACGACAATGCATTGCACGGCGACTACTACCCAAGGGAGAGATATCGCGTCTGAATCAGAGATTATCTTGAGAAGCATGATCGTCGACCAGGCGAATTTGATGACAATCAAGCCTGCAAGCACGAGCGATATCACTCCGATAACCGTCGGCCAGGAGGAACGTTTCGGTACTGGTTGAAGCAAGGGGGGTGGCGTCAACTCGGCGATTTGGTTAAGCGGCGGGGGTGTTTCTGTCATGTCGGTCCCTTAACC
>SDBT01013308.1_pt1 | contig 13191 bp, 11 predicted proteins | sample 2277101 | NCBI WGS metagenome assembly SDBT01 (sample SAMN10404973, study PRJNA504765) | marine sediment metagenome | isolation source: marine sediment core GS10_PC15, 103 cmbsf | place: Arctic Ocean: Southern Knipovich Ridge | collected 2010 | reverse complement strand
TAAGGGAAGACCGAAACCAGATTTCTCTAAAATAGAAAAGGCTGGATTGGTAATCCCTGGAGTTGGGGCTGCTATCCGCTTGAATGAAGGTTGCAGATTATTAGAAGAAGGAATTGCTTCTGGTTGGAAAGTAATTGATGACGCAAACATGGCAGGAATGAACTTTCCAGGACCTTTTGAATATGGAATAAAAAATTGGCAAAAACTGGTTAAGGTTTTAGAAGATTTTGCCGAAAAAATCGGTAGTGAATATCTTAAACCAACAGAATTGTTTAAGAGTGGTAAATTTGTTGACATGAAATAATTTTTAACTTTCTTTTTCTTTTTGGATAAAAAATAGAGATATTATTTAAAATCGTTTTTCTTTTAATTATTCTTTCGGATCAAGTCGAAACTTCATACGGTCTTCTCCCATAATAAAATCTCCACTATAAATTTCACTAACACCTTTCAAATAAACTTTTTCAGCCATTTTGTTGGGCAGTGGAGGTGTAATATGGACATACACCAATTTTTTTACATCTGCTTCCTTAGCCAATTCTGCCGCTTCAACTGGTTCCATGTGATATTCCTGGATGTCTTTCAAAATCTTAACTAATCTGGTAAGATTACGATTTGCTGCTCCTGCAATCACAGTATTCAACATATCAAAGGAAATAGCTTCACTGAAGAGAATATCTGCATTATTACTGTGTTTAACAAGATTTTCTGTCTTTATCGTATCACCAGTTATTACAATAGTGTTCCCTTTAAATTCTATTCTATAACCAACTGCGGGTTTTACGGGAGAATGATTGACTTCAAATGCGTAGACTTTCAGTCCATTTCTATCAAAAATTAATTCCTTTTCATTAGGATCTTGGAATGAAATAACTTTACTTATTGGTGTGCCTGCTTCAAGTGGAACAACGTCTTCTCCATGATGGGAAAACCTATATTCTTTATCAAGTTCGTAGGCCATAATAAATCCATTAACGACATTAATAACACCCTCAGGACCATATATTTCCAAAGCTTTAATTCTTCCATTAGCCCAAGACATTACATTCGCTTCGCCCAGATCACCAATATGATCTGAATGAAAGTGAGTAAGAAAAATAGCACTTAGATGTGCTACTGGAAGTCTCAATACTTCAACATTCCGATATGAACCGGGTCCAACATCAACAAGAATGAATTCTCCACCAGCTATTACAGCAATACTTGGAGCTACTCTTAATTTATTGTTTATTGGGCCCCCTGAACCCAATAGAAATATATGAAGTTTATCATCCTTCAAAACTTTATCCGAACTCATCATAACTCTTAATTCACCAATTATTTCCATCAATTTATTTTTTTTTTAATTATTTACGAAAAGGTTTCAACGCATAAATTTCAACATCTATTTTATATTGAAGATTTAGGCATATTAAGAAAATATAATTTTTATGTTATAAACTTTGAAACTTTAAAATAAAGTATCTAAAAAGAAGGTATGATAAACTTTAACTATTTTAAAACTTTTCTCCAAATAATCCTTAGGTTTTTTGAGTTGAATGAAAGATTCTTGAAGAAGAGGATTATACTGATTACACGGGTTTTTTAGAGAGTATAAGAAGTTCTGTAACTAAAGTTCGGAAAGTTAAGGATCAAAAGGAAAAAAAAAAAAGTCTCCAACGTATAGTAAAATTTTCAATAGAATATTCTAACAGAATTTTTGATTCAGGAGAGCATTTTGATGCTGGAGAACTTTTGTATACCGCAGCTGAGTTATTGGACGATTTAGATTTTTCCTATGCTATTGATTTATATAAACATAATATCAAATTATGGGAAAAATTGATCAATCATCTTAAGCTACAAGCTAAGCTTCACGAGATCGCTGAAATTTATCTTAGAATTGCTGAGATTTACGGGGAGAAAATAAAAGATAAACACTCTCAAAAAAAGAATTTTTTGAAGAGTATTGAATATCTAAAACAAGAAATCAGACTTTTACATGATTTTAATGAAATGAGTAATATTGAAATCAGAAAGATTGTTCAAAATTATCAAAATGTTGCTGAGCTGTATTTTAAATCAACTGAATTCAAAGAAGCTACTAATTATTATGAACAAGCTATAGAACTCTCAAAGAAATTCTCATTTCTTGACTTATTATCGTATTCATATCAACAAAAAGCATCTTGTTATGAAGAATTAGATGATTATAATAAATCTAAGGATGTTATTTTAGATGGTGTCGACTATTTCTCAATATTATTCCATAAATTTGAAGATAAAAGAAAAAATATAGCCTTAGCTCAAGTATGTCAAATCTTAAAAAATCTCTATAATATACTAAATAACAAAGAGCAATTTGTTTCATATTCCAAAAAAGAAGCTGGGGCATATATAAATTTAGCAGAAAGTCTTGAGAAAAGAGTTGAAAATTTTCAAAAAATTGCCCGATATTATCGAGGCGCTGGTTTATGCTACCGGGAAATAGATAATAATCTTATAGAGTGTGCATCATGTTTCCTTTTGGCTGGAAATTATTCGGAAAAGATTGGAGATTTTAACGAGACTGCCATAAATTTTTCTGATGGCGCTAGTGTTTTTAAAGAATTAAACAATTTTGAGATGGCATATAAACATTTTGTCAAAGCGGGGGATAACTTTTGGAAAATACACGATTTAAATCAATCCACTGAAAACTATTTGAATGCATATGATATTGCTGTTGAAGGAAATTTAGAATTTAATCGATATGGGATATTTAACCAAATAATTAGAGGATTAAGCAAAATTGCTAAAGAAGGATTAATGAATAAGCAATTCTTCACAGCAGCCACCCTTATATTGGAGAGTATCAAGTTCTACGAGCAATTAGATGCTGCCGACGACTATTTTCTAAGACAAATGGTAAGAAATGTTTATAGATACTACTATAGAGCTGCTAATTTAAAAAAGATTAGCTATTCGCATATTGTTCATTCTTATGTTTTGGCTTCTTTATCGAGCATTCTCAATGGACAAGTGAAAAAAGCATGGGAGATTGTGTCAGAAATCGATTCCCAAGGAAGAACCGTTAATGTATATAAAGAAATGATAAAAATGATTATTGAATGGGTTTCTGGAGGTAAAAGTGTAGAATTCGAAAATCTCCCTTACAATATGAGAAGGATGATCGAGGGTTCCGAAGATATTATGTATATGTTATCTCTATTCAAAAGTTTACAACCCCCTATTCATAGACCTTCAATCAACTAGATTCTATAATTACAGAAGATCCCGACCCTCCAAATGGTAATGTTGTGAATGGCTACGAAGAAGAAGATGAAGTTAATGAAGGAGTTAATATTATTATTCCAAGTCTAGTAATAATTGGCATTTTTCTTACGATCTCAATGATTTCTATTCCGATTATCCATTTTAAGAAAAGAAGATTTTTAAAAAAATAGATTTGAGCAAATTTAATAATTAATTACTTTATTTTTTCCTTATTGTTTTATTGGAGTACCAAATTTAATGAAGAAATACTTCTTATTGTAAATATTGATGAAGTATAATAAAATTATCATAAGTTTCGATTTAGATTTTACTCTCATCGATAATAGAGAAGGAATTATAAATTCCTTTAATTATGCGATGAAAAAATTTAATATCCCAAAATTGGATAGTTTAGAAATTGAAAAAACGATAGGAATGCCTTTAAATGACGTTTTTGCTCGAATTTCAAATATAAATCCTTTAAAATTAATCTATGCCTTTCGAGAATATTATAGCTCTAAAGGAATTTATCAAGTTAAATTATTCACAGGAGTATCTAATAAACTGGAAGAATTTAGAAAACAGTCTATTGTTTTAGGAGTAATAACTTCCAAAAAGCAGGAAATGGCTATTAAATTGCTAAAATATTTAGAAATAGAAATTTACTTTGATTATATTATAGGAGAAACCGATACTATAAAAAGTAAGACTGATCCTAATCTAAAGTCCACTCTAATTAATAAATATCCAGATTATAGATTTATCATCGTCGGCGATCATCCTAGTGATAGGAAGCTAGCTGAAATGTTAAGTTGCCCGTTTATAGGAGTACTAACTGGAAATCATACTGAAGAAGAATTGAGAGAAGGTTTAGAATTAAAAGTGCTAATTTTAAATAATATCAGCGAGCTAACCATAGAAAAGATATATTCACTATTATAACGAACCAAATCTAAATGGCAAAAATAAAAAAAATAAAAAAGTCGTTTTGTTAATCTCCGCGGTCTGCGAATTCCTTCATAAATTCTTCAGGATTCCATCGGGTTTCCATATATTTTGGAATTCCAGAACTATCTCTAGGCCCAACCACTACATAACAATTTGCTTCGTCTTCTAAAGCACCACTTAATCTAGCGGCCATCCCAGGAATTATAAGGATCCTATGTTTGACTTTATCAAAAGCTTTGAACTCACTTGCAGCTTCAGAAATAGCGCCTGCATTAAATTGACCTCCGGCAACGGCAGATTCTATACCAATTCCCTCGCTATCTACTACTAAAAGCCAAGCACTAAGGTTTGCTCCTTGAAGATCTTGCTCCACAGGAATTTTAGTCATTCTATAATTGCTGGTAACAAATATTGGTGACATGTCCCCAGGTTCTCCAATTTGATATACACCAGGGTCTACTGCTGGATATATTCTGGGATCAGAAAAAATACTCTGACGTAAGGTCATTAGTGCTAATAAAGCCCAGATTTCATCTTTTTTTTGGCCAGTATGTAATACTAATAAAGATGCATCAATTGACTCCATAATCGCTGCCATTATTACTTCTTGATATTGGTGAGTCCATATTTCGTCGCTATCTTTTATTTCATTTTGAGTCCAATAAGCCGCTGGAACTCCCATTACTGGCCAACCTGCATTTGGATCTCTTTTGTCAATGGCTGCGTTTCTAATTTGCATTATATTATCATAAGTTAAGGCTAATTTACCAGGGCCGAAGAAAGTTCCTGGATCTAAAACTATTTCTTTTACTCCTAATTTTTGTAAAGTGGCGCTCAATGACATAAGTTCATTAAGATCGCTTGAAACTGCCGCAACGGGTAAATTATTAGCGATCGCAAACTTTCCTATTTGTTCCCAGGAATCCTTAGTTGCAGCATATAAGAGAGGCTTTTTATCCTTTATTTCAGCCGCCGCAGCTAATAAAATATCAGGTTTAAAACAGCATAACATAATTGGAATGGTCGAAACTTCTGAAATTCTCTTTGCAGCTAATTTTAGTTGGTCTTTATCCCCTGATACACATCTTAAGGCAATGCCACTAACTTTAAGAACATCGCCCATTCTTTCAACCTTTAGATTTGATATGTACTTGGTAATTTCTATTATATCAGGATCATCGTCAGCTATTTCAACAAAAATTGCAGTTTCGTTATAAAATGTAAGTTGATGGCGAAACAAGACCTCTTCCCCCCCGACGGTACATGCTCGATCACCCACACCAATAATAACCGGTCTTTGAGGGGGTGTTGTAATTTCTATTAATTTTTTTAGATTTTTTGCTTGTTTTTTATCTTGATTTAAATGTGTGCAATCTTCAATCCTAATTTTTCGTTCTAATAAATCTGTCGCCATGGCCATGCATGTTTCGTGACCACATTCTCCGCAATTACTTTTATCTAATAAAGCATAAACATCTAATGGACTAGGACGTGCCATAATAATTTCTCTAATTTATTTTCTTTTTATTGTTTTCTAATTGAGTTGGAATTTTAAAATAATAAAATAATTACGTTTAAATTAATTTTTAATTGAAATTAAAAATTTCTTTTTTTTTTAAGTATAATTCTACACATTTGCCTTTATATTCTAATTGATTAGAATCAATCCCAAAAATAGAATGAGCAAAATTAAACATTATTTGATAATTCGTTTCAGAAAAATTTTAAATAGGCTGGAAAAAGATTAGGGAGATTCTTTAAAAAAGTATACGTATCGGGAAAATCCTTTAGAAACCTTCCCAGAATTTTTTGATAGGGGCCTCGAGCGACCCTTCTATTTCTTTTTCGAAATCTGAAAAAACACTAATATCGTTATCCCAATTTTCTAACACATCTGAATATTTATCGATGAATCTCGATGAAACAGTTTCTAATTGTTCTATAACTTTTTTTTCTTTAGTTTTTTTAGAACAGTTGGCAACATAGATATTATCCTTTTTTTTCATGATAACAAATCGCTTATCGCTGAGTTCAAAATTAGAAAGCCCTCCTTCAGCCAATTTCTCAGCAAATGAATTTAAAGCGCTCATTAAAGCACCAAAAAGCTGGGTCTTCATTTGAGCCTCATAAACTCGATTAAATAACACTACTCCGGTGTTTGTAAGTATCCAAAGGTCTTGAATAACTTTTACGGTCATATATTTTTTTAGTTTATCGCGATTGTTTATTATTGTATAATATTTAAATTTGGTTTTAATAAATTTAAGTATTTAATTATCTTAAAAAAAATCTTATTATTTAAATCTTCTATTATCTTAATTTGAGATGATATAAATTAATTTTTTTCAAATTCTGCATTAAAATTATTTAACTTTTTAAAATGATTTCATAAAAAATAAAATTATTCTAATTTTATCATATTTAATGGATTTTAATCAAGAAGAATTCAGAAAAATTAATAGTCTCTTTAATCCAAAGCACATAGCCTTTATAGGTGCTTCTGAGAACTCGGTTTTTGGAGCGATGTTATATTTACCGGCATTTAAAGATTCAATATGGACAGATACATTCTATCCCATAAATCCGAAACATGATAAAATATTAGATTGGAAATGCTATCCTTCTGTGTTAGATGTTCCTTATCCTATAGATACTGCTTACGTATCATTAAAAATCAATCATATTCCAAAAGTTGTAAGAGAATGTGTAGAAAAAGAGATCTCCTGGGTTATTATTTTTGCATCCGGTTTTTCTGAAACTGGAGATCCTTCAGGACTAAAACTAGAGCAAGAAATTATAAATATTATTAAAAATACAAATACAAGGATAATAGGTCCAAATTGCTTGGGACCTTTTAACGTAGAAAATAGTATGGCATTATCTTTTTCTACCCCATTTGGGAATTTAGGCTCTATTTCTTTCATGTCTCAATCTGGAGGTCATTTAAGTCAATTAATTGATATTGGATCTAAACGCGATATTCGATTCATTTATGGTGTTTCCTTCGGAAATCAAATTGATTTGAATTGTGTAGACTTTTTAAGATATTTTCGCCAAGATCCTAAAGTTAAAATCATAGCAGCATATTTAGAATCTTTTGGATCTGCTGATGGACATGAATTCTTTTTGGAACTAAAAGAAACTACTAAAATTAAACCAGTTATTTTGTGGAAAGGAGGATATACTAATGATGGCTCTAATGCGGCATTCTCGCATACTGGAGCAATAGCATCAAATGAGTTACTATGGAAATCGATGGCAAAACAAACTGGAACAATAATAGTTAGAGATAATGAAGAATGGTGGAATACTATAAAGACTTTTGAGTTACTTTTTCCAAATTTTTTACCTAACGGAAGAAACGTAGCTATAATTACACCTGGCGGAGGGAACGCTACTAATGTAACTGATATATTTTGTGCTCATAATTTGAGAATTCCTAATTTAACGTCAGATTCTCAGGAAAAAATTTCAAAATCTTTACCAGATGTGAATGTTAATATAAAAAATCCAATAGATTTAGGTGCCTCAGGTTTCGTAATTGATATTTTTACTGATTGTATAAACATTTGCGCAGAGGATCCTAATATTGACATCATTATTATACCACTCTGGCCTACCCATCTAATCAGTCATGTTTTTAAGAGAATGATAAGAATTCAGCAAAGTACAACTAAACCCTTCGTATTTTGTCTTCCGAGTATTGCCGACTCTTTTGAACTCTCAAAAAAATTTAATATTATTAAAAGAATATTGAATAAGAAAAGGGTACTATATTTCTTTTCTTTTAGAGAAGCAGCAAAAAGCATTTCATTATTTTGTGATTATAACGATTATCTTAAGTCTCGAAATATTTCAATAGGTCCGTAGTTTTAAAAAAAGATAAGAGTATAAAAAAAAGTAAATTTAAAATATCAATCGGTATGTAATATAAAAAAAGTAAAAATATAATGATTTTATAATTAAGGTAAAGTTATTTCATTTGTATCTTCATTAAGGTTAATTATTCCTTTTAAAGCTAGTTGTTTAATTGTCCGTACTGCCATTATGGGAGGTACATCCAATTGTTTCTTTAAATCGTCAAGTTTACAAGTTCCCTGTAATAAAATTGTAGCTAAGATATCAACCTCATGAATTTCCTCATCAGAATTTTCAATTATGAAGGAACTAAAGAAATTGTTTTTTTTTAAATTTGTGATTTTTACTTCAATTTCTTCCATTTTTTTTGAAAAATTTGATTGTAATTCAGTTTCTCTGCTCTCATTTTCGATTTTTTTCTGATCTAATCTAGTTTTTTCAGATTCTTTTGTTGATATTTTTTCGTTTACAGAACTTAATTTGGAAATTAGAGTTTCTAATTCGAATTGAGGCTTTTTTAAATCACTGGAGAGTGTTTCGAGATTGTTATTTAATTCTGTAACTTTTGAAATTATCTCATCTTTTTTATTTTTTAATTCATCAATCTTTTTATCTAAGGTTTCAGATTCAGTTCTTAACCCTGTTAATTCCGAATTCTGGTCTCGAATTGTCTGAAGTAATTTTTCATTTTCATCTTGCTCTGTTTTCATTTTTTTCCAAGTATTGCTCATATTTTGAATAATTTCATTATTATTCTTTTGCATGATTTGTTGATAAGTGTCAAAAGATGTTTCAAATTGTTCTATTAAGGATATTATTTCCTTTGAACTCATATTAGAAATCAACCTCCCCTGTTAATTTTACTGTTCCGGCACTCTCATCAAATTGAATTGGACCATTCTCCTCCACAATCTTACGTAGGATTTTTTTTGCCTTATCTGGAGATATGTCTAATGCAACAACAATATTTTCAAGGTCTAATGCCACATCTTTTTGTAAAGCTTGGATTACTCTCAAAATATCTGAAGAAATATATTTCATTCTTATTAATGCTTTCATTGCTTCTACTCGATTTTCGAACGATTGAGCAAATTTATATTTTTTATCAAAATCAGATTGAAGTTGAGCTTCAAGAACTTTCATTTTTTCTTCAAATTCTTCTTGTAAACGTTCCATTTTTTGAATTCTTTCCTCTATTTCACTCAATCGCTGGCTACGGCTTTCAAGTTCTGATTTTCGAGAAGTTATCTTCTCTTTTGTATTAGTTAACTCGTCTTGTACTTTTTGTGTCCTGTCCAACAATTTTTGCCTTTCTTTTGTTTGCTCTTTGATTTCCTCTTCTAATTTTATAATGTCACGATTATTTTGTGAAATCTTATTTTTTAATGAATTAGTCTCATCTGTATTAGCTTCTATTGTCTTGATATTAGTATTCTTTTCAGATTCAAATTGCTCAATTAATTCTAATAATTGAATTGGATGAGTTTTTAATTTTGGGATAGAGTCTGAATTCGAAGCTATGATTTCATCTACTATTGAGATAATTTTTTTCATGGATGTTTTAGCTTCCGTAATTTCACTCATTTCACTCATTTCTCCTTTAAATTTGATATTAAAACTTTTATATTATTTATGCTTCAATTGTTTTTTAAATCTTTTTATTTTTATTAAGATCAGAAAAATTAAGCAAATTAGAGATAAAGATTTTAAGATCAATTTCTTAAATTAAGATCGGAAGACTTAATTTACAAATTAACATAACAAATAATTAAAATATAAAAATTATTTTAATATGAGAAATGATGAAGATTGATAAAAGAGGGAATATTAAAAGGAGCAGATCGTAAAGAATCCTCCTGGAAAAAAACCAAGCTCGGAGAACCATTTAAAAAATCTCTTGATAATTTCAGAGAAAATGTATTGGGTCGAGATGATTTTGATCCAACTTCACTATTACAATTTGGCTTATTTATGTCCATGGCAGTAATAAATATGTTGAAGGAAAATGAAAAAAATTTTGGAGTTGAAGGTCAGAAAGCCGCAAACCAAGCTCTAATTAAAACAGGATATCAAGTAGGAAAACAAATTATTGATGGTGCGGAAGTCCCATCAGATATCTCTCCTGTTGAATTAATGAGTTTTATAGCGACTATTATTAATACTCAAGCTTGGACTTCAATCGAGGAACCAACCATCGATAGCGACGAACAATGCTCTTTCAATATTCTATGGTGTCCTTTGCAAGACGTATATCGGGCATTTGATTGTAGGGTACAGCGTTATTTAGTCCAAGGAATTATAGACGCTTTTCGAGACTCAGGTGCTAGGAATGTTGACTATCAAATAGAATTTACTCAAACAATTCCAGCTGGAGCTAAACACTGTCGATTTGTCATTAAAGAAAAAAAACCGGGAGATTCAGATAAATGGGAAGTTTATTCAAAATTATTAGAACAACGAGCACTGAAAAGATTGAAGAAGGAAAGAAGAAGGAAATCTACCTAAGTTTTAACTGTTTCTATATTTTTTTTAAATTTAGGTTATTTAATTTCGGAAAATAATCTTTAAAGAAAATGAAAAGTTTTAAATAAAAATTTGAGAAATTTAAAATTAAGAATTTATATTTTAATTTAATATTTTGAAAAAAAAGTGATTAATATTACTCAAAAAAGTATTATACCAAAATTTACCACCTCTGATAAACTGATTTGGTCATTGGCAAGCTTTGGTGGGGCAATAATATCAGGTATCTACGCGTCCCTTCTACTCTATTTTTACCAAGTTTATTTAGGTTTAGGTGCTTTTTGGATTGTAATCGCGATGGCGATATACGCCGTATGGAACGCTATAAATGACCCTCTCTTCGGTTATATTTCTGATTCAAAAAGCCATAAAAAATTAGGGCGGCGTATACCCTATATGCGCTTCACAGCTCCATTGTTATGTCTCGGTTTTATATTAGTTTGGTTCGTTCCAGTAACTTGGGATAATTTTTCCATCTTTTTATGGATGTTAATATCAATGTTAATCTATGATACAGCTTATACAATAATCTTTTTAGCATATTCTGCTTTGCTACCGGAAATTACTGAATCTGATTGGGAAAGAGGGGAATTTCAAAAATATAGCGGAATTTTTTACCTTTTAGGAGTAATTATAGGTTTTGTCGTTCCTGAAATCTTACGACCCAAAGCTGGTCAAGTATCCCTAATACCATTATATACTGGTGTAATTGTAATTGGGATTGTTGGAACGATATTTATATTAATTCCTACATATAGATTTAAAGAACGACCGGAATTCACTCAAGTGGACGAGCCTCTTGGTCTTATTGATTCTTTTAAATTCACATTTAAAAGTAAAAGCTTTTTAATTGTTGCGGCTGCCAACTTCATGAGTATATTCATGCAAACAATTCTTTTAGGATTATTGTTCTATCTAGGGGATTATGTTATGCGAGTTTCTACAATTTATTTAGTATTGGCTTTATTCTTAGGACTTTTATTCGGTACTTTCTTTGCTAATGCCCTAGCAGGAAAATTTGGTGTCGTAAAAGCAAATCAAATGCTTTTAATTATTAGTGCTTGCTTCTTAATCGCAGTGCCTTTTATACCAAATCTTTTAATTTATGTATGCTTGTTTTTTGCGGGATTCGGCATTTCTGGTCCATTAGTACTCACTAATGTGCTTTTTGCTCAGGTTGCAGATGAGGATGAAACTAAATCTGGAGTAAGGAGAGAAGCCAGTTTCTTCGGTATTAATGCATTTATAACCAAACCCGCTCAATCTCTCGCCTTGGCATTAGCTGCTGTATTATTGCAGATGTCCGGGTTTTTACCAGCTAGAGATGGAGAAATTGTTTTAAATCAACCGGAATCTGTTATATTCATGATTAAAATAATCGTGGGACTCCTTCCTGGAGTTGCTCTTTTAATAGGAGCTCTTATTCTGCACTGGTATCCATTAAAAGGAGAATACTTAAAAGAAATCCAAGAAAAAGTCTTAAAAATGCACGAAGAGAAACATGCTAAATTGATGGAGAGTCAATCTAAAAGTTAATATCTTTTTTTATTTTTTTTAATTTTTTATTATCAACCTTCATATCCATAAGTGTTTAGTGTTAGCTGATAATTATAAAAAAAAAATAAATAAATAAATGTTAAGGTATGATTGTTTCATCATATTTTAACAATTTAGATTTTTCTGTTTTCTTTTGATTCTTAATATCCTTATTATATAAAAAATCTTGTTTAAACGGATGATAAAGATATTGATTGGGTTTATTAAAAAATCTCTTTGTGTTAGTGATTTATTTAACACCTCATTTATTATTCATCGATTTTTACTATGAAAAATTTTCAATATTTTTATTAAAAATTGAATAAAATAATTCCAATTCTAATAATAGTTATTAGAATATTTAAAAGATTCTAATTGTAATGTAATTCAAATTAATTTATTCATATCTAGCTGATATCTAATAGCATTCATTTCTTTAACTAATTTCATTTTCCAAGCTCCTCCTTCATCATAATTACAGTATAGTAATCCATCTATATCTGATGGTTTCTCGAACGAATCTGACTCTTTATACAAAATGAAAACATGATCTCTTCCTAACATTCCAACAAAAAATCCAAATTCAAAGACTACATTTTGTCTTGCTCTCTCTTTTAAAGTTGATTCATCCTTAAAATTTCCTCTATCATCAGGAGTTAGAAGTACAATTGCATATCCTACATTAGAATGATCTTCAAATTTTTCAAGTATAGTCCTTCCTTTATTAGCTTGATGTATAGAGAATTTTACTCCTTCAAAAGATTTTATGAGTATAATAAAAGGTTTTGGTATGATTCTGTGATTAATTCAAGGAAGGAAAAATATCCAAGCCTTCTTGATGAAAAATTGGAAGTGCTCAAATCTAATTATGAACATTTAAAAGAACGATATAAACAAGAGACAGGAGGAAATGCAATATATGCGAGTAAGGAAACCAAAGGTTTTAAAGAATGGAAATTTGAACTTCAAGAAGTTGAGAAAACTGAAAAGAGAGATGCTTATGCAGAAAATGAAGAAGATTGGAAGGAGTTGATAAAGAAGAATTTATATAAAATAACACAGTTGAAAATAAATGAAAAAGTTAAGATAAAT
>SDBT01013307.1_pt1 | contig 13191 bp, 23 predicted proteins | sample 2277101 | NCBI WGS metagenome assembly SDBT01 (sample SAMN10404973, study PRJNA504765) | marine sediment metagenome | isolation source: marine sediment core GS10_PC15, 103 cmbsf | place: Arctic Ocean: Southern Knipovich Ridge | collected 2010 | reverse complement strand
TACTAATGTAATATAAGGTACTAAATTAAAATTTTTATCATTTCTTTGTAATGCATAACTTAAATCTTTTAACATTTCTGCAGTTAATTTTGCTTCCCACCTAGAACCTAAATTAATTTTAACAGTAATTTCTTTTTGAATATCATATGAGCTTTTAATATTTATTTCCGTTGTATAACTCATTTTTTTCAACCCCCTTTTCATATACTCTCAAATTAATTTTTGTTTCATTCCATACCATCATACAATGTGGGCATTCATACTCGTCATCAATTTTATCTAATTCAATCTTATTATTACAAAAACAAATAATTGATTTTCCTTTCCAATCACTTTTTTTCATAATAAATATATAAATAATTCTTTATATAAGTATTTATATAATTACGTATATATATTCAATAATAATAATATTTATAAAGTCTAAATAATTATATAAATTATGAATAAAAGAACAAATTTAAGAAAAATTGGTGATAGTTTTCATTTTTTAGTTCCAAAATCTCTTATAGATGTATTTGATTTGGAAATCTATATTAACACACATGATTATATAATAAGTTCTGATACAAATGGTATCCGTTTTTCATTTACTCGAGTCAAAAAACAATCAGCTCAACAACTAATTGATGATATAAATACGGAGATAAAAGATGCAAATAAAAATTAATTTTAGTTTAATGAAAGGAGGTATAATAAAATTGCAGAAATACAAAATATATTCAACAAATGGTCTGAAAAACTTTCAATAAAAGTTACAGAAATTCAAACTGATTATGATAATTTTCTTATAACAGAAAAAGAAATTCATCCCCTTTTAGGTCATGAAGAACAAGAACAAAGAGCACTTCAAGCATTGGCTTTTCAATTTAAAAAACAATTACGAAGTCCAGCTGTAGGATTTGAAGGAATGATTTTTGGAGCAACTGATAAAAGAGATATAGTTCAAAAAATGAAACAAACAGCAAAAATTGCATTCAGTAAAGACCCATCACAAGCAATTGAAATGGGTTTAACAAATGAAGAAGGAATACCTTTAGATAATAGAGAAACATGGTCAACTGGTCGACAAAATCCTGGTTACAACAAACCATTGCCAGAGCATAATTGGATTAGAACAGTTTTTGGTATAGCAAAATTATCAAATGAAGATACTTCTCCGCAATTTTTTAGATTAAATATGAATGGTGCAGTCGCAGAATGTGATAACATTCCATTATTTATACCAATAAAATTTCGAGCAATAAATAAAACTGATATTGTAGCAGAAGAATTAACATTTAATTCCTCTACATTTACAAAATTCAATCCAATAAAAACGGATATGGGTTCAATAATTGACCTTATAACAAAATTTGCAAATAAATATGCTCTTGAAATAAATCAATTAGATGATTTTCATCAAAACAATAAAACTGATTTTAATAGATTAGTACTTATTAAAGGTGATATATCAACTTTAATTATGGAACCAACATCAAATGGAACTCGAAGAATGATTTTAGAATCAGAATCAGCAATTGAAGATCTCGATGCGATAGGATTAACTTGCTGGGTACCTAAACATATCAACATTGATTTTGCAGAAAATAGTAAAGTAATTGTGTTAGCAAGTACATCACAAGGTAAAAAATATGTTGATGGAGTACAAACTGAAGAACTCGGTGACATATCATTAAATGTTTTCGGACTTTACGCAATTCCAGAATACAAAATTTTAATAGATGTTGAAGAAATTACTGAAGAAAACACACCAACTGAAGAAGAATCTATAACACCAGAAGAAATTATAAAAGTTGAAAGAACAGAACAAGAAATAAAAGAAAATAGTACTCACAATACAACTGAAAAAATAGAAGAACAAACCCAACTTTCAAGTTGGTAATTTAAATTAACCCCACTTAATTTTTTAGGGGTTTGCCTTATGGCAAGAAAAAACGGAGATAAATAAATGAAAAAAGAAAAAAAACTAAAGGAGGATTTATAAAATGGCATTTTTAAGCATATTACTCATGGTATTTGCATCAATAGTTGCAATATGGTTAATAATTTTATTATATTTATTAATACCATATTCTTTATAAGTAAACAAAAATGGAAAAAAAAGAAAAATATAACACAATGAAAAAATTAAAAGATTTTGAAAAAGGAGGCAATAAAATTGAAGGAGCATTTATAGTATTTACAAATATAGAAACAAATAAAAATGGTTCACATTATTTTGGAAATTGTCAAGGAACATTATTACAACTTATTGAAGAAGGAAAAATACAAGAAGAAATACAAAAAATATGGAGAACACAATCAGCTTTAGCATTTTTTAATACTGAATCACAAAACTCAGAAAAAACCACGGGGTACTTAGCATAAAAAATGGCAAACAAAAATAGAACAAAATGTGAAATATATAGTAGAGTTGTAGGATATTTACGTCCAATATCAAAATGGAATATAGGTAAACAATCGGAATTTAACGATCGTAAAACATTTAAATTAGAAGATAAAAAATGGTAGCTTTTTACACAGCGACAGTTTGGTTAAAAGAAGGTAAAAAAATTACTAGACCACATTGGAAAAAAGGTTCATATTGGGCACTCGGTTATAACAATATACTTTTATGGACTGATGGAACAAAAGCATCAATTCACATAGAACAACTTGAAGCTTATGATTGGATAATTTTTGAAGAAGAATTAAAATATAAACAATTTTCAAAATCTGAAATTGAAAAATTTCAAAAAGAAATTATAATAAAAGTAAATAAAATATTTAATAATATTACAAAGAGGTATTTCAAATAATGGTATGGGGTGAACAAGTAGAAGAAAAACAAATAAAATCTGAACCAATTATTTTTAAATCATTAAATGATGTGGACGAAAAACGAGGATTAAAAATTGGTCTTTATGGAGATTATGCAACTGGCAAAACACATTTTGCTTTAACAGCCACTGAACCAATCTATATAATTGACACAGAAATGGGAGCTGCTCCTCTTGCGCATATATTTAAAGACAAAGATATAAAAATACTTGATGTTGCTGAAAAAGATGGTACAAAATCATATGAAAAAATTGTTGAAGCTATAGAATTTATATCTCAGCAAGAAAAAGTAGGAACAATAATCTTTGATAGTATTTCTGATTTTTGGGAATTTTGTCAAGAATATGCAAAAGTCAATATCTTCAAATTAAAGCCAGAACAACGTTTAGCACAACAATGGGATTGGGGAGTAATCAATAAACTTTATATGAATACATTATTAAAACTTATAAAAATTCCATCCAATCTAATTGTCACAGCAAGAGAAGCAGAAGTTTATGCAGGAGCTGGACAACCGACAACTCAAGTAAAACCAAAATGGCAAAAAACTACAGGATTTTGGGTTGACTTTGTAATTCATACCACCAAAAAACTTGACAAACTTAACAAAACTACATTCAATAGTCATATAGAAAAAAGTAGACCTTCATCAGAACTTATGGGAAAATCTTTCTTCAATCTTAATTTTAAGGAACTTGAAAAAGAACTAAAAAAAATAAAAGACACACAATAATGAAAGAAGAAAAATTTAATTTAAGTAAACATGAAATGATTATAGATAGATTAATATCATGTAAAATACATCAATTACGATTAGATAGTATTGAAGATATAAAAAAGATGCTCAACGAAAAGTATTATCCAGCAGAAAAAGTCAAAGCCTTCATTAAGGAGTTGAGAGAAGAAGTTGATTTATTAGGGCAAGAAGTAAAGAGTATTTTGAATGATAATAGGAAAAGTTTTGTTAGTAAAGAAAGCTTAATAGTTAATACTGTCTTATCATTTTATCTTAAAATACAAAGACGTGCTGGGAGGAAGTTGATTTAATGACATTAAGTGATAAGATAGTAATGGAACAAGATAATAATTATTTATGTTTATCAGTAGATGACGTCAAAGCCTTCATTAAAAAATGTATAAAATATGCAGAAAAGGATTGTTTATCAATATCAAGATTAAAAGAACTTGCTGGAGAGAAATTAATATGAAATTAAAGTGTGAATTTTCATTTGATGCTGCTCACAGACTTGTAGGATATGAAGGGCAATGCTCAAATCTTCATGGACATATTTGGAGAGTAGTAATAGAAGTTGAAGGTAATAATTTAAATGATATAGGAATTTTATGGGATTTTACAAATGTTAAAAAAATAAAAAATCAATTTGACCATAAAACAATTCTTAAAAATTGCGTTGAAAACCACCCATTAATTTTTTGTTTATATGAAACTTGCAATAAAGATTCAGTATATAAAATGAAAAATAACCCTACTGCAGAAAATCTTGCTTATGAAATTTTATATTTGTGTCTAACTGAAAATCCAAATTTAAAATATATAATAAAAGTATATGAATCACCAAAATCATATGTAGAGGTTTCAGGATGATAATACTAATAACAGAAACAATAACAATAATAAAAAAGGAGTTTAAAAGAAAATGAAAATAGAAAAAAAAATATATATAGCTTGGCAAGAAGTTCAAAGTATGGATGAAGAAACAAAAAAACAATTACCATTAACAACTAAAATGTTTGGTAAATATCAATACATATGTACATCTAATAAAGGAAAAATTTCACTTATTTATATTCGGGCAGAATTTTCTAGACCAAAAATTTGGGAAATTTATTCTCTTGATGGTAATTTATTTTCTGATGTTGAAAGATTTAAAACTAAAAAAGAAGCAATGGTTCGAATAAAGGAATATTTAAAATGAAAATACATAATATGCCAAAATTACAAAGCCCCTTTGTTAGAAAAGAAATTGATGGCAAATATATTGTAACTGATAAAATAGAAGAAGGATATAAATGGGTTTTTGAAGATATCTCAGTAATGGCTATTGAGAAACTTCATGGAACAAATGTTTCAATATTAATTCAAAATGGTCAAATAGTTGGTATTTGGAATAGAACAGAAAGAATACCATTTTTTAATAAAGGTAAAAAATTTATAATAGACGGAATCTTAAATTCATTTGAAAAAAAATATATGGAATTTTTACCAGATGGACAACATTTTGGTGAATTAATCGGTCCAAAAGTGAACAGTAATCCATACAAACTTAAAGAACATTTATGGATACCTTTTGAAACATACAGCCAAAATCATCTCAAATATAAATGTTGGGGAAAATATCCTAAAACATTCGACTCTATATCAGAATGGTTCAAAGAATTAATGCCACTTTATATGATTCGAAAAGGAATAAAAAATGGGTTTGTTGAAGGAATAGTATTTACACATCCAGATGGTAGAATGGCAAAACTTCGCCGAGATATGTTTAATTGGTTTGAGGAGAAAAAAAATGAAAATAAATGAAATTTTTTCTGCATCACAAGGTGAAGGTCCAGAAGTAGGCACTCCAACTGTATTTGTAAGATTAAGTGGTTGCAATTTATTATGTAAATTTTGTGATACAAAATATCATACTGAAGGCACAGAAATGAGTTGTGATGAAATTTTTGATGAAATAAAAACATATAATATAAAGCACATAACATTTACTGGTGGTGAGCCAACACTTCAAAATGAAGAATTAGTAGATTTTATTGGAAAAAAATTACTTGACTACAAAATATCAATCGAAACAAATGGCACAATTATAGCAACACCCTCATATGATAAAATTGTTATAAGCCCAAAAAAACAAGGTTTAAATTTAACTACTCTCAAATACTATTCAGAAATTCCTATAGCATCATTTAAGTTTATTTATGAAAATAAAAAAGATTTATGGTGGGAAAAAGTAATTAAAGAATGTAATATTTCAAAAAATAAAGTTTACATAATGGCTGAAGGTGAAACAAAACGAAAACAACTTAAAAAAATGCCTGAAGTAATTGAATATTGTTTAAGAAAAAAATATAAATTTAGTCCAAGGTTACATGTGCTAGCTTACGACACAAAAAGAAGAGTTTAATAAAAATGAAAGGAGGTAATAAATATGGAAACAAAATCAAGATATGAAGTTATTTCAAATTTAGAACAACAAAAAAGAGATTTAATTCAAGAAAGAAACGGTTTAGTAACAGAAAAACTTGAAAAAGAACATGAATTAAAACTTATTGAACGAAATAAATCTGATCAATTAGTAGCATGGGATAGAAAAATAGAAGATTCAACATTAAACCTTAAAAATTTTGAACAATCTATGACAACTCGAAAAGAAACTATTCAAGAACTTATAAAAAGTGTTGATGATAGTTTAGACAGATTTAGCAAATTACAGAAGGTATAATCCTTCTGTTTATACTCGGAAAGTAAAACGAAAAATTTAACCCCCACCCGAGAAATAATAATAGCTCAATGGTAGAGCATTACTTTAATACAGTAATTGTTGCTGGTTCAATCCCAGCTTAACAAACTAATTAATATAGAAATATATTAATTGCTAAAAATTTAAAAGTGGGGGATTATATTCATAAAAAAAATGGAAATAAAAATAAAAAAAAATATAGAACAATTAAAAGAAATTATAAAATTAGTTGGAAATGTTAATATCGAAGTAGATTTTGTATTTTGCCCAGAAGGTCTTATAATTCAAACAGCTTGTCCTGCAGCAATAAGTATGATAATAATTAAAATTAATAAAAATTTTTTTGAAGAATATATAATAACTAAAGAAAATATTTGTACATTTCAACTTGACGCTCTTTCAAAAATTATAAAACGAGTAGGCAAAAAAGAAATGCAAATAAAATTTGATGATACAAAAGTTCTATTCATATCGGAAAAAGATGAGTTTTCTTTGAAGTATTTTGTAGGAAAAAAAGATAATAGACCTGAACCACAAATTAATAATAAATCACAATGGCATATAAAAAGTTCGGAATTATTTGATATAATAAAAGAATTTGAAAGTTTTTCTGAAGTTATAAAAATTAAAAGCAAAAATAATAAACTTCATTTTTATACAAAGTCAGCTCTTATAGAAGGGACTTCATTTACAAATGCATTGCCTATAGTGCAAAAAGATGATTATTCTTGGTATGCTCTTCCTAATTTTTTGATGATAGCTCCAATAACAAAAATTTTCAAAACTCTCAAAATACAATTTGAAAATGATAGACCATGTGAAATAACTGGAAAAACAGAATTAATTAAATTTAAATGGGTATTAGCTCCACGAGTTGAATAAAAATGTTAAACCATCATATAAAACCAAGTGCTAAATTTGTGTTAGTAAGGTGTAAAATTTGTAAACATGAACAAACAATTTTTACAAAAGCAACAACAAAAGTAAAATGTTGTAAATGTAATATAGAATTTACAGAACCAAAAGGTGGAAAATGTAAATTAATAAATTGTAATTTATGGAGTCAGTATTATGGATAAACAAAAAATAGAAAAATTGTGGAAAGAATTATTAATTGAAATTGGAGAAAACCCAAATAGAGAAGGTTTAAAAGAAACTCCAAAACGAATAGCAAAAATGTATGAAGAACTATTTAAAGGATACGACCCATCACAAGCCCCACAAATTACTACATTTGATAATGGAAAGGACGGAATAAATTATGACGAAATGATATGCGATGAAGGTGATTTTTATAGTCATTGTGAGCATCATGGAGTAACTTTTTTTGGAAAATATTATTTTGCTTATATACCACATCCTACTGGTAAACTTTTAGGGCTTAGTAAAGTTGGAAGAATTGTAGATTATTTTGGTGCAAAATTACAAATTCAAGAACGATTGGTTCATGAGATTGTTTATCATTTATGGTCAGCATTATCTGATATGGGAGAGGAACCACTTGGAATGGCTTTAATTATGAAAGGTGAGCATCTTTGTAAAACTATGCGTGGTGCAAAAAAGAAAGGACAAATGACATGTTCAGTAATGAAAGGAGTGTTTAAAACAGAACAAAGTACTCGTGAAGAGTTTTTGAATTTAATAAAATGAAAAAAATTTATATGACTTGGGAGCAATTTAATCTTGCAGTTGAATATATTGTTGCGCAAATAAAACATTCAAGATTAAAATTTGATGGAATTTATTCAATTCCTCGTGGCGGTTTAGCATTTGGTTTAGTACTTTCTCATCAATTAAAATTACCTTTATTAATGTATCCAACAGAAAAGACACTTGTTGTAGATGATATAAGTGATAATGGAATAACATTGACTAATATTAAACATAAAAAAACAGCATGTTTATATACATCTCAGTGGACTATTGCAAAACCAGATTGGTTTTTTTATACTAAATATGATGAAAAAAGTTGGATTATATTTCCATGGGAGGAAATAAAATGAAAGTAATAACTATTGATTTTGATTTAACAATATGGGATTGTGAGAAAAAAAAAATTTTAAATAACAAAGTAAATGAACTATTTGAAAATCCATTTACTTTTATTATAATTTATAGTGCTCGAAGTTATTCTCAATTTTTTTATATTAAAGATATTTTAGATAAAAATAAAATTAAATATCATGCTATAGTATGTGAAAAATTAAGAGCTGATATAATGATAGATGATAAAAATGTTGGTGGTTTAAAATGGATAAAATAGGAATAATTGGTAAAGGACAATTAGGTAATGCATTTAATAAATTTAAGGAATTTGAATTTATATCAGATACCTCAATAAATCAATATAAATATCTTATAAATTGTACACCAGGAAATGCATTACAAAATATAAATAAAAAAATAAATGTACATCAAAAAGTTATTAATTGTTGCAAAGGATTATTTAAAAATAAAACGGCAAGTCAATATTTTAAAAATTGTTATTCAATTGGAGGATTTTATTTATATTCAAAATTTAATTTAAAACAATATATTATAATGCCAAAAAATACACCTTTAAAAATAAAAAAAATATTACAACAATATTTTAATATTGAGTATGTAAGTAATTCAAAACAAATTGAAATGTGTGGAGTAGCAAAAAATATTAGTTTAATAGGAAATTTTATGTTAACACGACAACAATTAAAACAAATTTTTAAAATTACAGAACAAAAAGTTATTACTTATTATTATAGAGATGTTATATTAAGTAAGCGATGTAAAAGTAGAAATGCAAAAGCATTTATAATGAAAAAAAATTGTAAGTCTTTATTATATATAGAACAAAATCTTGGATTAATTGAAGGTATTGAATCTTTAAATAATATAAAAAGTAAATCATATATTATAGAGGAACTTAGAAAAAAATGGCAATAATAGAAACATATAAAAAAGAGAAAAATAGAAAAAAAAGTGTTTTATTATTTAGTGGAGGAATGGATTGTTTATGTGTTTATCAAATTTTTAAACCTGATATTTTACTTCATATCGATTATAATGGGAAATATTCAAAAATAGAAAAACAAAGTATTAAAAAACTTATTAAATGTGGAGCTATTAATAAAAATAAATTACTTTCAATTACTATTGGAAATTGGTTAGGAAAATTAGAACGAGATGATTTAATTATTCCAAATCGAAATATTTATTTCATAACAATTGCAAGTTATTATGGAGAAAAAATTTATTTAGCTAGTGTTAGTGGTGATAGAAGTTTTGATAAAGATAGAAAATTTTACAATATTATGAAAAATTTATTAAATCATGTATGGAGTAAACAACATTGGACATTAAAACGACAATTTAATATTTGTTCACCAATTAAACATCTTACAAAGACTCAATTAATAAAAAAATTTTTAAAATTTGGTGGTAAAAAAGAATGGCTTTTAAAAAGTTATAGTTGTTATGAAGGACAAACAAAACCATGTGGAAATTGTAAACCATGTTGGAGAAAATGGATTTCATTAAAATGTAATAATATTAATATTCCAAAAAAGTATTTTAAACAAAATCCTAAAAATGTTTTATGGTTTAAAAAATTTTTACCAAAAATTAAAAAGGGGAAATATAGAGGAAAAGAAGATAGAGATATTCTTAAAGCCTATAAATTATAATGCTACTAAAAATTCCAAAATTAACAAGTCGATATATTCCTGTAGGTGGAATAAATTTCAATACTGAAAATATTGATTGGTGGACAGATAAATCTCATTTTTTATATCCTAATATTTTAATTAATCTAACAACTGTTACAAAAGAACAATTAGTTAAAAGTAAAATTAATAATAATATTTTTCTTCTTACAGATAGTGGAGGTTTTCAAGTTATTAGTGGACAATGTAGTATTAATTGGAAGCAAAGTATTGATATTCAAGTTCAATTAGGAGCTTCAAAAATATTTGCATTTGATAAACCTCCAGTTAAAAGAAAAATTGAAGGAATTAATGATTTTATTTATATGAATGATAAAGATACTAAGATGCAAATAAAAGAAAATTTAGATGTTGCTATTAGACAATCTAACTATCTTAAAGCTACTTATCCAGAATATAGAGAAAGATTTTGTTATATATTACATGGAGCAAATAAAGAACATTGGGATTATAATTTACAACTTATACAAGAAAAATTAGGTGGTTCAAATGAATATGATGAATATTTTCCAGGAGGAATAGTATATGCTATTAAAAGTAATGATATTTTAACATTAGGAATAGCTGCAGTACATGCAAAAAAATATTTTATTTCTAGAAAAAAATATGTTCATTTTTTAGGATGTGGTTCATTTAATAAAATGATAATTTTAATTAGAAATAAAATAACAACTTTTGATTCATCAAATATTTTAATAGGAAATAAACATTGGAGAATTTATAATCCTATAGATAATACATTTCATTTTGAAATTAAAAATATAAATTATACCAAAAATTATTGTATATGCCCAGTTTGTTCAAATAATGATATGATAGATTTACAACTTAATAATCCTAAAAAATATGGACTTTATTTATCTGTTCATAATTTATGGAGTATGCTAAAAACAAATGTTTATTTAGATAGTTTAGATTTAGTACAATATACAAAAGTTGTAACTGAAAATTTTTCTTTAAGTAATAATGTTATTAAATGTCTTGAATTTTGTGACTATGCAGATAAAGTAGGACTTGAATTGGCATACAAAAAATATAAACCATATCTCAAATCTGATGAAACTAAACAAAAAGGTTTATTTTAATGATACCAAAAAATTCATTGATTTATGACATTGAGACAGCAACTCACAATAAATCTTTTCAAGAATTGGATAAACATGAATTGAGATTTTTTGGTGCTTATTCATATCTTGATAAAAAAATTTATTTATATGATCATAATCAAAAAAAAGAAATACAATCATTAATTGCTCGACATAAATTTTTAATTGGATTTAATAATAAAAATTATGATAATATTATTTTAGAAAATGAAGGAATTAGTATGGAATATAAAATTGTTATTGATCTCTTAAAAACAATTAAACAGAGACAAATGTTAATTAAATGGAAAAATTCAATTCTTGGTTACCACCTAAAAGATTTGACATTAAATACAATTACAAAAACATTAGAATTAGTTAATGATGAAAGTGGAAAAAGTGATATTGATTATAATATATTAAATAAAACAGAATTTTCATCTGCAGAATTATTAGATATTGAATTATATACGTTTAGAGATATTAATATTACGAAGAAATTGTGGGAATGGACTTTCAATTGGTTTGATAGTTGGGGACATGCTTTAACAGAAAAAGATCAAGCAAATCTTGTTCATATTCATTGTGCACCATCAGTATATTCATATAAAGTCATCTGTAAAAAAGCTGGATTAAAAGAAATTTATAATAATACAAAAAAACCAAATAAGTATTCAGAAGGTGGTTATGTAGCATATCCAGCAGTAGAAAGTTTAGAAGGAAACATTTATTGTATGGACTTTGCTTCACTTTATCCTCACATTTGTATTCAATGTAATCTTTTTGGAAGAGTAAAAGATGGTAAAATTGGTTGGTCTGATTTTGGTATAAATGGATTTTACAATCATAAAAAAATGCATAAAATTTCAAAAGCACTTCATGAAATGTATATTGAACGACGAGATTTAAAAAGAGCAAAAGACCCTCACGAATATGGTTTAAAAATTGCAATGAATACAATATATGGATTACTTCGAAGTAGTTTGTTTGCTTCTGTATATGATGATATAGCAGGAAATGATGTTTGTATCATTGGACAAAATTGGATAAAATTAGCAAGACAAAAGTTTAGAGATGCTGGGTTTTTTGTATTTTATACTGATAGTGTTGGTGGAGAGACAATAATTAGAACAAATAAAGGACAATATACTATTAAAGAATTATATAATAAAGGTAAAATAATACCAACTTTATTTAAACAACGACAAAAATTAAAAAATATTAAAACATTGACATTGAATAATGAAAAAAAAGTAATTTATGATGATATTATTTCAATTGTTAGACATAAAACAAAAAAGAAAAAATATAGAATAATATTTAGTAAATATGATTCATTAATTGTAACAGAAGACCATAGTTTAATATGGTTTGATGATAATGGTAATTTAATTAATCAAAAGCCACAAACTGTTAAAAATATAATAATGTTAAAAAATATTCCTAATTATAATAAAAATAATTTAAAATATTCAAAACAATTTTTACAATTTTTAGGATTTTGGATTGGAGATGGTTCACTAAATCTAAAAAATAAATATTATATTGGATTAAGTTTAGGATTAGATAAAAAAGAAATTATTAATAAAATTATAAAACCTTTAAAATTAAAATATTATGAAGAAAAAAATAATTATGATATAAGTATTTGTAATAAAAAATTAAAAACAGATATGATAAATTTAGGATTTGTTGGTTCAAGTAAAACAAAAAAAATACCTAAATGTATTTTTAAATTATCAAAAAAACAAATAGGATATTTTCTTAATGGTTATTTTTCAGCAGATGGTGGATGCTCAAAAGGATGTCCTAGTCTTTCATCTGTTAATGAAATACTTGTAAAACAAGTAAAAACATTATTATTAATGATTAATATACAATCATATATTATTAAAGAATTAAAACCTAATATATATAAAGGAAAAATTGCTAAAATACCAACATACACATATCATTTAAAAATAAAAAATAAAGATATGTTTAAAAAAAATGTTGGTTTTTGTATTCAAAGAAAACAAAATAAAATTACAAAAGATAATTTATTATTTTTTTGTAAAAAAGAAGAACGAAAAAAAATTAGAAAGATTAATAATAAACATTATT
>SDBT01013306.1_pt1 | contig 13192 bp, 14 predicted proteins | sample 2277101 | NCBI WGS metagenome assembly SDBT01 (sample SAMN10404973, study PRJNA504765) | marine sediment metagenome | isolation source: marine sediment core GS10_PC15, 103 cmbsf | place: Arctic Ocean: Southern Knipovich Ridge | collected 2010 | reverse complement strand
GAAAAAAGCGACGGTGTACACAACCCGGGATATATCAAAGCCCTCCTGAAGAATTCTATACAGGCGATGAGCAATTAGGCAGGTATAAATAATATAGCAATTAAGGCTTCAGCATTGCTGGAGTCTTTTTGTTTTATAGCGATTTTACACCCACCAAATTACCGGTTTGAAATATCTTTCTATATTTGATCCCTGAAAAAAAATATATATACGTGAAGCAAGAGAAGAAAAAATCGAGACGGAAAACATGGGAGCATCCATGGAGATACAGGTTGTCATGCCGATGCTACTGATTTTGACGTCAATGGTGCCGTGACTGAGGTTGAAGGTCTGTTGGCCGATCTGAGAACCGCACTGTTTACTGCAGGAATGGTTGATGCAGATGGTGAAGCCATTGAATCTGATGAAGATATACCTATGGTAGTTACCTATCAGGCTGACTCTGTTGGGGCATTGTGGAACTACATTCTTGTATCGGAAGATATGAGTAGTGGGATCCACAATCCTGCGTATGTTGTTGCCTTGCTTACAAATACACTTGAATCACTTCAATAGCAGATCATTTTCTATAAAGTAAAAAGGAGGCCGTCTCATAAGACAATATGAGGCGGTCTCTTATTTCCCTTGTACTCATAGTTTTCTTCGGATCCATACCCAGCATCAGCTACCAGGGTTTCTGGTAACTGACCAGGACTTTGTTTCAGGGTGCTATAGCCCAGTTGCTGCTCATATTCTTCATACTTGTCAAGAACATCTGGCCATCTTTTCCTGGCATAGTTCAGTTTTTGCTTTAGCTTTTTGATAACCTCCTTCGTATTTTGCTAAGATGGGATCACTCAGATCTTCCAATGAGGGTGGAAGTAGTCAATTTTAATTGTAGACCTTAAAAACTAACTTTGATTTTAGCGTATCTTTATTAGCACCAACCACCTAGTTATAGAACTACGTATATTCATACTCTGTGTTTAATGCGGCACAAGTTTATTGGGATGCCCAAATGCAACCTAATAAATATTCTAACGGAAGATTTTCAGTTGGGATTGGTTATCCGGTTTCGCTGATTTGTTTGAGGCGACTGTAATCTAGTACCTCAATTGATTTTCCATCCAACCTGATCAATCCCTCATTGTTGAATTCCTTTAACATCCTGATGACCGTCTCAGGGCTCATCCCTGATAGTTCGGCCAGTTCTTTTCGGTATAGCGGCAGATCAAACTCGGTATTTTTAAAGATCCGGTCTGAAAGACACAGTAGAATATCTGCCAGCCGGCCAAACGCCTGTTTGAAGGTAAGGCAGAAAAAGCGGCCATAGATCTGGATGCTGTTGGCACTCAGGATATCGATGCTTTCAGTGACAAAATCAATATTTTGCTTCATCAACTGCCTGAAGGTATTTATATCGATCTGTCTGATCTCGGAATCCATATAGGCCGTTGCTGAATAAGGGAATGTGGAATGTTCTTCGGAGACAACAGCTAAGCCAAGAAAGCCCCCGTCAGGAATTATCCTCAATACCAGCGCATTTGAGCCATTGTCCAGGAAGACTTTGGCCAGGCCTTCTCCATGTATATCACATGCGAGACAAAACCTCCCTGTTTGCAGATCATCTCGCCTTTCTTATACTTGATCTTGACGGAATTTGCATTCAGAAAATCCAGTTCTTCACGGGTAAGCTTCTCAAAGCACTTGTTTTGGTGATAACTGAGGGGCAACCTGAAAACCTTAAAATCTCCTCCATGGACATTCTTTCATTTTAGTTTCCAAATATACAAAAGAATCATAAATAAAACTGATCCAGATCAGCTCTTCAATAAATCCAGATCAATTCAAAGACATGGCTATTCCATCTGTTTTTCCTTTCACAATTCCCCTAAAACCACAATCTTTACAACCATACACACCCCGCATGTACACAGGGTTAAGAAGCATGATTATGAAAGATCTGAAGATTGGATTAAGTGCGATAGTTGTATTTGGGATGATTATTGGTCTTGGTATCAGTTGTACCAATTATACCATACCTGATAAGAACAATATCAGGATTTCAGCTGCATCCTGCGAAGGCTGCCATACAGATTATGAACGACTTATTGAGGTCCATTCTCCGGATACGGGAGCCCCTGCCGGGGGTTGTGGAGGAACAGCACCGCACTATGAACCCTACGACAGGGTTTTTATGGGTGGTGAGGGATATGATGCCTATAAAGAGTCGGGTCATTATTCTATAGGATGCACCGGATGCCATAATGGAGAGGGAAAAACCGGTGACAAGGATCTGGCTCATTCAGGGGATTTCATGAGGCACCATTCCATGTTCTATGAAGACAAATGTACTACCTGCCACAAGGACATTACTGATAATTTTACCACCAGCATACATAATGGGACCGGGCAGAAAAGAAAGGTGGCCATGAGAAGTGGATTAAGCGGACCGGAAGAATTTGATCAGTTGCCCGCCCATCAGATTGAGGGATATAATGACAATTTTGATGCTTTCCCCATGTATAATTATACCACTCCCCATAACATTCTTAGGTGGACATCACGAACCAATGATGCTGGTGGATCCTGCTCGATGAACTGCCATATTCGAAAACAGGGAGATTCGCTGGTCAATAAAAATCTTTACCTCTTCATGGAAGATTTAGAGGAGGATTGGGAAATTAGCTCGACCAGCCATATCACAGTAGATGGAGAGTTACCTTCCTGGTGGCCTACTGAATAGTTATAGACTGATTTTATTATTGTCAGAAACATATGTTAAACAAATCAAATACCAAAATTATGAACAAGACAAAAATCTGGATGTTAGCCATCCTATTCATCTCATTTTTCGTTGTTTCGTGTGATAAAGACGATGACGAACCAGCGATCAATGAAGTCCAGGTGCTTATTGAATACCTGGAATCAACCGATTCTCCTTATGGGAAGTACTCTGTAAACACTGATTTACCAGCTCTTCATGTAGCAGAGCGTGTTAGAGGCCTAAACAATGCAGGTAAAGTATATATCGTAGATATTCGTGCGGCAGAAGACTTTGCTCAAGGTCATATTAAAAATGCACATAATGTTGCAGCAGGATTCGGAAAAACTGCCATCGTCAGCCAGACCGTTCTCGGTAACAAAGAGGATTATTATATCATCAACTACTGGCCAGCTGCAGAGTATAGTGATCCCGGACATATTTCAGGTGCCATTCAGTACACTCCCAGGGAATCCATCGCGCTGAATGTAGACCTTAAAACATTGCCAACCGATAAGACCATCGTAGTATATTGCTATTCAGGTCAGGAAAGTGCCCAACTGGCTCCTTACCTCAGGCTGATCGGTTACGATGCCAAGTCATTGAAATATGGGACCAATGGAATGATCTATGATCAGATGACCAAGTCTAAGTGGAGTAATAACTTTATCATGGGTTACGAATATGTAACATCAAAATAGAATTTCCGAAACCCTCAAAAGTAAAGGACTGCCTTTTGCGAGGGGGTCCTTTTTTTCTGCTTCCTGCCCGATTACCGAAGGATTTTTCTTTTCTTTGAAGGTGTACAATTGAGTGTCATTTAAAAATTAAATCTTGATGATTGTGAGAAGTTTATTAATAGCAGGATTATTCCTGATCGTTGCCGGATGTGGCAGAAATTCGACGGATGTTTTTACTACCGTAAAAGTTAAAGAAGTTGAACAGGCTGGAAGCTACACCTATTTACTTGTAAAAGGCAAAGGTCCGGAATACTGGCTAGCTGTACCTGCAATGGAAGCCAGCCCTGGAGAGACCTACCGGTACCAGGGAGGAATGCTTATGAAAGATTTTTACAGCAAGGAACTTGACAGGACCTTTGATGAAGTCATGTTTCTTGAAGCATTGTTTGCCGGAACGAGTTCGTCAGCACAGGAATCAATGGAACAACAGGAGCCACAGGAAATTCAGTATGAGCGTATGGTGACCATTGAAAAGGCTAATGTAGAAATGGAGGCCGGAGAGGAGACCATCACAATTTCTGACCTGTATGCTGATCCCGGAATGTATGAAGGAAAAAAAATTCGTGTAAGGGGGGAAGTGACTAAATTTAATGCCAGTATTATGAACCGAAACTGGGTGCACATCCAGGACGGTACTGAGTATGAAGGGAAGTTCGACCTTACGGCCACCTCGATGGAATCGTTTGAGGTTGGCATTACTGTGATTCTTGAGGGAACCCTTGCGCTAAACAGGGATTTTGGGTATGGGTACAGTTATGAGATACTCCTGGAAGAGTCAACAGCAGTCAAATGAGTTGACCGCTGTTGAACCCGAGATGATTTTATCCCGCTATCATGCCAGGAAGGAATATATGATAAATCCCACCAGGATGGTCCCGGTGGCAAGGAAGAGATATCCGAAGAATTTAATAAACTGCATCCAGTCCTTGGGAAATTCCTTCTCGACAACATATTGATCCAGTTCACCTGAATCTTTCAATTCCTGATATTCACGTGGCCGTTCATGCTTGAAATGTTCAAGTGGCATGTGCCCGGTAAAAATAACCGTGTCCATCGGAAATGCTTCAGGACGAAAATGTGTATTGAAGAAATGAATTGTAAATATAAAGCCCACGGCCAGCAGCGCTTCATCACTGTGGATTATTTGTGACACGTTGATAACCCATCCCGGGATAAACCTGGTAAAGAAGACCGGAAACCAGAGTACCAACCCGCTGAATCCGATCACGGCAACCCCCCAGAATACAGCCATATAGTCGAATTTCTCCCAGTAGGTCCATCTTCCATAGTTGGGCCTGGGTCCTTTGCCAACGAACCACTTTATGGTTGCCTTAAAGTCTCTGATATCCTGCATGTTGAACCATAAGGAATTTTTGCCGAAAATTAATCCCACGAGGGAAAGCTTTTTCTGTCTTTTCAGTTTTATCAGGTTGTACACGTGGAAGCTAAAATACCCGAAGGTTATTACGGCACCAATGCGATGCAACACACCTGCCGTTTCTACTCCACCAATAAGCCTGGCAAGGAATTTTGCCCATTCCATGTGGGCAAATTTCAGCATCATACCTGTCATTGCCAGGAGGAGAAAGCTCACGATAACAAATAAATGGGTAATCCTCTGCCCCCTGGTAAACCGCCTGAAATGAAGGTTGCTGGTTTCGGGCTCAACAACTTTTTTCTTTTTTCTTTCCTTCAAAGACCTGGGAAACCACAGGAGTAAATGAATACCAAAGAAAATAAATACACCCAGCAGAAGGGCGGACATGAAAATATAAGTGAAACGCAACCGGGGATCGTCCTTATGCGTGGCATGGCTCAGGTAGTTGGAAAACCGCTTGTTTGCCCCTACATGACACTTCTGGCAGGTATTTACAAGGTTCGCCTTTGAAATTGTGGATTCCGGATTTTCTTCTTTCAGGATCAAATGGGCCCCATGGCAGTCGGAACACCTTGCCGACTCAAAATAACCCAGCTGGTAAGCTTTTCCGTGATAAGTTTCCATATATGTCTCGGCCGTTTCTTCATGGCAGGAGCCACACTGAGTAGTGACTTCATTCATGAATTTATCCTGGTCGACTTCGGAGATAATATGCGCGCTGTGGCATCTGACACAGGTTGGATATTCCTTTCCCTTGTTATCCAGGGTGAAGGCATGGTCACTCCTTATATATTGATCATAGATCCCCTTATGACAATTGCCGCATGTTTGCTGGATATTGGCCGGGTGAATGGACGATTTTTCATTCGTCTCTTTAAGCATGTGGTGGGTAGAGTGACAGTCGGTACACACTGCGCTCACTGTCAACCCTTTGTCAGTTAGCGCGCGACCATGAACACTGGAGGAGTAATCAACAAATGCATCGACCTCTTTAAGCTCAGTCGACGTGGGTGCTTTTCCGTTCTCACGATGACATTCGCCGCACAGCCCTGGTATGGCCGTCCTGTAAACAGGCGACGTATCATCAAATTTTGATTTGGTTCCATGACTGCCATGACAATCGGTACAGTAGGGTGCATTTTCAACCTCGTGGTAGTGGGCCTGTCCGTGACCGCTTTCAAAATACATATCGAATACCTCTGCATGGCAGGAAGAGCAATCGACAGGTTCGTTTGTAGAACAGGGCCGTTTCAGATGATCTGTAACCGCTGTATGGCATTTGGCACAGGGGATGTTCTTGTGAACCGAGTTTGGCAGTTCAAAAGGATCTCTGTAAAGTGATACCCGTTCATCCCCAACCATTTTATGGATCTCTTCATCTTTGTGGCATTTCATGCATGTATTGTCTGAGACCCTTGCCTGGATCTTTGGTACATCGACTATATGCGGCGGATGGCAGGCAGTGCATGAAGGAATTACAGAAGGATCTTTTTCCCATAATTCACCCTTGATCACCTTTCTGTGGGTCTCTTCGATCCTGGTGTGACACTTCATACAGGTTCCGGCAATCCTGCTTGCCGATATTGATGAATTGGGACTGGTATGTGGCAGCACAAGGTGGTTGCCATGGCAATCGTTGCAGGTGGCTGTAACGATCAGGCCGGCCTCAAAAAGACCTTTGCCATGAATACCCTGGGTATAGTTTTCAACAATATTGTGTTCAGATACATCATAGATCCTGGCAACGATTTCTCCTTCCCTGTGGCATTTTCCGCAGAGGAAAGGAATGTTCATCTTGTAGGTTCGGGATTCAGGATCGGTATAATGCAAAATATCGTGGTTGCCGTGACACTCTTTACAACTTGGCGCATTGGGGTCATTCATCAACAGGGCCTGCCCGTGGGTACCCCTTCTGTTATTGGCCATTTGCTCTGTATGGCAACTTCCACAATTGACCGGATTCAGATTTTCCGGATGTGGAAGGTCATCCACATCTATATCGGAGTGGCAGGAAACACAACTGTTGCTGTGGTGAACGGAACCTGAAAAAACAGAGGTGTCAATAAACATTGATACGGTCCGTCCATTTCGCTCTTTGGTCAGATCAGGGTCCTCGTGACACATCATGCAATCTTCATCCCATTGGGCATAAATCCGGCCAATGGCCGGACCAAATGCAAAAAATAAAAAGAGCCAGAAGACTCTTATTAAACTACTGAAAGAATTGGGGTTATGGGCCATATTACACAGAGTTCAAAATTGCATCGGACTCTACGAGCCCAATACAATCAGAGGTATGTTAAAAACAATGTTAAAATAGCAATTATTGTATACTTATGACCCAAGTATACTGATTGTTAGTGTAATTTAAAACTAATCTGAATATACGTCGTTCTCAGCTGGCGAGTTGTTTTCAGCTGGTGACCTATGATTCTTCACGAACTTCTATTCATGGGCGTCGTGGTATCCGTTAATCATGCCCTTGAAAAGGGTTGATGGTTTTTCTCCAAGTGTACATGTATAAATATGAATCAGGAGAAAAACGGATAGCACATATCCTACGATCTGGTGAAAAACATCTGTAAATACCAATCCGCTTGTTCCAAATATGTTGTATGCGATCCATTCTGGAAAAAATAGTCCAATACCGGAAATAATCAGTAAGGGCATCCCAAAATACATGACCAATACATAGGAGAATTTTTGCAGTGGGTTGAATTTTTGCTTTTCGGATATGGGAAAGGGGTGGGGCTCATTTTTAAAAATACCCACTGCATAAAAACGAAGTTGCCTCCAGAGATTGATACCGATGTTCTTTCTCCATTTTCTATAATACCTGCCATTTTTCGACAGGATGTTTCCCGCAAGAAAATACCCGTAGTTGAAAGTAACGATAATTGCAGCAATATTATGCATTGAAACTGCAAGTTTGAATCCTATCAGGCCACCCTCGGTGGATGAGAAATGCATGGAGAGTCCAGTTACAATGAGTAATAAAAACGTCAGGGCGTTAACGATGTGCCAGATTCTGACCCATATGGGGTATAAATATATCTTCTTTGTTGACATGTCAGCTCTTTTTATGTTTGCGAATTCGCAGGAGGGAATGAAATAATATTACCAGCAGCAGGAGACCGGAGATCAGGAAACTAAGGCGATTGAGCCATATATTCTGGTTTGCTCCTATCACATAGGTATGGTTGAGCATGATGCTGTTTGCAAAACCGGCCTTTCGATCCTCAATATTCTGAAATTTGTATAATGTGTGCAATAACCTTGAATCTTTTGAATGGCATTCATTGCATCGCTGGACCGCCTCAGTTTTAGGCAGTATTTTATGAGCAATCAGGATCGTGTCATTGATTTCCGTATGGCACTCAATGCATCTAACAGATCCAAAGTGAGCCACCTGGTTGGGAAGCCAGTCATGGCTTTCAACCACATTGATCTCCGATCTGTCGGTGAGCAGCATAAATTGATTGAAATTGGCATGGCAATTAAGGCACATGTTGTTGTCGTACACGACTGCCTCCTTCAGATCATTGGCATTTCTCATGAAAGCTCTGTAGGTGTGTGGATTGTGGCACTTCCAACAGGTAAACTCATCCATGTTATGTATGCTTTCCTCAAATTCCATTTCTATGGCCTCGAAATTATAGTGAGCAAAGTTTTCGTCATAGCCATGGCAATCGAGGCAGAGAAGTTTTTCCTCTATCCTTGCCGCAAGCGGGTGTGGAAATGTATTGAGATCATAAGAATGGCAGTCTGTGCAACTGAATGCCTTATGGACAGCTGAGTAGAAAAGATCCCTGTCGATGATGCGGTCCGGACACATTTGTTCTGTTATGGTCCTTCCGGAAAGTGTGTCTTCAATGGTGAATTTCATCTCACCATGGCACTTCAGACAGCCTTCATTCTCATCCACATAATCATTGACTTCATAAAAAGAGGGTTTGATTTTCAAAGTGTCTGCCGGTTGCGCATTGAGGGTTATTGCGGATACCAGCAAGATGACCAGGTTTACTATTGTTGGGGATTTCATTCGTAAATATATATATTAAGTTACATGGTGTCAGAATCTTATTGAGATATTAAATCCAAACTGAAAATCGCCGTCAAAGGGATTGTTCCCGTTAAAGGCGATGCTCCTGTTCTTGACAATGGCATTGTAGTTGGAGACGAATACCCTGAATGCATGGGTGCTTGTTCCTATCTCGATACCTAACGCCATGTTGGGATAAACATCAATGGCTTCAATATCATCCTCCGGAATATCCTGAGGTTTCAGCAATGGTTGATCATATTCCAACACGATGGAGCTCATTCCAAGTACCTGTAACCGTCCTCCAAAATTAAGAGATGCATTGGCATTCCTGTACCCTTCAGGTACTGCATTGTAATAGACGAACGTAGGTGCAATCTGGAAACTGGCTTTGCCTCCGAACTTCCTGGATATGATCAGCTGGTTCAGGTACGATAGCCTGTGGATGAATTTGTATTCCTCCTCCGGACCAAAGTTTTCACTTTCCCTGGCATCCAGCACTGCGTTTCCGTAATATGAAAGAGACACAGGAATGCTTCCCGACCGTGTCTGGGTCAAAATGCTGTACTTCCACTCCAGATCCTGCAGCATGAAGTCACGGGTGGTTCCGAATCCCAGTTGGATTCTATCCGTGATACCATGGGCGATGCCCAGTCTGGTGTTGGCACTTCCAAATATCCCGAAAAGGTCGTTGATCTCTTTGATCTGGGAAAACCTGTGCTGGATTTCCAGCAGGAAGGCTCCTTTTTCGAGGTTGACTGTTGTCTGGTTGTCGATCAGGAGTATGGTCTCAAAAGGAGGACGAATGGGTCTGTTGTCTTCTTCCTTCTCCTGGGAAAAAACAGAAGATGAAAACAACAAAACAAATACACATACCATACCGGTCAAATAATTATTTCTCTTCATAGCTTTAGATTTTTCTTTTATCAATTATTCAGGGCTCCTTCGGTAATCCATTGAAGGATGGTTAATTTCTGTTCCTCTGTGGCACGGCTGTCGTGTGATCCTCTCAACTTGGTGTAAAGTAAACTGGATTCAGGATCGTCTGTATCCACATAACCACCATCGATGAGTGCATCGTAGGAGTTTTCTGGTCTCAGATCAGGGGACAAACCTCCCGAATGACAGTTCACACAACCCGCACCATCCGCAGTAAAGATCGGCTGGACCTGGTCTGAAAAGCTTATACCTGGCTCAATATCAGGCACCTCAATAATGTATTTCTCACAGGCAATCAGCGACATGAACAGAATGCATGTCACTGGTAAAATCAATCTTTTCATGTTTCAACGTTTTTAGTGTTTTCAGGCGATTCTTCGCTAAAAGAAATCGAATAAATATAGATGTTATAGCAGTCGGGAAGAAGAAATTTAAAACGACATATGCAATGTTTTTAAACGAGATAGATCAGTTAAAAGGTTGACTTATATCAGTGTCGGAATTTTTTACTTATCTTGTAACTGGATAGAACAAGGTAAAATATATTGTAAGTACGTCATAAGGCGACACTTACATCTTACTCTGAAGACCAGAAAATGAATGTGCAAAGGTTATGTGTAGGCTGCGATCAATGCAATGAGAAATCACCCCTGTTCAAGGTCCTGACAGAAGGGGAGCTTAAAATCCTCAATACGGACCGCTATGCGGTTCGTTTTCATGAAGGAGAGGTGATCCTGAAGCAGGGTACACAGGCCAGTTATTATATTTCGGTCATTGAGGGATTTGCCAAGAAATATATTGAAGATTATAACGACCGGAACCTGATCCTGGATTTTGTAAAACCCTGGCAGCTGGTAGGCGGTCCGGGTGTGCATCTGGACGGAAAACACCACTTTAGTGTGGTTGCCATTGAGGAAACACTGGTCTGCTTTATAGACGCCGGGAATTTCAAAAAAGTACTCGCTTTAAACAGTGATTTTTCAGCGTTGTATATTGAACTCTGTAGTGGTCATTACGGACGATCCCTTGAGCGTATGGTCGGCCTCAGCCACAAACAGATGCATGGAAGGATTGCCGATGCCCTGATCTATCTCTCCGAAGATATTTTTGAAGGCGACATTATTGGTGGGATTATCTCGCGGCAGGATATTGCAGAGTATACCAGCATGTCGAAAGATAGTGCCATCCGGATCCTGAAGGAATTTGAAAGGGACAGCATCATCAATCTGGTGGGCCGTACCATCGAGATCCTTGATGGCGACCGTCTTCACGAAATTTCACTGAAAGGCTAGTGCCGGGTACTGCTTGCCTTATCTATTATCAATCCTTTGGAAAAACAGGTCCTGAAAATCGTAGCTGAAATCGATGTCAGGTGATATACCCTTCATCCTGATGGTCTGTGCGGTTCCCTCTTCATCCAGGGAGAAAATAGCAAAAGCATCGGCATTCATTTCCCGGTATTCCCATTTGATGGCAAAGGCATTGGCCTTATAATATTGCATGGGACCGTTAAGCTTTGGTGACCGGTAAGACCTGATCCAGAGCCGGTCATTTTTTAAAAAAACCTCTATTTTTCCGAACCACGGGTCTTTGTACACACCAATGTAGTCCTCCGGTTTAATGTGATCATCACTGGCTTTACGAACGGTCTCCCAAACCTTTGAAGTAACAGCATCTGCTCCGCTTTCCCGGTTTAAAAACCTTTCAAGGTAGAAATCGATCCATCCGTATTCATCGAGTCCAAGGTAACTGTCAACAATTGTCCGGGTAATTGAACCGAAAACGCCCGAACCGCCGTAATATGTATTGGTAAGGACCACCACACCCAGGTTCAGATCGGGGATCATAATGGTTTTTGAAAGCATGCCGGCAAGGTCTCCGGTATGTGAAACACTCAGATTCCCGTTTACATCACTCAGTCTCCACCCCAACCCATATCCGGAAAAATGGGAATCATACCGTTGATCTGACTTTGCATCCATGGTGGTATGGATCTTCCACATTTCATGGTGACTGCTCTCGGTGAACAGCTGATTCTCCAGGTAATTCCCGTATTTTCCACCGTTCAGGTGCAACAGCATCCATCTGCACAGATCATTTGCATTGGACAGGATTCCGCTGGCTGCGCCATTGATTTTTTCCGGATCTAATTCGTAATATGGAATTGTTTGAAGCACCCCTTCAGTAAATAAATGAGGAGAGGCCATGTTGTTTGAACCGGTCATACCCGGTGGAATGGAATAGGAGTTGTCCATATCCAACGGATCCAAAATTCTCGTTTTTATAAAATCTTCCCAGCTCATTCCACTCACCCGCGATATCACCTCGCCTGCCACCAGGTACAGGATGTTGTCGTAATCGTATTTGGTGCGGAAAGCGGAAACGGGTTCAAAATATTGAAAATTAGTAAGCATATCAGCCATTGTAAAATCAGATCCGGCCGGCCAAATCATAAGGTCCCCGGCTCCAAGCCCCAACCCGCTTCGATGGGTCAGCAGGTCCTGGATGTTGAAATTCCGGGTGACATATTCATTGTACATCATAAATTCAGGAATGTGGTCTCTGACCCTGTCAGTCCAGGAAATTTCACCCTCTTCCACCAGCATCGCCAGTGCAGCTGTTGTAAATGCCTTGCTGTTCGAGGCAATGGCAAAAATGGTATGTTCGTTTACTGCTTCTTTGGTTTCAATGGATCTTACTCCGTATCCTTTGCAATGAATCACTGAACCATCTTTTACTATTCCAACCGCCACTCCGGCCACATTAAATTTTTTCATGGCCTCTTCAACAAGATGATCAATTTCAGAGGAGGTAATCTGAGCATGGCTTGTGATGCTTATTGCGAATGTGAGTAGCAAAACGAGAATCACATTCGGACCTGTTTTATTCATGGTGAGTATACTTTCTTAAATTTAGTGATTTTTGTCATACCTTTGATTATGCCGGGTACCCTTAAAGAAAAGAAACGAATTTCCACATTGTTTTCGCTTATTATAGCCGGTGAATCTATTTTCTTTCTTCCTTTTGTGCTGGCCCGGATATTCCGTCCCACGTTGCTGGAAGTCTCCGGTATCATGAAAGCGCTTTATGCTTTCTGGCCTTTTTGCTTTTTTCATGGGTCACGCCTGAAGCAACTGCAGGTGCCGGTGAAAGTCAGGGAATTCATGCATTTCAAATCGTGATACTGGCAACATCCTGTGTAACTTTTCTGAGTGGGGTTCTGGTCTGGTTTGTTGTACCTGTGATCCATACCGGTCCTGTAGCCCATACCAGTTCTGTAAACCAGTCAACGAAGGTTGTCGTTCAGAGGGTAATCAGGCTTGCTGGCATGCCCGGTATCTGGATGCTGG
>SDBT01013305.1_pt1 | contig 13192 bp, 5 predicted proteins | sample 2277101 | NCBI WGS metagenome assembly SDBT01 (sample SAMN10404973, study PRJNA504765) | marine sediment metagenome | isolation source: marine sediment core GS10_PC15, 103 cmbsf | place: Arctic Ocean: Southern Knipovich Ridge | collected 2010 | reverse complement strand
TTCAAAGACTTTCGCACCTGCATACAGGCTCACACCGATATGAACCAGAAGGGCCGACCATATTGCAATAAAGGCCAGTATCATTCTACAGGTTGTACTGTACCGCTTCTCAAGAAATTCAGGAAGAGTCTTGAGGTTTGTGCGGAAATAGAAAGGCACAAAGATAAGCCCCAGCACAATCAAACAAAACGCCGCCATCCACTCAAAATTACCGACGACAATTCCTTCACCATATCCCGAGGCGGCAAGGCCGACCAGGTGAATAGTGGAAATATTTGCACAAAATAAAGCCGCACCAACCATTGGCCACGGCAGCGTCCTGCCTGCAAGGAAAAACTCCTCACTCGTAGCCTTTTTCTTGTAGCCGGCTTTGATGCCGATTATCATAATGCCGATCAGATATACCCAGACAATGACCTTATCAATCGTTGTAATTCCTACTTGTGCTAAAATATCCATATCCTTTGCCCCTTCTAAAAAATGCGAAAAACTCATCCCCTGACCTCTTGACCTCCCTGCCGGAAGCAGTAGCCAGAACACACCTTCATATATCACGTAACATCATATACGTTTAACGCTTACGACGCCAAACGGACCAAAACCGCCAAGACCTGGCATTTTAATAAGTTACCGCTTGTTGTAAAGCCAAATTCTTAGCATAGCCCCCGGCAACTGTCAAGCATAAATCTGCGTTTTCACAAAAAAATGGCGTTTTTGATGACTTATAGGGTTCTGACTCAGAGAGTGCAAATCCCATCCCCCACAAAAAAAACCTTCCCGGTCCAAACAACCGGGAAGGTTCCAGTTTTCAACTCTCACCTTCTTCGCTATTTTCTGCGCCGAATCACCATCAAGCCGCCAAAGCCAAGCAGCATCATCGTCGCCGGCTCAGGCGTACTATAATGTAAAGTCTCGATCACGATTTGATCGACATATAACCCGCCTGTGGGTGGGGACCCGCCAGACTGGTACGGATAGTAAGCTTCCATATCAGGGTTGAATGTTGTGAACTCACCGGTGAGCACGGCGTGCATCCAGCCGCTCTCAAGGGACGTGGTGGTGTCCACGGTAAAATCGACCGTCTCTTCTACATATTCCGGTATGAAATCTTCCGCATAGGTGTGCATCCCTTCAAGGTCCCCATAATAGGTGATTTGGACCTGGATATTTTTTCCGCCCAACGTCGGCAGATAGTTCGCTACATCCCATCCCCCGTTTCCATCTATTTGCCAGACACCCTGGCGACCCTGGAAGGTGTCGTGGTATGTCCACGAGCCATCATCCCATGCGTAAGTTTCGAGGTAACCCGGGCCATAATAGGAACAAGGATCGGGATTGATATCGGCTTCGGTGGGAAAGTCCCATTCGGCAAAGACAGTATCTGCCTCGCCCCGCCATGAAGCGGGAGTTAGGTCATCAGCGACGGCTGGCGTTACAACGGCCAGCACTAACATCAACATAGCCAGTCTCTTCAACATTCCTCCTCCAAGGAACACCTTGTCTAAAGTAAACTATCTGTAGTTATATAATTATATCAACAAAACGACCTCAGGAGTCTCGATTTTGCGTTTTTTTCTCTCGATTTTGCGGCGACGCCGCGGACGCGAAGGGCACGAAGGAGCAAAGGGCAGATGCTGGATGCTGGATACTCGATTCTGGATACTGGTTACTGGTCGCTTGGTGCGGGATAAAAAAAGAAAATTCTTGCATTTCTGTTTCGGTGTTGTAGAATGTGGGTAAATGTGCTCTGGAAAGGCCAGCGGAGAAAACTATGGATAAGGCAGTATTAAGAAAGATAATTGAAAACCATCTTGCTTGTCTAAAAGGTGCTACCTTTCAGGATACATGCGACCGTTTGTGCTTGAAGCTTTATCCTAATGATTATACACCAGTAAGGGCTGGGGGGCCAAAGGGAGATACCAAAAATGATGGTTACTGCCCAAAGGCTAAGATTTATTTTGCTGCGCATGCAACAATGGGAGAAAAAACAGCGGCCACCAATAAAAAAATCGAAACTGATTTAAAAGGCTGTGTGGAAAACTACAACGATGTCAAAACCTGGATATATCTCACAAATATCACTCTGTTAGGAGAGACTCAGAGGTTTGTAAACGAGCAGTTACGAACCAGATATTCTAAATTGGTCATTGAAACATGGGACCATAAGAAAATAACTGAAAAGATTTTGACTTTAGAACAAAGTGATATCAAAAGTGTTTTAGAGTTAAATATTGGTGTAACAGTTCATTTGGAAGCAGAAATAGATAATGCTGCTCGGTTGCTAACAGACGATAAACCGCAAGAAGCATGTGCATTGCTCAGTCGGTTATGGGAGCAATACGGACATGACATGAACGGACATCAAAAATACCGGACTCTAGCAAACATTGGGCATGCCTATGAACAATTTGACGAACGGCAAAAAGCCGCCGAGTATTTTCTCAAAGCGAAACAATATGATCCTGAAAATGAAAAGGCGCGAGCAAGAGAGGCATTGGCCTATTTATATTTAGGAAATGCAAAAAAGGCCTATCGATTGGCAGAATGTTTCTTGGAAGATTTCCCAGAGAATGGACTTGGCAGAGCCGTATTAGTATTGAGCACACCAAATGAGATGGAGTTTGATGAGGTCGAGAAATTGGTTCCAGAACACCAACGTAACAACCCAGAGGTTGCGACGTCATTGGGTGAAGTTGCAATGTACCGTGGTCACTATGACATAGCAGAAAAGTATACGGCTCAGGCACTTAAGGAGAAACCGGATAATCCGCGGATAAAGGAGAAACTTGGTACGATGTTGTTGTGCAGGGCAAGGGTTACAGAGCAGGCCGTTAATGATAGGGGCCCAACAAAAGAAGAAGAAAAGTACCTTCAGCAGGCCAAATCTTTATTTACAGAGGCATTTAACGACTACCAAAAACAAAATCTTACAACAAGTATGGTCAGAATGCTTTTGCAGAGAGCAAATGTCTACATGGGGTTGAATGAATATGTGATGATGGATGAAGATATTTTATTTGCTTATAAACTTTTGCCATCTGATTTTGAAGTGGTGTTCCGATATGCAAGTATTAAAGTTAAAAGTGAAGATTGGGATGGCGCAATCAGCTTATTGGAAACATTGATAGGTAAGGGTTTGCGGTGCAGTACAGAGTTGTTCTTAAGTCAATGTCTTGATAAAAGGAATTTGGAAGGGGACAAGGAAAGAGCACTTGAATTGTTACGAAGCCGGATAAATGATTTAGATAAGGAAATGCCTGAATTGCATACAGAATATTTGGTAACATTGTTCGATCTTGAACGACAGGCACAAGGAATTGCATCAGCAATAAAGACGCTTGAAGTTTTGCCAAAGAACATAGCAAATGATGAGTTAGTAATGGTTCTTCGGGGCGAGGCTTACAGACTTAATGGTAACATTCCAAAGGCCTTGAGTGAAGCCAAAAAGATATATAAGAAAATGGCCCCTGAGACCTCAGCCCAAAATAAGCGAGGAATAGCAACTTTTTTACAAGCGGTCGGGATGTATAAAGAAGCATTAGAACTATGGAAAAACATAGTACAGCCGGAGTACATTGGAAGAGATACCTACCGTCTGATGCAATGTGCGGATCAATGCGAAGACATAAATCTTATCATCGAGTTTACCGAAAAACTGCGGGCAAATGGTTTATGGGAGAGGAAACTATTTGAATTAGAGATTAACTATCGGGAGAAATACAACGACGATAAAGGCGCAAAGGCGGTAATGGAAGAATTTATCGGAGATCCAGCCGACCAATCATATATTCCATATGTCAGAGTAAGACTCTCATGTCTTGGAATCCGCACAGGGCAAAAAGACCTGATTGAAGAAAACCCCTCGAAATTACCTTCTGTTCAAGAAACTGATGCGCATACAGGAAGTATAGTTGCGAACATTCTCAGACATGGACCTAATCCGATCAATGGTGTTGAGTATGCATACGAATTAGTAAGATTAAATTGGAATGCCAATGAGGCGCATATGGCAATGATAGGATCGATACTTGCGCCGATTGGACCAGAAGTACAAATAAATGAGCCCGAACTTGTTGAGCCAGGAGTAGCTGTTCAATATCAAGAAGATGACACACAAACATTACGTTGGCACATAATAGAAGACTCCATAGTAAGTAAGGCAGAATCAATTCGGAAGGAATTTCCGCCCGAACATCCCTACTCTAAGGAAATGCTTGGAAAGAAGCCGGGTGAGTGTTTCGATTTGCAAAAAGGTGGGATTCAGGAGCGAACTGCAACAATAAAGCGGCTGATGAGTAAGTATGTCTATCGGTTTAACGATTGTTTGGAGAACTATGAGAATCGATTCCCCGGGCAGTCAGCTATTAAGAAAGTGATCATAAAAGATAAGGAAGGAAAAATTGATCTGTCTCCAATGGACCAGCTTGTCAAAAAGGACGCAGAATCTGTTCGAAAAATTGAGGAGTTATATACCAATAAGCTTGTTCCTTTGTACATGGTGGCAAATTTAAAGAGCAGGCATGTTCTTGAGGCTATGCAACATATAATAACTACCCCAAATTTAAGGATCAAATGTTGTAAGGGGACCGATGAAGAGGCAGAAATAGCAGAGCATGCCCTGAGAGAATCAGAAAATTTAGTACTTGATGCAACAGCCATAAGTACAATATTTTTCCTAAAGGCTTACGATTTGTTCACAAAACTATCGCATCAATTATTTGTTTCAGAAGGCACTGTTGATGGATTTCAAGAGATGCTCAGAAACTACGATAATCCTAAAAGCATGGTAGGCTCGTATACTGAAAATGGATTCATGCCTTGGAGTTCAGAGGACCTCGAGGAAATGGGCAGAAACCTAAAGGAACTTATTGAAAAAATTAAAAAATACTGCAAAGTTGAGTCTGGGCTAATTATTGGAGATTTAGAAAGTACTCGGCGCACAAACTTAGTAAAAATATTTGGACAATCGGGAGTGGAATCGATAATGCTTTCTGCCAGAACGGGATACGCTCTTTGGACTGACGACCTCGCTACAGCCGAAATAGCGCGACTTGAGTTTGGATGCAAAAGGATATGGACACAAAAAACTGTTGATTATTTCTGTGAAAAAGACCAACTTCAGATGGATTTTGTAGACGAAGTAACTGTGAAACTCATGCACATGAGTTACTACTATACAAAGCCAAATGCAAGATCCTTGATGAAAGCGGTCGAAAAAACACAAGGCGATGTTGATCAAGGTCCATTAACTCAGGCTTTGGATTGGTTTGGTGATCCGAATGTAAAGATCGAAGGAAAACGTTATATTGGTGCCATGTTTATCAAAAGCCTTTGGCAGAGTGGGCATATAGAAAGTATTAGTCAAACAATAACAATAAAGATACTAGAGCAGCTTGGAGGGATACCGAAAGGCCACAATGTTGTAATATCTTGGTTGAACAACATAAATAATATTTTTGGGATAGATGTCATTAACGCAGCAAAAGTGAAACAAGTGATTGTGATCTGGCTAAACAGTTCACAGGGAACACGTATTATCATACCTTGAAGTTGTTAGATTGTGGTGTTGGAGATTACCACAGCAATGACCCCGCACTTACTTTGCGAGCAAAGTAAATGCGGGACAAGCATAATCAGTTTTTAGTTTTGAGTTTTTAGTTTTGAGTTAGTGGAATCGCTTCGCAGGCGATACATCGCACCTTACATTAATCACCCTTTTCTGTGAAAAGGGTTCCACCCAGAGGAGAAGCACGAGGGGTCGCTATTAACTTTTAAAAGATCCTTCGACTCCCTACAGTCGCTCAGGATGACGGAGGGAAATTCAGATAAGCAAATTCTCCCCTTCGCATTCGCTCTGGGTAAACTCACTAGTCGGGGAAGTTCCCCGCACCTACTTATTAAAGAAAGTAGGTGCGGGATTTCGCTGTGATCAACGCCCATCCTCTGGGAAGTTCAAGTAAGCAAATTCTCCGAATACTTTTTTTGCGGCATTGTCGTAAGCCTTTGCAGCGTCGATTTCGGATTCGAACATGCCGAGATGATAACTCTTTCGGTTGCAAGTGATGCCTGCTCGGAATTTTTTGTCCCTTTTGCTCCAGCGGACTCCTTTATATTTTGAACTTCCGTTTCGGCCTGGGCGTCTGTTTCGCTGGTTTTGGAAATGTGTGCAGAGTCGCAGATTGCTCTTTCGGTTGTCTAAGCCGTTGCGGTTTATATGGTCCACCACGAGGTGCGGCGGGGCGTTTAGGATTTGACGGTGCATCGGCGCGTGTTTGCCCTTTATTGTGCCTCTGGCGTAATATGTCCGCTTTGCTCTGTTTGCATACCAGTTGCGCTTGTTTAGCCAGGGGTAGTCTTCGGCGTCGACGATGGCGACCTTGCCCTGTGAAAGCGGTATGAGCTTTGCGCCCTCGGCTAACGCGGCGGCGAGGGCAACGGGGGAGTGGCCGGGGTCATCGAAATTGGGACAAACGCTGGCAGGGTCAACTACAACGCATTTATCCCGAGCATTGGCCTTGTTTCCGCAAATAAGGGTGGGGTCCTTTAAGCCCGAAATGGGCTGCGAAAACCTGCAGTTCTCACATACTTCCCCTTTTGGCGGTTCTTTCGGGTGATTACGGCGTTTCTGGATGCTCGATGCTCGATGCTGGATACCAGCAAATAAATAGCTCCGCGAAGCGATTCGGCATTCGACGTTGGATGTTCGGCGTTCAATGTTCGACGTTCTTTTCTTCATTTCTGTCTCCTTGAAAATCCAATATTTACTTTTAATACTCTACACAAAAAAAAACATTGCCCCCCCACCCTTAGCGCAATCTTGCGCGTTTGATGCGAAAATCGTCGATTTTTCTGTTGACAAAAATCGCTAAGTGTATGTGAGAAATGGAGATAAATTTTTTTATTTTTTTTGCGAATAGCAAGATAGTGCAAGCGCTTTTGGTGTTATGTCTACCTTCCAGGTCTTGTTTTTTAGCGGTGGTTTCACTCAACTGCTGCGTTATATACCTCGTCCCTAATCCTCGATGCTTGATGCTGGATACTCGAGATCAGCGACTAAATAGCTCCGCGACTTGTCCTCCGTAGCCTCGTGCGAAGGGGGAAGCGGCTCCACATTCGACGTTGAACGTTCGATGTTTGAAGTTTCATCCCGCCTCCGGTGTAGGGCAGGGCAAAAGCCTTGAATTTGAAGCGAAACTCCGCGCTCAAAAAGGAAAGAGAGATATAAATCGCCTCCGGTTGATCGGCTCGGGTTCATAAGAGGCCGCGTAGGGCGGAGAGTGTTTTTCAAAATAGCTTAACGCAGGTGTGTGTAAAGAATAAGACCTTCCCGACAATAAAGTCGGGAAGGTCTTAAAGTACGTACTACTGTACTTGTTGTATTAGCTAAACTTCCTTACCTTTTCTTGCGACGAATCATCATCAAGCTGCCTAAGCCAAGCAGTACCATCGTTGCCGGCTCGGGAACGTAACAGAGCGTGTCGATGACAATCTGGTCGATTATGATCCCTCTTTTTACATCTCCATCCGCGTCTGCAACGTAGCCGAATTCGATCCATTCCCAACCGGGATTTTCAGGGAACGCTACCGACCACACTTCGTGGATCCAATTGTCTTCGAGAACCTGCCGGCTCTCCATTACACCGTCGACCCATATATCGCCTTCATGGGGCAGAGAATTGTCCCAGGTCTCTTGTGGCTCAGGTGCACAGGGGTCCCACTCGCTAAGGGGCGCCTCAGTCCAGCCTATAAATACCGGGGTACAAGGGTCACAGGGGTCAGGGTAACCTGGCCAGGTGTAAATGATCTCGGGCAACAACGGGTCCCAATCTGCTACATTTCCTTCGAATTCGCCCATCGGTACTCCGCAAGGATCACCCGGTACCATACCGTTGTATCCCGCACCAAAAGCACAGGGGTCCATGCTAACACCAACCTGACCTGGTACCATATAGGTAATCTGGATCCAAATATCCTTGGCTGGCTGGTCATGGACGAAGTTGTTAATGTCCCAGGAGGCATACTTCATTTCAATGCCTCCCTGGCGAGCGCCCATATTATCGTACCATGCGGGCGTGCAGGGGTCTATTTCAGTAACCCAGAATTGGCCACCGATAGCCCCGGAGCACGGATCTTCTATCCACGGGTCTTCCTTCAACGGGTGGCTATACCACTCAGTGACCTCCGGCATATCCCAGTCACCCACACCACAGGGGTCGTCGTACGTCCACTGTGAGTAGGTACTGCCGGGCAAACCACGCCACGGGGTACCCGCAAGGCCCCATTCTCCATCCTGCGACGTCACTGGGGGGATGAGGTCATCCGCCAGTACCGGCGCCGCAATGGCAAGAGCCAACACTAAAACAATTAATTTATTCATCATCATTTCCTCCAACAAAATATTTTTAACAGCCTGTTAAAAAAAGTTAACACTCTTTGCCGCGATAGCGTCCCTTCACAGGCATACGGAAGAAACACAACTTCTCGCAGCTTCACCTGCACCAAGCAGGCGACACACACACACACACTCTTTTAACACGCATGATTGCAATATTTGCAAAACTCAACCTTATGTTGAGCTTTACTCTTAATTAAACCGCGCCTTGCCGGATGCGCACAGCACAAAGGCAAAGGCAAAGTGAAGAAAAGACGGGCAGCCTGAGTTGCTGACAGATGAGCAACCTCCTCCAGTGCTTCCTTAGCTCGGAAACAAACTCCTCATACGTTTTCATCACTAACTTCCTCCACCAAAATGCCTTTGGCACAAAGCATATATCAGCCGCAAGGCACTATAACACAAAGTACGTACGTCTCAGATTCAATCATATTCTATCACAAAAACTTCTTCAAGAGTCTCGATTTTGCGTTTTTTTTTCTCGATTTTGCGGCGGTGTTTATGACCACTTATGATGATCCGCTCATTGCCCCGGGCCGGGCTTGGCGCTTTGCCAGTTCGCCACATCGTTGCCGTAAGCGCTTGAGACCTTGCGAGTTAGCGCCTTGCCGTTGCCGTCAGGCCCGGTCGGCCAGGGGTCCTCGCCGGGAGGATGAGAGCCATCACTGTAGTTGACACGGTCAACACGAATATAATAGCGCTGGCCGGCAACCATATCGCCGGGCATCTGCAGGTTGATCTTCTCACCGCCGTTGTTGCACTTGCCATCGCCCCACTCGAGTATCTGCACGCCGCCGGGTGCCGTGTAACGGTAATTGAAGGCATCTTCATTTTTTACTAACAATAAATAGCCGCCGGCTGGTATCGTAGTGGCCAGGGGGAAGACAAAATCAATAGCCTCATTCTCATCTGTGAACCTCCAGCCGACATCAATCTCCAGCTCGTTATCATACTCCTGTAATGTTACAGAACAAGGGTCAATATTGTGCAGCTCGACGTATTCAAAATCGTCGTCATCGGTGTAGGGACTGCCCAGATTCGGGTCGCGCGGGTGATACATAATTTCACTAATCACAATCGGGCCGACCTTGGGATAGGCGTTATCGTCGTCCGGCGTGTTCATACTCATCGCCACAAAATTGTATGTATCGGTGCTGGCCTTGTAATATCTGCCGAACGCCACGTTCGTTTCAGAGGCATCGAATTTCTCCTCGTCGTAGTAGCCGGTTAACACACCGCTTTGGCCTGACTGCAGATACAGCGTCTCGCCGTTCTCGCTCAGGGCAAAAGGCTCATTGCAGCCGGGATCGCATGGGTCGCCAAAATCCGTGTCTTCATAGAAGACAACGTGACCGTCCACCGGAATAACCGTGCCGGTTGCAATCTCATACTTCATCCGGTTGGGGTCATCGGCGTCGCTGTCGCTGAGGAACCAGCCGCCGATGTTGATGGATTCATCGGTTGTGTTGTACAGCTCAATCCAGTCGGGCTCGGCGGCGTGTGAATGAGCTAATATTTCGTTAATCACCACGGCACCAAGCTCAGGGACCACTCCCGTATCATCCCAGCCGGGTGAGCCTCCGACAGCAGCGCTGGGCCGCCAGGTCTTTTTGTCACCCCAGCTGTTGGGGTCGGCGTTATTCGGGTCCCTTACGGTCAGAGAAAAACCCTCACCGTCGGTTATATCAAACCAGCCGTCCTCGTATTCAAATTCGAGAATATCCCGGCCTACAGCATCTTTGAGCTCAATCTCTTCACCCCCGTTGTCGAGACTGCCTGTGTACTGGCCGGCTATGTAGATACCGGCGCCGTAGTGAGCTTCGAACTGGATCTGGTTCTTCACAACAACAACATACTCACAGCAATTAAGCTGTAGAAACGGGAAAGTGAAATCGATTCCATCCGTGAATTTCACGAGGGCAAGATTCAACGTCTCGTTCCCGATATTCTTCAATTCGATGAACTCGTGATTCGGGTCGGGCGGATGATACATAATCTCCGTAATACGCAGGTTCTCTTTGACAGGGCCAATGGCAAATGCAGCCTCGGTTAGTGCGCTCCAGCCGCTGAGGTACAGCGCCCGCGCCTTGACCAGCGTGCTTTCGGTTAAGGTGATCGATCCTGTATATAGCGTTCCGATGGCATTGCCGGTAAAGGCTTGGCGGGGGTCGGTGCCGTCAAGTGTATAATAAAACACGCCAGGACCTGGATTAGTCATGGTCAGTTCAAATCCTGTACCAACCTCGCCTCCGTGCTGATTGAAGACGGGCGCTTCGACATCAGGGTACCAACCCCTGTCCTCAAACTGCTCAAGAACAATATCCGTGCGCGTATCGGGCGAATGGTTGATGTAACGATTAACAATGCCATTGACACAGGGCAGCCAGTCATCGTTCCTGGTGTATGGCTGCTCAGGCCGCTTGGCATCGCCCCATCTCGCTGACTCGGCGATAATCGCCAAGTCAATTTCATCCCTACGTGCCATAAAGCGGGCTGCACACCTGGTTTCGACCAGCGCCCCGTCATTGAAGAAGTGCTTGTGCACCCGGTCGGCAAAACGCATCACATACTCAGGATGCCCAACAAGCTCTCTGTGAAGCGACATCGGATTAAAGTACTGCTTCCAGTCCAACTTGTAATACGTGCCGGCAGTGGTACGGTCCTCGTAAACGCCGCCGCTAGGATACCCGTTGCGGTGCTTCTCCAATGTAAACTCACCGTCATGTGCAAAATATTTGAATCCGTCCGGGTTTCGCCGGTTATATATAGCGTAAAAGTTATTAGAAAATATATCGATACTGGGCGGACCGATGGGCGAATCCCGATTGCCCGTGTAATAGACGACAATCATATAGTCGATGAGGTTGTCAACGTCAAGGAGCACCGGGTAATTGGGGTCGGGCTGGCCGTTGGCATCGAGACCCTGAACACGCAGGTAAGCCTCGTCGGTCGTTAATCCACTGTCAAACGCTTCCCAAAGTTCATTGTATGCCTCGAGATTGCCGTCGGTCGCCTCAATGATATTGCCCGCAGTACGGTCCGGCTTGGCTATATCGTAGTCGGCCTTGTCGCCCCCGAAATAGGACTCGGCGTACGATGCTTCGGAGCGTTCCTGAGACTGGAAAAGGCCCCAGTAATGACCGTTAATATAGACATGGTAGTACCGGCTCCGCGTGTAGGGGTGGCCCATGTCGCGCTGGCTATCCCGCGAGAAAACATCGCGGTTCTGGGTGGCTTCATGGCTTAAAACATAATTCCACGAATAGTGCTGGGCGCATCGCAGGTCGATATGGTCGAACTGGTCAACACCCTCATCACCAAACAGCGGAAAATTCAGCTTGGCATCGCCATATTCGACCCGGAAAAACAAACGAAACGCGTGCTTGGGATTTGAGTACGTACGACTCACGCCTCCGCGTATCCTTATCCCGGCGTCTATCTGGAATCCTCTGCTGCCGTCGGGGTTGATTAACTCCATGGATGTGGGCCGTTCCCATTCCTCGCCGTGCTTAGTAGCGTTCGTATAAATGCCGCCAAAGTTTGGGTCGGTGCTTGGATTGAACAGGTTGTCCAGGTCCGTTACGAGTGATATTGTCGGAATTGACAGCAAGGCATCGTCCATCAGGTCAGCGTAGCTCGGATTATCAAGCACATCCGGGTCCATGCCGTAGTCAATCCACTGGTCGTTCTGGCCACTGTAAGGGTCGGGCCAATCCGGGCCGGGTTTTTCGCCGTTGGGAGATTGAGTTATTACATCTTCAACAAAGATATATGTATGCGTATCCACATTTGTGGAAAGCCAGTCGGTCTTGAACGCCGCCGCCCGGAGTGTAGTGGTACCTTCAACGGGAATCGGCCCCTCGTAAAGCGCAGCGTCCAGATTGCAGGGATCCGGCTCACTGCCGTTGGTCGTGTAGTAGATTTCGGCCCCATCGGTATCAGTTGACAGCGTAACTACAATTGCATCGTTGGGGTCGTAAAATCCGCGATCGGGATTAAATGTCGTGTCGGCAACTTGCCCTATGTATTCACCGTTGTTAACCGCCGCCGGAGTAGGGGTAGCGCTGAAGCGCCAGAGGCCGCCGCCATAGGGATATCGGCCGTGCGAGACATCTACGGCCTGGTTGTCAAAAGTGATACTGTCAATCAGAGTAACACCGTTGGGGTCGAACAGCCCAATCTGGTCGCCGCCCTTATCCAACTGGAAGTTGGTATGGGTATCGCCCTGCTCATCGTCATTGTCCGCCCAGAACAGCAGGTATCCTCCAGCCTCGATGCTGACACCTTCCGGTATCTGCCACTTGGTCGGTTCAGCCAGGTCGTCGGTCAGGTACATCCCGCCGAGGTCAATAGCTGCGTGGCTGGGATTGTGCAGTTCGATCCAGTCGGGATACTCGTCCGCTTCGTCCGGGTCCTGGAGCCAAGAGCTGTTAGATGCCAGGAATTCATTTATCACCAAAGGCCCGACAAGCCAATTTTGTGCAAACAGAGTAAAATCGGCCCCATCGACGCCGGCAACACCATCCAAATCGGCCTGGCACTCAGGATTGGCGCAGGCCTCATCCAGCCAATACTGGGCTAAAACAATCAGGTCCTGTACATAGACCCACCGGTCCTTGTCAAAATCTCCAAGCGGATAGTCGCCTGCCCGGACCGAACCGGTTACAAGCGCGCACAGTATCAATACCGCCAATGACAATCGTATGAAATTGGACAATCTCATGATCCTCCAGATCAAAAAAACATAATGACCCTTAGTATCATTATACCAATTCTGTGGGAAATAATCAACCTTTTTCT
>SDBT01013304.1_pt1 | contig 13194 bp, 9 predicted proteins | sample 2277101 | NCBI WGS metagenome assembly SDBT01 (sample SAMN10404973, study PRJNA504765) | marine sediment metagenome | isolation source: marine sediment core GS10_PC15, 103 cmbsf | place: Arctic Ocean: Southern Knipovich Ridge | collected 2010 | reverse complement strand
GCTCCTTGAGAAATTTACGCTCGATCCCATCCAGATCCCGGTAAATGAGGTACACTTCGGTCTCCTCCAGGACCTGAATGTCGAAGACCGGCTCGAACAGCAGGTTCACATCTACCAGACCCTGGGGCGCGTCCAGATTCAACGTTCGGCGCACGTCCCTGTCCACCGGTAAACCCTGGGTTGGTGTATAGAATCCCCCGCCGCACACCGTAATGCCCCGGGGCAGACGATCACCGCCCACGGAACTCCAGGCGGCTGTGTATAGTGATGCAGTTGGTGTGGAGGTCTGCTCGGGCAAACGCGGGTAGGCCCGTCGGGGTAGCCCCTGTTTGTACCACTGCTCTACAGTCTGCCCCATGTAGCCCCACTCCCACTTTGGCGGGCACACGGAAGTGTTGAACCGCAGGGTTTCCAGAAATCGTTCGCGTACCGTCATGATGCCTCAGCCGAAAAGCTTGAACAGGTTAACGCCGGGGGGCTCATCCGCTTCGATCCGGTACACCTCCGCTTCGACCTCCTCCATCAGACTGCCGGCGGTGCGGTACAAGGTCAGGATGTTCTCCAGTGGAGAGCCGGTCTGTATGGCGTGGGTCGGTCCGAGAAACAATCCCCCTGCGGGGAAGAGCTCCAGCCGGCGCCGGACCTCCTGCGCTACATCCTGCGATGTTCCACTGGCCAGGGTGGTCTGTACACAAACCGATCCGCAAAAAGTAAGTTGCTCACCAAAGCGTTCCTTGAGCACGGCAATATCCATCTGTGGTGTGGTTGGTTGAACCACATCGTATACATCGAGGCCCAGCTCGATCAAACGGCGCAGAAACACCTCTACACAGCCGCACATGTGCATCATGGTTCGGGCTCCGTAACTGTGTACCATGGCGAAATGCTTTTGGTACAGGGGAGCCAGGTGCTTTTCAAACAGCTCGGGGCTGATCATAGGGCCGAGCTGGTCACCCAGATCCTCACCCACATGATCGAAGTCGATCAGCCCTTCCGCAGCTTCCAGCACGTTTTTGTGTAGATTGTAGTAGAGCTCGAACCGAGCCTTGACCAGCTCCAGGTACACCGGGTTTTCATCGATGATGTCCATCAGCACCTGTTCCTGGCCCCGGTAGCGGCCGATGCCGTTGATGAGGCTCAGATCTCCCGCGCTGCCGAAGCAGACCGCATACCGTCCTTCAAGGGCCTGGCACTGTTGTTTGATGGAGGACACATCGAACCACTCCGCCCTGGTAAAACGGGAACGGTCCAGCGCTTCCAAGGTTTTGACGGCCATGTATGGGAACTCTGCTGATTCCAGGTAACGGCCGTGCCCGAAATCGACCCACTTGAACCTGGCGCCGAACCAGCCTTCAAAGCTTCCGTCGGGCCACTTCCGCAGGGGCGGCCCGACGTACTGTGCTTCTACATAGCGGAAATCGTCTCCCACCACCCGCAGCAGCTGCTCTCGATTTTTCAACCCGAAGTGATCCATGATTACCCGGTTCACCTCGGGTGTGCCTTCGTGCTTGACGGGAATGCGGTCGTAGCCTTCCCGTTTATATGCCTTTAATACCCGATCCCGGGAGGTCATTCTATGCAGCTCTCCTGTTCAACTCCGTTTGCTGGTAAACTGTTTCTCGTACTGGTGGACCTGTTCGATCACCTGGCGATCCACGGGCGCGTCCTGGGACTCACAGAACTGGTTCCAGATCGCCCCAAACGGCATGGTCTTGAGCTCCTCCAGCAGCGCCAGCCGGGCAAAGAAATCACCTTGCTCCTCGTAGCCTAGCAGGATCTTCCGCGGTTCCAGCAGCGCTTGAAGCAGCGCTTTAAGGGTGGCCCGGGCGCCGATGACCATCGCTCCCACCCGATTCATGGTCCCGTCGAAAAAGTCCAGTCCCAGATGGGAGGCGCCGAGCTTGCCGCCGCGTACCAGCTCCTCGCACAGCGATCGCACCGGGTCGTCCAGAATCACCACGTGATCACTGTCCCAACGCATGGGTCTGGAGACATGGAACAACAGCTCGTCGACAAACTGAAACAACGCCGAGACCTTGTCGGCCACGGACTCGGTGGGGTGAAAATGACCCAGGTCCAGACAGATCATCTTTCCCCGGCTCAAGGCATAGCCCAGGTAGAACTCATGGGAGCCCACCACAAAGGCTTCGCTGCCGATGCCGAACAACTTGGCTTCGAGCGCGTCCTTGACCTGCTTCGCATCCAGCTTTTCGGTAAAAATCTCATCCAAAGACTCTGCCAGCAGCTTCCGGTATCCGTAACGGTCCATGGTAATATCCTTGGCGCCGTCGGGGATCCAGATGTCGTGGATGCACGGGTCCCCCTGCTCTGCACCCAGAAAAGCGCTGATCCTGCGGCAGGCTTTGGCATGCCGGATCCAGAAGTCGCGGATTTTCGTATCTTTGCTGCTCAACGTGTATCCCGCCTCGGCCAGGGGGTGGGAAAAATAGGTGGAATTGAAATCCAGCTTGATCCCCATTTTCTGAGCCCAGGCAGCCCAGCTCCGGAAATGCTCTATGTCGACCTGGTCGCGATCAACCGTATTGCCGTCGAAATCCCCATAACTGGCGTGCAGGTTCAACCGGTGCCTGCCGGGAATCAGCCGGTACACCTGCTCCAAATCCAGGCGCAGCTCCTCCATTGTCCGGGCCTTACCGGGGTAGTTGCCCGTTACCTGAATTCCGCCGCCCTCCAGTGCGGCGTCAGGTTTCTCAAAACCACCCACATCGTCAGCCTGCCAACAGTGCACGGAAAGACTGAGTGCTGTTAGTGTGTTTAGAGCCTCCTGAACATCCACACCCAGCTCGATATACTGTTCCTGAGCCCGCTGAAAATCCAATTCTCTCTCTTTTGCCATGTCTATCTCCTCATTATTTATATATACCCCAGCTGACCCAACCGCGCCATGGTCCTTTCCTTGTTCCGCCGGCGGCCGGCCCGCTCCTCGGTATTCTCCAGATCCTGCTACCAGTGGTAGATGATCTTGAGATTCTTTTCTCTATAGTCTCTCTTGCCGGTTTTATTAGTAGCCTAAGTTACGCAGTCTGCGGGCCAGCTTGTCTTCCTCCTCTTCTTGAGCCCCACCCACTACGGGTTGGAATTCGCCCTTGGGCAGCTTGACCCAGAGCAGAGCCACTCCCTGATTGTCGTGCGGATCAGGATTCCCGGTGGTTTTTTTTCGGCGTTCGATCCATCCCTCCAGTTCACCTCGCAGCTCGCGGACAATCTGCGGTTTCTGTCCGGCCAGGTTGTGCAGCTCCTGCGGATCTGTTTTCAGATCATAGAGCTCCACATCGGGTCGCTTGAAATGTTCAGGTGTCCCTCCCCATTCCACGATCAGCTTCCACTCGGCGGTACGCACCCCTTTGCGGCGCAGCCAGGTGGATTCAGCCAGATAGAGCGGCTCAGGAAAGGAAGGCAGCGAGGAGTCAAAATAGGGCAATAAAGTGCGGCCCTGCAGGGCCTCCTCTTCGATCACATCCCCCAGGCCCAGCATATCAAGAATGGTGGGGGCAACATCGAGCAGGGTCACCGTACCGTTGACTCTGCGTCCGGCCGGGACCTTTCCCGGGCAGTGGAATATCAGCGGTACCCGGAGATTAGTGTCGTAGAGCCCGCGGTGATCGAACCACAATCCATGTTCATCCAGGTCCTCGCCATGATCGGACAGAATGACCAACAGGGTTTCCTCGGTAAGTCCCAGCTCGTCCAACCTGGTCCAGATCTGCACCAGGGCATCATCCAGATAGTTGATCGCGCTGTCGTACAGCGCGCAGGGATACTTGAGGTCGGTGACACCGTTGAGCCAGGCCTCATAATACCCCTTCCAGGCCTCTAGTTGCCACATTTCGTCCATACTGTGGTTATCAGGATCCTTTTCATTGCCCAGATAGTACATGCGTTTGTAGGGGTCGGGTGGCAGGTAGGGTGAATGAGGGTCCCAGTAATGCAGCCACAGGAAGAAGGGCTTGTCCTGCTTTACCGCTTGATCCAGCAGGTACAGTCCCTTTTGATTGACCGCCTCGGCCTTGCGCATCGGGGTTTCCGGATCGGGATCCCACACATATTTCTCGTATAAGTCGAAGCCGCGGGGGAACCAGAGCTCCAGGAAATCCGCCGCACCGGTAAAGTACCCCCGGCCTTTGAGCATCTCCGCCAACATGGGGATCCCCTCATCCAGTTTCGCTTTACCGTGCTGAGCGATGATCTGGTGGGTAAAGATATCCTTACCGGTAAACAGCGAAGTATGGGCCGCATCGGTGGGGATCCAGGGGCTGAAGCACTCGTTGAACACTACCCCCTTTTGGGCCAGCCGGTCGAGGTGGGGCGTGGTTAGCCGTTCGTAACCGAACAAGCTCATATTCCGGGACCTCAAGGTGTCCAGCGTTAATACAATGACATTCATACAATGTTCCTTCTCTATTCGTGTTTAACCCTTACACCGGTATGGATTTGCTGCCGGGTCAAACCAGGCAAGAAGCCGGTCTTGGAGCTCGTTTCTATCACCGCTAAGATGGGGATCATCGATGCGGTTGATCGTCTCCTGCGGGTCCTCCTGTTCATCATACAGCTCATGGGTGGAGCCCTGATTGTAGATAAGCTTATAGCGCTGCGTTCGGACCATGTACTGGCAAACTTTTCCTCTCAGATTGTACTCGGAGAATATGGCTTCCGGCCCGTCCAATTCCGGATTCCTCGCAATCGGGGCAAAGCTGTTTGCAGCTATTTGCGCCGGTGCGCCCTTCATCTTAGCAACAAAAGTATTTCTTGGTGCTTCTACCCCGGACAGCTCCACCAGTGTCGGATAAAGACCGATGTACTCGGTAAGTGCATCAGCCACTTTTCCTTGAGGAAGCTCTTTGGGGTAGCTCACGATGAGCGGGACTCTGACCGCCGGCTCAAACAAACAGAATTTCCCATACAAACCGTGATCACCGCTCATTTCTCCATGATCAGATGTATAGACAACGATTGTATTCTCAGCCAGTCCCAGCTCCTCCAACGCTCCGGTAACATGTCCGATACAGTGATCAACGAAGGATAGATTACCCAAGTAACCGGCCCGGGTAGCACGTAGTAAATCATCCCCCAATTCCTGGTAGCGCTTGATCCGCTGCCGAATATGCTCGGGATACTGATCTATGTCACCAATGTCCGGAAGCTCGATCCGGTCAACCGGATACCGACCGGCCCAAGGTCGGGGGGGATGCAGAGGTGGGTGAGGACGCATAAAGCCAGCCACTAGAAAAAAGGGTTGCTGCCTGTATCGACGTAGGAATTTAACAGTTTCTCGAGCAATAAACATATCCAGTTGATCTTCCGGCTCTATCTGGGAGGCCATGTCGCTTGAGTCCCATGGGTTGACCTTTCCAACCCATGGGCTCGGTCCAGCCCACAAATCCGCCACATCGGGAAAACCGCTCCCATCGTCGATCATGTTGCCAAAAAACCATGTGTCTAGTGGATGATTGGCGATTTCGTTGGCGTAGCAGCTGACTTTCGGTCCTAAAAACATCAGCCAGTCGTTGATCGACAGGTAATATTCAAGCCCGTGGTTGTGCGCGTCCCTGAAATGCATCTTACCGATAAGAGCGGTGAGGTAATCCTGGTCGGAAAAATGGTGAAACATGGTGCGGAATCGCCAGTCCAGAGTATCTGTATTATCTATTGCACCGGTCTGATGCGGATAAAGTCCGGTCAACATTGACATCCTAGAGGCAACACAGACCGGATAGGGGCAAAAAGCGTTGGAGAAGCGCACCCCCCGGGCCGCCAGCCTGTCTAGGTTGGGCGTCGGGACGATTTTATTTCCAGCGCAGCTCATCCACTCTGCTCGGTGCTGATCGGTCATTATTATGAGAACATTCGGGCGGGTTCTCCCCGCTTCAGTTTGGCTGCGCGAAATTGATTTCCTCCCGTTCTGTTGGTTCACTCGTTCCGACAAGCTGCTTCCTTTTCCAAATTTGCGGGGAGCTGCACCGACAAATAAGATATCCAAAAGCTCCCACGAAATACATTATTGGGTTCAGTCCTTCAATGCACCGGCTGTAAGACCCTCTATGAAATACTTCTGGAGGAATAAGAACATGATTACCACCGGAATAGTCACGGCAATCGACGCGGACATCATGTCAACCCAACGATAATCCCATTCCCCGAGGAAGGTCATAGCGATGCCGGGCGCCAAAATCCTCATCTTCTCCTGTGTCGTCAACGTCAGGCCGAATAAAAAATCGTTCCATGAAAAGATAAAGGCATAGATCCCTGCGGCCAGAATTCCCGGTGTGGTCAGAGGCAGTACAATTTTCCACAATGTTCTCAGGCGGCTGCATCCGTCGATGTAGGCCGATTCTTCCATTTCTCTCGGGATCGTGTCAAAATAACTTTTAATGATCCAGATGGTCAGTGGAAGCGCAAAAGTGGTGTGGGCCAGAATCAATCCCAAATAGCTGTCCAGCAGCCTTGTCCGGATGAACAGGATGTATAGAGAAATGATGAGCATAGCCCATGGAAACATCTGAGCCGAGAGCGTGATTATCATCAGGAGTTTTCTCCCTTTGTACTCGAATCGGGAAAAAGAGTAACCAGTGAGGGTTCCGCAAATGATACAGGTCGCAACTGTACCGAAGGCTACGATAATGCTATTTATGTAAAAGCGGGCAATCCTGATCCGTGTAAACAGACCTTTATACCCCTCCAAATTGAGATCGCCGGAAAACACTTTAGGTGGCATGAGAAAAAGGTCCGAATCCGGTGTCAGTGAGATCCGGATCATCCAAAAGATGGGGGACATCATCACCATCACAATCGCTACCGCAAGAACGAACAGCATTCCTCGATCTAGATGATAGCGACGGATGAAAATCCTGAATGGACTCCAATTAAACACTTTCTTTCGAGAATCTCGATTTTGATCAACACTGCTCATTTGCGGAACTCCCCGTGCGTAACCATCCGAATGTAAAAAGTGGCCAGAATGCAAAGAAAAATCAGCCACGTGACTCCGATTGAGGCAGCTCGGCTCATCTGTAAGGTAATGAAAGCCTGTTTGTAGACGTGCACCGCCAAGGTTGTGGTGGCGTAGACCGGCCCCCCATTGGTAAGGATGATGATCTGTGTCACATCCTGAAACAAACGGACCATGGAGAGAAGACAACAGAGGATCAGAATATCGCGGATAAATGGAATCACGATAATCCGGAAACGCTGAAAGCTTCCTGCGCCGTCTATCTTGCTGGCATCCATGATTGTGGTGGGAATCGTCTGAAGTGCAGCGAGGATCATCACCATGAAAAACGGTGTTCCCCGCCATGCATACACAAAAATCAAACCCAGTTTGGCCGGAATCGGTTTGCCAAGCCAGATAACATACTCGTTGACCAGTCCGATTCTTTCCAGAATGTAGTTGAGAATACCGAATTCTGAATTGTAGATAATCATCCAAACCAACGCTGTCACGATACCCGGCATAATCCAGATGAAAAAGATGGAACTTCTTAACACTCCTCGCAGCGCGATTTTGGTGTTAAAGAGAAGGGCGAGGGACAATCCCAGAGCGAGTTGCAGGACTACTGCCGACATCGTGATTGTCAGAGTGTTGAGGAAAACCTCCCAATAAATCGGATCTGTAAAGATGCTGATGAAATTCTTCGCTCCGACCCAATTGTATTTGGGTTCAAGCATGGTGTACCCCGTTAGGCTCAGAATAATTCCGTTGACCAGCGGGTACACCAGTACAATGCCTGAAACAAGAAATGTCGGAACTAAGAGGAAATACGGTAATGACCTGTCGCCAATGGTCATGCCTGTCGTGCGTGCAGCCATGATATTGCCTTTAAAAAAATATTTTCAACAGTTATAGTACAAAGAAAAGAGGGTGAAGAGCTCACCCTCTTTTCTTTTTCGGTTTTGTTTTTACTGCCCGTACAAGGTGCGGATACTGTCCGCGGTTTTCTTGGCGATCTTGTCCGGATCGCCACCGAGCAGAGCTTCCTGTATGGCTGCAGCGATGAACTCCAGGGCTGATGGAAAGTAGGGGTTCTTGGAAGGAGAACCTTCTGAATAGGCAGACCCGGCGATGACAGCCTTGGCCAGGTCGTGCAGGTTACTATAGGTGGCCCTTCTCTGCAGGCTTTTGTACGGTGGGATGGCACCCATAACATCGTAGTGTAAATCTGTAATTTCAGGATCCTGGCTCCAGAATTTTATGAAGGCCACGGCCTGATCTTTGACTTTACTCTGTTTTGTCAGCACCAGTACATGATTGTTGTTGATTCCCCGGGTGGTTCCATCCGGCCCTTTGGGGAAGGGGGCGGCAGTGTACAACGGATCGATTCCTTCGCCCTTGCCGCTCTGCATCCTCATGATCTTTTTCATCCAGGGACCATCAAATATGAAGCCCACTTTGCCCTGAGCAAACAGATTTCTGGATTCAGGAATGGCCATTCCCAGAGGGGTCTGTTTTGTCAGACCGATTTCACGATACCAGTCCAGTGCGGCCAGGGTTCCCTCACCATCAAAAACGATATTGCCTTGGGCATCTTCAAACTCGCCACTGTGCCCGTACATAACCGGGAAAAACCAGAAAGCAGAATTAGGATGCTTGGCTGTTCGAGCAGCGAATCCGTAGTGTCTGTCACTGATGTTAGTGATCTTCTGGACCGCGTCTTTGAACTCCGCCCATGTCTCGGGGATTTTCTCAGGAAAGCCGACGGCGCTCAGGTTGCTCTTCATACCCAGAACCACGATAGTACCCAACTGAAGCGGAACCGAGATAAGCTTGCCGTCCATCATACCCGTTTCCAGTGCAGCCTTCGGTATATCGTTTAGGTCGTCTTTGAACCAAGGCGTGAGGTCTTCCAGAGCTCCCATTGGAGCCAGTTGGAAGGGCCATTTGGGCGTAAGGTGAATGATATCTGTCGGATTTCCACCGCTAATGGCGACAAGTGTCTGCTGCTGTATCTGTTCGAAGGGGACACCGACGTATTCGAGGTCGACATCCGGGTATTTCTGCTCGAACTTCTTTTCGATCTCCGCCATCATATCCCGGCTCGCCTCCTGGATCGACATCCAGGTTGAAATTTTAACCGTTACCGGACCGGTTTCTTCACCTACTGCTTTCTCCTGGGCGCCACCGGCAAACAGCAACGTCGCCGAGATCACAAGAACCAGAAAGATTAGCACTCGTTTCATAAACGACCTCCAACATAAGTTTTTTAACTCAGTCACAATAGATAATGTGACCGGTCACATTATTATAGGAGCCAACTGCCAGGTTGTCAAGTTTTTTAAATAGAGACAGAAATGTCGGTATAGGCTGACTTATGGAATGTGAAAGAGTTTGCCGATCCGGAAAGCCTGACGGTTGGTGGCCGCGGATCTGAATCAACGGCTCTCCGATCGTTTCACGGAGGGGGTATGGCTGCACTGAACAGCCCCCTTAAAGACCCCCTTCGCAGTGGTGTGAGGATAGATTTCCAAGCAGGGTGTACTTGGCCAGGCACCGATTACAGATACTTACAGAGATCGGTGATCAGCAACTGCCACCTAAACTATAAACTTAAAAAGGATTGTCATTAGTATTATAACACTCATCCCGATATTCATAAAAGTGAACATCATGGTGAATTTTTTGTCCATATCGTTGAACCTGTTATTGACATCTTCAAAGCGTTTGTTCACATCATTAAAGCGATTATTTACATCATCAAAATGTCTGTTTACATCATCAAAGTGTCTGTTTACATCATCAAAGTGTTTGTTTACATCATCAAAGCGTCTGTCTATTTGTACCTGCATAGCTTCAAAGCGCTTGTCCATTTGTACCTGCAAAGCATTAAAGCGTTTGTCCATTTGTACCTGCAAAGCATTAAAGCGTTTGTCCATTTGTACCTGCAAAGCTTCAAATCGTGTGTTAACATCTTCAAATCGTTTGTTTGTCTGTTCAAAACCCTGCTTTACAATCTCCGCCAGTGTTTTGATATCGCTCTTTATCTCCTGGTGTTCTTTTTCATTGCCTTCTTTACGAACAATATTTTCGGTTAACAGTACAATATAACGATGAAGTGATTTCTTGTTCTTTACCTGAACCGCTTCTTCCAGCTCCTGCTCGAGAATCTCTATAATGGATCCCATCCCGCTCTCCACATCTGTTATTTTAGGACAATATCTTGTTGTCTACAATATGTAACAGGCCTTCTTGCAGTTGTGCTTCGATTTATCCAGGTTTTTCTCTTTTTTACAGGAATAATGTGTGGAGTGCACCCTGGTCATCATGGTTTTGGTTGAGCTGTTGTTTCCATAGACTGTATTATCCCAAATAAAAACCAAATCCTTTTAGTTGCTTTTGCATACAACTCATTTTCCTGCAATTACCCCACCGCAATCCGTTCTATCTCATCGATCTGTTCTTTCGATAACAGTGCCGGATGATGTTCTCTCAATATTCTTTCGGCCGCGACTCCGGCTCGATACGACAGGTCCTTTGCTCCCTCCCTGTTCCAGTCGGCGAAGTTTTTTCTCGGATAGATATCGGGTTCCCAGAAATCGCGATAATGCCCCATTGTATGGTCTGTTTCCAGGTAGGAATTCTGATTCGATCGTACCGACCGGATCTCATCGAAGGCCAGCGTTTCCTCACTTACCGCTACCCCTTCAACGATCCTGCCTACCAGCCCCATGATCTGGTTATCGATAACACACTGTTCGTAGGATGCAATCATCATCCCGTCCATCTCGCTGGTTACTCCGTGAATGAGGTTGATACCCGCCATACAGATGGACAGAAGCATGATCGCCTTTTCATATCCCGCCTGGGCATCCGGAGTTTTCGAATCCGTTGCAACGATTCCCCTGCTGGGAAGCCCGTAAAACCTGGCCAACTGGGCTCCGATGATCATCTCCTTTACAATCTCCGGTGATGCAGTAACGACGTTGCCGGTACGCATATCCATCTGACCGCATTCTACAGGAAACAGAAAAGGCGCCCCCGGGTTCACCGTCTGGGACAGTACCAGTCCAGACAGATAGGTCGCAGTTTTCTGAGCCAGGGCGCCGGGTATCGAAGCCGGAGCGGTCAACCCCATCATGCCCCAGGAGGTAAGTCCAGCGGGAATGCCAAGTCTGGCAGATTCGATAATCACATCCCCGTTTTCAGGCACCCACCGGAGAGGCGGCATGGCATTGGTATCATGAACGGAAAAGAGGGGATACTTTTGGGCTTCTTCCCTGCTCCCGCGGATCACCACGGCCATCTCATAGAGGTCTTTCACCCCCTGTTTGCTGAATATCTGTAGGCAGCAGGGTTTACGAGTATTTTGAAAAATCTTTGAAGCAACGAGCTGGAACATCCTGGTCTGTTTTGAAGGAGGAATATCAGTGGGATCAATCAGTCCATGCATCACATCTATGTTTGGAAGGGCGTCCTGAAGTCGGGTAAAATCGATAAGGTCCTGAAGTGTGGAATCCCGGTATGATCCGTCCATCGTTCGGGTGGATATCATACCGGCACCGGTCTGAGCATAGATCCTGTTTCCGCCGATCTCCGCATGATTGTTCCGATCCACACCGTAGAGACTGATCACTCCCGGAGCTGTTTTCAAGGCGCTTTCCACGAGCCTCGGATGCATCCGCACAATCTTTGTTTTCATATCCACCCTCGCCCCGACATCAGCAAAGATAGAAAGGGCTTCCTCGTGGGGAACATACACCCCTACATCTTCCAGAATATCCAGTACACAGCAGTGAATTTTGTTGAGATCATTGCTGGATACAATTTCCGTGGGACCTCCGGCAAGATTATGGATGACCACCTCTACTATACCTCCCTCAAAATTTCATGGCGAGTCTGTTAATCTCTTGAACAAGTTGATTGTCAAGGGTGTGTTCCGGTTGTTCTTTCAGGATGCTCCTGGCTTTTTCCGCTGCCCTTCTTCTTACGGAAGGGGCGCCTGAGCTGCTCCAGCCCTCGTAGGTTTGCCGGTTCGATATCTCAGGATAAAAGTACTCCCGAAAGTGCCTGTAGGTGTGGTCCGTTTCCAGGAAGGATGATCCCGGACCTTGAGTCATGATAAGCTCCGTCGCAATGTGCTCTGCATCCACCGTAACACCCCGCAGGATCCTCTTGACCATCCCAACGATTTCATCATCGATCACCAGCTGGGCGAGGCTCTGACAGTTTTCGGTTTCATTTACTCCCATACCAGAGATATAACTAATCCCGGACACGGCCGGAATCAGTGTGGTAAGCATCTTTTCATACCCCGCCTGAGCATCAGAAATCATACTGTCCGTGTACACTGCACCACCCCGGGACGGCAGGTGATAATACCGGGCAAGCTGAGCAATACAGGTCTTCTGAAGGGCGAACTCCGGTCCTCCCATGGTCAGCGTGGTGAACCTCATATCCAGATGTCTTCCCCAGCTTCCGTAGAGAATCGGGTTTCCCGGTTTCACCGCGTAGGAGATTACTATCGCGCTTAAAATTTCCGCGTTTGCCTGCACTACAACCGCTGCCAGGGTTACCGGCGCATTTCCCCCTCCGATAGGCCCCGATTCGATGCTGATAGGAAGTCCATGGATCGTTCCCGCAATAAGAAGATCCACCTGTCGTCTGTCGTGGGTAAGAGGGGAGACGCAGCACATATCGAGGCACACCAGGGGCTTCTTTCGTAGTTCCTCTTTAGATCCCCGTATCATGGAGGCCATTTCCACCAGGGTATCGACGGATTCCCGGCTATAATTCTCATTCATGACCGGTTTCGACTGATAGATAAGAGCATCCGCCCAAATGCGAAGATCCGAACCCTCCACGGGAATATCCGAAGGGAACACATTCACATGGTTGAACTCAACGCCCGGAAGAACCTGCGACACCCGGAGATGATCCACCAGATCCTGCCGTACCGCTCTTCTTCTTATTCCGGTTTCAGGGTCTTCTGCGAAAACCGCGAATGCACCAGGGCCGAAATAGACCCCTTTCCCCAGATCGATCCTGAAGGAAGGGTCTCTCCCGAAAAGGGAGAAAACCGCCGGTGCGGCGTCCACAGCCTTCTGTACGATATCCGGGGGGATTCGGACTATCTGAGTTTTCCTATCCGCCCTGCACCCCAGATCTTCCAGAAGGCCGATTGCCTCATCATGGAGGATTCTAACCCCTGTTTGTTCCAGAAGTTGTTTGGATGCTCCGTCGATTCT
>SDBT01013303.1_pt1 | contig 13194 bp, 13 predicted proteins | sample 2277101 | NCBI WGS metagenome assembly SDBT01 (sample SAMN10404973, study PRJNA504765) | marine sediment metagenome | isolation source: marine sediment core GS10_PC15, 103 cmbsf | place: Arctic Ocean: Southern Knipovich Ridge | collected 2010 | reverse complement strand
AGGTTGAGTTAATGTTCCTAGAGCTCTAGTCGTTATTGCATTTTGATTAGATGAAAGACTAAATGCAGTCATAGCTTTACCAATAGAAATGTTCTTTGACATATCCCATGCATCACTTTGATTTAGTGTAATAATTTCAGTTTCTCCTCCTTCGTTGATATATACAATAGTTACCCACATTCTTACAGCCAATGGTTCATATTTTTTGTTTTTTCTGAATGATGACATAATGATTTTAGTAGATTCATCAGCACGTTTAAAGATTCCACAAACTTCCTTATATGTAATACATGGAAAATCCATATGAAAAATACTTCCTCCAGATCGTACAGCTTGTGTACTGATCGTCTGATTTCCTCCAGTTCTTGGAATAAGTGATTTTTCCATATTAGATATATTTTTATTTATATTATCATTATTTATAATTTTATAAATTGAGTTTCTTCCAATTACGTAAATTTCATTATTTATTTCAATAAGATTATGTATAGAATTTTTTGGAAATGGTTCTGGCAACGATAGGAATCTTTTGAATCTATATGTATTATCTACCCAAAATATCTTTCCACTATAGTCAGCAAATATATACTTATTTCTTAGTGAATCTATAATACCTTTATATACAAATCCTCCAATTACTGCATAACCAGTTTCTCTTGATAAATTTTTCACATTCTGATCAATTAAATTTAAATCAGTCTTATTTTTCTTATGTGGATATTCAAGTATTGGTAGTATAACTTTATTATTCAAAGCATTAGCAACTAGAGGTCTAAATACATGCTTACCTTCATAAGCTCTCCAACCATGATTTTCCCCTCTTTTAACTATTGATACTTTTTCCCAATTATTCTGACCAACATCAGCAACATAAAGAGTTTCTTTATTAAATGAGAAATTCCAAGGATTTCTAAATCCATAAGCATATATTTCACCTAATGCATTCATTCCTGTAATAGGGTCTTTCTTACCAATAAATGGATTATCTTTCGGAATCTTGTAAGGAATAGTTGAAACATCAATTCTTAGCATTTTACCAAAAGGCTTTGATAAATCTTGTGCATATCCTAATAATCCATTATCATTATTAGCTGTTTGATCAATTTTGAAAGTTCCATGAAGGTCATTTTTAGAACCTCCATCACCTATTCCAATAAAAAGATAACCTTTATGAAATGTTATTTCTCCTCCATTATGATTTGGGTGTGGTGATGGAAATGTAATAATTTCTTTTTCTAATCTCCTTGCAATTTCATAATTATTAAACGAATTAAATTGAGATACAATAGTATCATTGTCATGAGGAGCATTAATTGGTATTTTCCATTTTAATTTTGATATAGCTTTTGGTAATCCTGTATAAAGAAGATAAAATTTACCATTTATATGATGATTTGGGTCAAAAGTCATACCTAATAACCCTCTTTCTTCAGAGAATGGTTTGAAACTTTCAGGCCATGGATTTTTTTTTATTAATGCTTGTATTTTATCAGAAATATTAAAGAATAATTTAATATGTTTTGTAAATGTATCAAATGCATATATTTTTCCGAATTGTTCAAGTAAAAAGACTTTATTTGGATAATTCTTATCAGTCACTCCACGTGTCCAAATAAAATCACTTGTAAATTGTTTAATGAGCTTCATTTATATTTAAAAATTTTTAAAATGTAAATAAAAAAATTCAATATTAACTATTGATTTATAAAATGGAGACATTATCAAAACTTATTGAAATTGATTTCCGTAACGGATTTTTTACAGTAAATGGAACTTCTTATGAAAGTCAAACAAAAATAATATTAAATAAAAATGTTATAATGACATATATAAATAAAATTTTGGAAGATATAAAAATATCGAGAATAAATAGTTATGGAGAAATATTATCTTTTGAATATGGTAAATATTTTATTAAATCAAAGGTAAAATCAGAATCAGGATCATTAGTATCAAACATATCAATAAGTAAAAATCAAGTAATTATTTGGAAAGGAGAAAAATTTACTGTTTTTCTGAATGATGGTATGAAATATAAAAAGATATCAACAATACGGATTAATGAAGAAAAACTTTCTAAACCATCAACATCTATAACTACACCTATACCAAGACACTTAATTGATAAATATGGTGATTCATTAGTGAATTATCAGAAGAGGGGTGGGCGTGTAAAAGCCCCGAAAAAACTGACTAAGAAGGTTTCCATTAAGAAAAAAACTGATACTATTTCATTTAATACATCTAAACAAATTATTTATATAAATATGAAATGTTTACCGAACCAGATTATAGTAGATTCAAATGATATGATTGCTTTTGGCCGACAAGGAAGGGTATTTTCTGGAAAAATCGGTAACAATAAGGTAGTTGTTAAATTAGTACCATTGGATATATTCATCCATGATTTCATATATCCGGAGGATTGTGATATTAGATTACCGAGCACATGGGGAACCTGCGATAAGTACGCGGAAAAACTATTTAGAGATGAAGTAATGTGGTTCCAATATACATCAAGATTAGGTATTTCACCAAAATATTATGGTCATTCTATTTGTCAAATTACCGATTTTGATGTAAATACTCCAAAAGAATTTAGGGCTAAAAAGATTGGTGTGCTTGTTTCGCATAAAATAGACGCCACTGTACGCTATTTTTTTAAGAAGTATTGGAGACCTGGGAATGCTAAGAAAACTAAAATAATAGAATTAATTAAAGATTTAGTACAGAGACATATAAATGCGGGATTATATGATGGTGATATGCATTCGGCAAATATTGGAATAGAATTAAAAAATGGAATACCACATAAAGCTTATAATATAGATACAGGCAGCATGAAAAAAATAGAAAACATTGAGATGCTCAACAAATTATGGAATGAATATCTACAAAGAAAAATGTATAACTAGGAATATATTTTTCTTACGATAGTCGCTCGATAACTATGCATCAAATACATATATTTTTCCGAATTGTTCAAGTAAAAAGACTTTATTTGGATAATTCTTATCAGTCACTCCACGTGTCCAAATAAAATCACTTGTAAATTGTTTAATGAGCTTCATAGTTTAATATAATCAGTTATTTTTATTGTTTATATTTATTGTTTATATTTATTTTATCAAAATTGAAAATTTTAAAAACTTTTAAGTAGTTAAAAATAATTACTATCAGAAATGGACAAAACAACTAAAAAATCAAAAAATGTTAATTTTATCAATAATACTAACCCATTTCTAAAGTATAAAGATAATGTGGAAGTACAACATTATGAGTCTATAACAATATTTAACGACTTTAAAAAGCTTAAGAATGGCAAACTGTTTAAAATGTTTTTTGGACACAATATTACTCTAGATATAAAAATATATGAAGACAAAAAATCTATTGTATTAAAATTTGATGAGAATTTATCTGGTAAAATACTAAGTAAAATGTTAGCATCTTTTTATAATTTTAAACGGTTTCTTACTTACGAAGAGTTTGAATGTCCAATTATGATAATTAACTGTTTTAATAATAAACGTCAGGATGAAACAATTTTACCATGGAATTCAAAAATTTCAGCAGAAGTTTTCATAAAATATATTGGAGAAATTTTGAATATTATATTTGCAGATGACAGTAATTGAAGAATTAAATTTTAAAAACTAACTTTTAAGATTTTAATTTAAGCCTTCATCATTATTCTCATTTGATTTACTTAAATTATAAGACACAAAAACAAGATAAATGTACCAAATAAACAATATAAAATATCCAGCCATATCTTGTCCATCAGAATCTATTGCAATATTTCCTCTTGAACTCTTTGAAAAATATATGACTAACCAATATATGAAGAATGCAAATGAAATAATAGAAGTAACTATGCATATTCCTAGAAAATATAACCAATGATCTTTGTTCTTTATAAAAATATGTCCAATTGAAATTAATGATGCAATAGAGAATTGAAGAGTATTGATAACACTCCATGGTAATCCATCATTTGTATTCACAATACTTGCGTAAATATAATATATAAAGAAAATTATTGAAATTGCTTGATGAACTCTGAAATATTTTGTATTCGAATAAAATGTCTTAATGGTTTTAGGTATTAACAATTCTGTTTCGGACATTTTATTCAATTATTTTATGTTTTAAACTCAAAATTGATTTTTTTAAAATTTTAGATTTCTTTAAAATGGCACAACAAGATACACAAAAACTATGGTTAATTCATGAACATAATAATTCGTCTAATTCAATTGATTATTATCATTTGTATGATAGTCATGACGATGCTTATGAATTTTTAAAGAATTATGTGCAAGATTTAAAAAAGTTTATCTGTATGGATTATTTACGCGAAGTTTATGACGACGAAAATGAGAATGAATATGGTGATGAGGACGAAGATGACAAGTCTTATGATGATTTTGTTAAAGAATATATAAAAAATCCACCAGATAACGGTACCATTTATTTTACCAACGATCATTATATTGTTATTACTAAGTTTTATAAAAACTATGCAAAAAGACCATAAATGATTTCTATGAAGTATGGATATAGAATAATTCAAATATTTTATGTTTTAAACTTAATATTGATTTTTTTAAAATCTAAATGAATATTAAATATATTAAAATATATCTAAAATGTCATTACAAATTAAAAATTTAAGTGCTGATAAATTAAATAAATTGAATATTAGAGGAAGAAAAAATAAAAAAATATTTACTATTCAAGCATACCTCAAAGAAAATAATATTTATAATGTTCCGTTAAATTGGGGGAAAAATAATTCTGATTGTATTGAAATAGCAACACCTAAAACAATTAATTCAAATTATTATTTATTTAATGGGTCTTTAAGAAAACAACAGATTATATTTATGAAGATGGCAATAAAGGAATTAAATAAAAATAAATGTTGTTTTTTATCTCTACATACAGGATTTGGTAAAACAGTGTGTGCAATATATTTAATAACAAAAATTAGATTAAAAACAATGATACTTGTTCATCTTAAAGATACATTAGCTAAACAATGGATTAATGAAATTAAAGAATTTACAAATATTAAACCTTTGTTCTATGAAACAAATCGCACTACTGCATTACAATGGAATGAATCAAATGTTATAATATGTATGGAAAGACGTGTCAAAAATATACCTAGTGATCTTCTTAAACAAATTCAATTTCTAATTGTTGATGAAGCTAAATTATATTTCTCAACTGAAAGAGTTAAAACTATGTTAAGAATTACACCTATGTATTCAATTGGATTATCTGCAGATATCAAACGTTCAGATGGAATGCATAAAATGTTACCAATGTTTTTTGGTTCAATAATAAGAAAAATTTCACAAAAATCTTTTAATGTTTATGGTCTCTATACATCTTTTAAACCTGAAATTAAGTATAAAAGATTTACAGGTGAACTTGATTGGTCATTAGTTCAAAAATCAATTGCTGAAATCAAAATTCGTAATAAATTAATTGCTTATATTTGTTTAAAATATAAATATAAAAAGATTTTAATATTATGTGATAGAATTGTTCAAGCTGAACAAATAGTAAATTATTGTAAAAATTTAAATATTGATGTTAATTATATGTATGGAAAAAAAAAATCTTATTTTGATTCAAGAGTATTAATAGGAACTGGACATAAATTAGGAATTGGATTTGACTCTAAAACAGGAAAAATATTTGATGGTATTCCATTTCAATTATTAATTTTAGCATCAGATGTCAAAAATGTTGAACAAAAAGCTGGTAGAATATTAGGAAGAATTAATAAACCTGTTATTTTTGATATAATAGATGATTTTAGTACATTTAGTAGACATTGGGATATTAGAAAAAGGTGGTATTTAAGCAGAAATGGAAATGTTTCTACGGAATGGTTGTGGAGTGGGAACAATAAATTGATTTAAATCTCCTTGCAATATGTCCGGATGCATTTTTAAAAATGTATAAAAATTATTCAATACTTTTTAAACAATTTGTTCAAATCATTTTCATTTTGAATCAAATAATAAGGTATATTTTTAGCTATTAATGGATTATCTGCATTATAAAACATATAATATATTGTGATTATATTATCAGGTGGATGTTGTTGAACTTTGCAAAATAGATCTACAAGTAATTTTAAACGTTCCGGTCTTAAACATCTCTTTTTATTTCTTAGTGATTTATAGTGATCTGGATTCCAACGTATAACAATATATTTTTTACCTGGAAATTCATTGTAAATATCACTAATTCTTTTTTCGTCGCATAAATAAGTTGTATTAGATCTTTTATGTTGAAATTCATCACATTCTATATGTATGACTATATTAGGATCAGAATATAGTTTGTCTGGTCTGTATAATTGACAACCTCCCATTGATTTTAAGCTTTTATCACTTCCAAGTAAGAATTCAGTCCCAATATTTTTATCTAAATAATCACCCATTTGTTTTTCAGCTCTTGAATTTTTACCAGTTACTTTATTGTAACATTTTCTACATATTTTATGTTTTCCATGTATATTTTGATGACTTATAAGTTTATAAACATTTCTTTTACAGAAATTACAATTTTTATCTCCCAAATCGTGGATAAGTGAAAGATGTTTTTTTAATTCACTATTAGTTTTGAATTTAGAAGTACAATTCTCGACGATACAAAGTTTCCATTTAATTTTATTATCTGGTGTATGTTTGTGAAGAATATGTTTTTTCAATTCACTATTAGTTTTGAATTTAGAAATACAATTCTCAATAGTACAAGGTATCCAATTAATTTTATTATCTGGTGTATGTTTCTTAAAAATATGTTGTTTCAAATTATCATTAGTTTTGAATTTAGATGTGCAATTCTCAATAGTACAAGGTATCCAATTAAATTTATCATTTGATGTATGTTTAAATTTTATATGCCTTTTAAGATTACTATTAGTTTTGAATTTAGAAATACAATTCTCAATAGTACAAGATGTCCAATTAATTTCATTATCTGGTGTATGTTTATATAAGATATGTTTTTTAAGATTATTATTAATTTTGAATCTAAAAGTGCAATTCTTGATGGTACAAGGTATCCAATTAATTTCATTATTTGGTGTATGTTTATATAAGATATGACTTTTAAGATTACCATTAGTTTTGAATCTAGAAATACACTTAGCACATTTAAATGGTTTAATTTCATTAATATTCGATTCCATTTTTCGCATTTGAGTGGAATTTTTTAGGAATACAAAGTTTCAAAAATTTCATTTTGTCGAAAACTATACTTATAAGATATATAAATAAACATAAACGAATTCATTATTATATAAAAGCAGAAATTATTAAATTGATAATCTTCAATATGAAATAATGATTTTAATCATTGGTTTATTGGATCAATAATAGTTTTATCTTATCAAAACGAAAAGTATAAAATTGTTGATTATGATCTAAAATAACTAAACTTGAATATGATGAACAACTTGAAGAATTGGAAAATTTAATAATTTAGATTGTAAAGACGAATTAATTTCGGTTATGAATTGATTTAAAAATATCAAAAATTTTTAAAAATAACTAATAAAATGGATACATCAATAAAAGTTAAAGATATTTTAGATTCTTTAAATTCTTCTAAATCCTCTACTTCTACAACCTCTACATCAATAAAGATTAAAAATATTTTAGATTCCTTAAATTCTAAATCTTCTACTACAAACATAATCCGCTCTCCTATTCGTAAAGTTAGTGCAGTTCGAGGATTAAAAACCCTTGATCTCAGTAGTAATCAAATAATAAATATACCACCATTAGGAACAGTTAAATATTTACGAAGATTAGGAACCCTTAATCTCAGTATTAATCTGATAGTAGATATATCGAGATTAGCAATAGCTAATTTTCCTTCACTATATTTTCTTAATCTCAGTAGTAACCAAATAGTAGATATATCATCGTTAACAACAGCTAAATTCCCTTTATTATATTCCCTTAATCTCAGTAATAATTCAATAGTAGATATATCGCCATTAGAAAAAACTAATTTTCCTTCGCTACGTTCCCTTAATCTCAATGATAACAAAATAGAAAATATATCACCATTGGAAACAGTTAACTTCCCTTTACTACAAGAACTTTTTCTCAGTAATAACTTTATAGGAGATGTATTATCATTGGTAACAGCTAAAATTCCTTTACTACAAAAACTTACTCTCGATGGTAACCATATATACGATATATCACCGTTGATAAAAGTTAATTTTCCCTTATTACAATTACTGAAGATCCATTATAACCAAATAAATTATATATTACCATTGGAAACAGTTAAATTTCCTTTACTACAATATCTTTATCTCGATTATAATATCAATATCATGCGTTTTCCAGAATCAGTACAGAATAACTTTCCAAACACAGAAATAATATTGGTTGAGTAATGATGATAAGCTTAAATACCAACAAAATATATGGCACAATTTATAAACGAATCGAAATGTAATGATAGCTGTTGGAGTGGTAATTATAAATTAATTTAATCAAAAATTAATTCAAAATTGAAATTTTATATTTTTTTAAAATTTTAAAAATTGTTTATTATTTCAAATGGATAAAAATTTTAGATGCAAAACTCCAGAACCAATAAGTGTTTCATTTAAACCTGGTGAAGATCCCCCTTATACACATGAACCTAGAAAAGTTGTTGTTGTAATTCCTGACACTCCAAAGAAAAGTTTTCCAACATTTTTTTGTAAAATATGTGGTTACGAAAAGAATGTGAAAAAAATTTGCATGACCGATAGTTTAGGAAATCAATATTGTGATGTATGTTATTAAATATATTTAAAAAATAAGTTCAATAAGTTTTTATTTTTTAAAAGGTAATAAAATAACAGAAAAGATTAATAATGAGATTGATTATAATTGGTTCTGAAAGATATAATGACAATTCTAATTTTGTATTAATAAAAAAAAATCTTTTACAACTTGTTACTAAAGCCAAACCTAGTGTTGTAATATTCATGGGAGAAATGTGTAAAAAAAAAATAACACCAAAAATTATATCTTTCAAAAGAAATTTAATGAATTTAATGAAGAGACATTGCGATGTTATTATCCAATTATGTAATAATAATATTGAATATTTAAAGGATTTTAACGAAATTGACAATAGAACAATAGAAAAATGTTCTAGTTTCGGTATTGATGTAAGTAAAAAAATAAATTTTATTGATATCCCTAAGGAACTTACTCTTAGAACCTTTGAACATAAAATTATTCTTATACCAGATAATGAAAATATAATTAGTTCTTTAAGTAAATTAAGAGGTAAAATGACTATTAATGAATTTCTCGAAAGAAACAAAAATTCATTAATTATATTTAATGGGAAGTTAAGTTCGTGGGAATATAAAATTCCCATTGTATCTGTATCAGAAAAAAATAATTTTATTGAAATTAAAGATAATTTTTTTACTATTGGTCCACTTTATGATATCGATTTTTGTAATAATACAAAAGAAGATAATGATATAACATGTGTTGCTCTTATTACAAATATTATAGATAGTAAGTTTAAATATGCGAAACTTGATTTAGGGTTTCCAATATATAAAACGTTAAATTTTAATTGTAAAAAATTGATACAATATTTAATTGATAAAAATGGTAAAAATGAGATTTCAATAAATAAATTACTTAAACAAGGTAATAAATATAGATTTAATATATCTGATTTAAGAAAAAATATTGAAAATTTTAAGAAATCCGAATATTATACACCAACTAATTATGAATATATTTTTAATATTGAAGATAATGTAATAAAAAGAGATTATAAATATTTAAATATAGATTTATCGTTGTTGACAGAAAATGATCTTCAATATTTAAATTAAATATTAATTTTTAAAAAGAATAAATTGGATATAAAATTTTGCTCAAAAATAAAAGAATAAAACCTCTTTGATTTTTTTATAAATATAATGGATACTAATGAAATAATTGAAAAACCAATAAATGAACCAATCGTTAATACAACTATAATTTGGGTAAGTATAGGTGTTATAACAGTTATTATTTTAATTATTATTGCTCTTACATCTAATAATTCTGATAGGAAAGAAGGAAGATCATGTGCATACAGTTCTCAATGTGCAAAAGGTTTAAGATGTGAGGATAATATATGTACAAATATTGATGATCCATCTGTTATATTATTTGACGTAAATAATATTGGAAAGGCGCAAATAGGTAATTATACAAAAAGTGTTATAAATAATTGTGTTACATCAATCGCAATAGGAAAAGATGACACTCAGATACTTTCAATTGGATGTTCGGGAAAAGTATGGAAACTTGATTTTCAAACAAAAAAAATTGTTGAACAGTTACAACTTGGAGATAATTATATATTTATATCAATTGAAAAATTCAATAAAGATAATATTAATGATTTATTTGTTGGTCTTATTAGTTCGAAGAATAAAGGTAGTTCGAAGAATAAAGGTACTTTGAGAAAAATTGATGGAACAAATCTTATTGAAATAACTGATTCTATTGAAGAATTGAAAAAAGTACTTCCTATATCTAATGGAAATGGTCAATCATTTGTATTAGGAAAAAAAGTTAAAAACGAGGATTCAATTATTGATGACGAAACTCTTGAAATATTTGAATTAAAAAATAATGGTTCTATTAATAGTGAGATAACCGAAAATATTGATGAAGCAGATATTTGTAACGGTACTCAAAATACTTTATATTCTTTAGATTTTTTTAGACAACTTCATATAGCTGTTGACTTAACATCTTCTCCTACAACATGGAATAAAGTTGCACCTGGATTTATATCTTCTAGAATTTCTTGTGCAAGTGAAAATGTAATATTATTTGAAAGATTTGGAACCAATCAATTATTTATTGCACAAGATAAGATACTTAAATTATTTAGTAATGAAATTGAAGGTCTCGTAACATTTGATATAGCGATAGATGGTGCTATTGTATTAGGATTTAATGATAGAATAGAATTATATAAACCCCCAATAACTCCTACTCCATTAGTACCTTCAACTACTTAATAAAGTTTTTAAAAATTGTTGATTGTGTATTATGTAATATTCCACATTATGTAATGTTATTATAATAACATTACATAGTAGCAGACCCCTCATCAAGTTCTTGCTGAAGTGATTCAGCATCATCTACAGTGAGACCAGCATTATCACTAATTTGTAAAATACTTTTTGCAACTTCACTAGTTGAAGATCGTGGAATGGAATTTCGAATAACCCTTGCAGCAGCGTCTTTAAGATTCCGCCTTTGGGTAGGACTTGCTGAGCTTGAAGATCTTGGTTGTGAGCGAATTAAAGGTGTAATTGTAGGAGATCTTCTACTACCACCTTTAGCTTGTGATACCCAACCTGTTCGAGGCTTATACGCATCCCATGCAAGTTTTTGATTCCTAGTGAAATTGGTTGTTACTTTATTGGTTCCTTTTCCAGATGTATTTCCAACACCCCATCGAAAACCTCGACCCCGAGCTGCTGCAGCTATTTCCCTTGCAAAAAGAGCATAAGTAAGTTGACGAGTAGTAATACCAGCAGCAAAACTTAATACTTGACTTTGAGTAGGAATGGGAGCACCAATTGGAGATTTTCTTGCTCTTGTTTTTGCTGTAGATGGTGCAGCTTTTCCAAGTAATTTATATTGTTTCCAAGCTGCTGAAACTCCTCTTGAAGAAGCATCATAAAATGGAAAATTATCTTTAACATATGTTCTAAATTCATTAAAATTACGTCCGCTTGGAACACTACCTGCTTGCCCTAATGGAAATGGATCCTTTTTGGAACGTGGAGATTTTCGTTTCTGTGTAATAGATGCAGAACCTTTTGCACAAGCTTTTTGTACAAATGCCATATTTCTTCCAGCTTCAGAACGATTACTATTAAACCAACAAACATATTGATTCCATATTACAGCTTTCTTACCTTTGAATTTACCTGTAAATTTATGATTAAATTGTTTTGAAAATACTCTAAAACCCAAATGTTTTCTACGGAGTTTTCCATCATATTGCTGTAAACCCCAGTCTTCAAATTCAACATCAAAAGTCATACTCATTTCGAAATTTCTTTTGCTTTTATCTATAATTTGTTTTTTTTTATTAATTTTCTTTATTTTATTTTTTCTTTATCTTCTCACTTTTTTCGTTATTTCACTTTATAAATTTTAAAAATACAATAATTTTAAAAGTTATGTTTCTATTTATGCGAGAGCAACTGATGGATCAATTTTAGTAATACTAAATGACGCTTTTGCATGTTCAAGACCTGATCCACTTTCTGTTCCAATTTCAATTCCTTCTTCACCAAGAGCTTCTCTTAATTGTAGTTCAGTTGTTTCTGTGAAATGAACGGTATAATGACCATGAACTCTAGGTTTATTTTCTCCATTAACAAGATGTCGGGATTCAAATATACTTCCTTCAAAAAAGAATGGAGGTGCATAATTTGGAAGATTAGGAGCAGCAATACTTGGTGAAATACCAAATCCAACAGGACTGGTATCACTACTTGTATTTACAACTGGAACAGACCATTTAAAATCATAACTTCCAGGTGGAAGAGTGAAACTACTATTACTTGAATCAAATACAAATTGAGTATTTGGAGGAAAAATTTGAGAATTTAATTCAATTGGTTCAAAAGGTTCTATTGGTCCAATTTGATTATCATTATATGCATATACCCAATCGTGAGTGGGTACGATAGCTGGAGTTGTAGGTGTTGTTGTTGTTTTAGCTTGTTGACTTTGAATTATAAATATTATAATTAAGATGATGATAACCACTACAACAGCGACAACCCATCCTCCTCCTTGTTGGCAACATTCGTCGTACATTCAGAATTTTATAAAGGTGTTATTTTTTACGATTAGTTTTTTATTTTTTGAAAAAAATTAAAGAAAAATAAAAATATGGATTTATCAGAATCCATAAAATTTTATAACTTTTAAAAATATAATAAAAATGCCAAATAGAATTGTTTCAGGTTTAGCATTAATCGGTACAATATTATTAGTTACCGGATATTTTAATGAAAGAAATCGTCTAATAAAAAATAATGATAAAGAAGAAAGAGAAAAATTAACAGAAGTAACTCTTAGACTAATTGGAGCCATTATTCTT
>SDBT01013302.1_pt1 | contig 13195 bp, 10 predicted proteins | sample 2277101 | NCBI WGS metagenome assembly SDBT01 (sample SAMN10404973, study PRJNA504765) | marine sediment metagenome | isolation source: marine sediment core GS10_PC15, 103 cmbsf | place: Arctic Ocean: Southern Knipovich Ridge | collected 2010 | reverse complement strand
CTTTGCGACAGGCCTTTTATCGCTGGAAGGCTGCTTTGGAAAAAACCGGATATGCCGGAGCCCTGCCGGACCCGATGCTTTCGTACGCATACTTCATTGAAAATGTTGAAACAAGAGTAGGGCCTCAAAACCAGAAATTCAGTATCAGGCAATCATTTCCTTGGTTTGGAACGTTGGGCTCCCGGAAGACGATAGCGAACGAGGTGGCCAACGCTGCCTTTCGCAAGTACCAGGCGGAGAAACTCAAGCTGTTCTATTCGGTCAAGGCCGCCTATTACGAGCTTTATTATCTTGGGCGTGACATCGCCCTTACAAAGGACAACCTGGAGCTGCTCAAGTTCTGGGAATCGGTGGCGCGTACCAAGTATAAAGTGGCGCTAAGGAAACACCCGGATCTGATCAAGGCTCAGGTGGAATTGGGGATGCTTGAGGACCGGTGGCTGACCTTGCAGGACAGAATTGGCCCAACGGCTGCTCATCTGAAGGCTACGGTCAACCTGCCGGATACCACCTTTATAATAGTGCCGGCGATGGTCGATGTTGTCGAGGACGAAGTAGAATTGCAGACGGTCATAAGAGATGCTCTTCAATACAACCCAAACCTGAATGCCATGCTTCATCTCATTGACAAGGAGCAAGCAGAGGTCCGACTGGCCGGAAAGGCATCATTGCCGAACTTCACGTTTGGCGTGGATTATATCGAAACCGGCGACGCCTTGAGTCCTTCAATGGAAGAGAGTGGCAAGGACCCCTTTGTTTTCGGAGTCGGAATCAATCTGCCGATATGGTTTGGCAAGAACAATGCAAGAAAGGATGAAGCAAAGGCAAAGTTACAGTCGGCAAAGTATGGTTACGCCGACGCGCAGAACAGGCTGGTGGCGCTTGTAGAGAAGATCGTGTTTCAGTATTCGGACGCCCTTCGCAAAACCCGTCTTTATCGTGACGGTCTGATTCCCAAGGCCCAGCAAGCGCTCAATGCCAGCTACACGGCATATCAGGTTGCGGAAACCGACTTTCTAAACGTGTTGGACGCGCAACGGCAACTTCTCGCGTTCCAACTTCGGTTTGAGCGAGCAGTGGCAGATCTGGCCATTCGCCGCGCTAAGATCGATATGATTACCGGCAATGGATCAGGCTACAAATAGAGAACGTTTCAAGAAAAGGAGAAACACACGATGAAACTGTCCAGGACACTCACAATCATGGTAGCAATGCTTCTGATTTCTTCGCTTGCGGTCATTGCCGGCGAGGAGAAGCAGGAAGCAAAGAGTGACGCGCCCAAGGAACTGAAGAGACAGACAACATGTCCGGTCATGGGTGGCAAGATCGACTCGGCTGTCTACACCGACATCCAGGGACAGCGCGTCTACCATTGCTGTCCCATGTGCTCTGCAAAACTGAAGAAGGACCCTGATACCTATTTCAAGAAGGCCGCCGTGGAAGGCATTTTGTTTGAGAACATTCAGACAACTTGCCCGGTGTCCGGTGAAAAGCTCGAAGACAAGTCTGTCTATACCGACTTCGATGGTCGTCGGGTTGCCTTCTGCTGCAAGAAATGCCGTGGGGCCTTCAATGAAGACCCTGCAAAGTTCTTGTCAATGATGGATGTCCCTGCCGACAAAATGAAAGGCCATGATATGAAGGACGACGAAAGCCACGACATGAAGAAGGGCCACGAGGGACATTACCACTAAACCTGGTCTTATTATCCGATGGAGAAAGCCATGACTAACGAAAAGAACAACCGATCATTGTTTGATCGCTTTGCACTGCGCGGCATCAGGGGGCTGGTCGGGCTGGTCGCGGTTGCGATCCTGGCTTTCTCCTTCGGAGTGCTGTTTTCCAGCGGCGGACAGCCGGTGACGGATTCGCTTGACCATTCTCAAACCGCGAAGGCGGACAACCCAACCGTATGGATATGTTCGATGCATCCGCAGATACAGTTGCCAAAGCCCGGAAAGTGCCCCATCTGTTTCATGGACTTGATCCCTCTGGAAACAGGGCATGGTGACGACGTCGGACCACGGCAGCTACGGATGTCCGAAACAGCGAAGAGTCTTGCGAGAATCCAGACGACAGTGGCCAAACGCGCATTTGCCGAGGCAGAAGTCCGGATGGTTGGAAAGGTCACCTATGACGAAACCAGGTTGTCATACATCACGGCGTGGGTGCCGGGGAGACTTGATCGGTTGTACGCTGATTTTACCGGCATGACGGTAAAGAAGGGGGATCACATGGTGTACATGTACTCTCCCGAATTGCTGGCTGCCCAGGAGGAATTGCTTCAGGCTAAGTCAGCAGTCCAGTCGCTTGCCCGTTCGACCAGCACTATTCTAAAATCATCCGCTGACGCTACGTTGGATGCAACCCGCGAAAAGCTCCGGTTGTATGGCCTGTCAGCCAACCAAATCGAGGAGATTGAAACTAACCGAACACCTTCTGATCATGTGACTATCAATGCACCGATAGGCGGTGTTGTAATACACAAGAATGCTCAGGAGGGTATGTACGTAAAGACAGGAACCAGGATCTATACTATCGCGGATTTGACAAAACTGTGGGTCACGTTTGAAGCGTATGAATCGGACTTGCCGTGGCTTCGCTACGGTCAGCAGGTATCGTTTACATCGCCGTCATTCCCGGGAGAATCTTTCGATGCCGTTATCAGTTTCATTGATCCGGTTGTGAATCCAGGAACCCGAACCGTGCAGGTGCGCACTATAGTTGAAAACAGTGGCCTGAAACTAAAACCCGGCATGTTCGTTCGCGGGTTTGTGGAATCGCGCATTGACGGAGCAGGCCGGGTAATCGACGACTATCTGGTGGGGAAGTGGATTTCACCGATGCACCCCGAAGTTGTCAAGGACGGACCCGGGACCTGCGATGTATGTGGGATGGACCTCGTGCCGGCTGAGTCTCTTGGCTATGCGTCAGAGGCTCAGACGGACGCAGACGCGCCGCTACTCATCCCGGCCAGCGCTCCGATGATCACCGGGAAGCGGGCTGTGGTTTATGTCGAGATTCCCAACGACGAGGGGCCGCTGTACGAAGGTCGAGAGGTACAACTCGGTCCTCGGGCGGGCGATTTCTATGTCGTAAAGTCCGGAATCGAAGAAGGTGAATTGGTCGTGACAAACGGCGCGTTCAAGATCGACAGCGAACTGCAGATTCAGGCTAAACCAAGCATGATGTCACCCGACGGAGGAGCAACCACCGCCGGACATCAACATGGTCAACCCGGCTCAGGCGCAACCAAGCCCAGCCATGTGGTCTCCTCTGCCACGACCGAAACTGAGAGCAATGAAGCGGCCGCGGCGCTAACGCCCGTGTATAACGCCTACTTTGATACTCAGATGGCTCTGGCAGCAGACGATCTTGCGGCGGCTACACGGGCCGGGGAACAAGTAGAGACCGTCGTTGGCAGGGTCGATATGTCGCACTTCTCCAGGACCGGTCATGGCAAGTGGATGAGTCTTTCCGGGGAAATCGCTGACTTCGCCGCCGATATGAACGTGGCCGGCGACATTGAGGAAGCGCGTCGGTTGTTTCTCGGCCTGTCAAAAAGTGTGATCGAGTTGCATGATAGCTTCGGACACGCCGACTCAGAAGACTACTTCCTTACATTTTGTCCGATGGCCAACGACAACAAGGGGGCGTACTGGCTACAGACAGTAGATACCGTCTATAATTCGTTCTACGGCGCTTCGATGCTTCGGTGTGGTGAGATCAAGAAGAAACTGCCTGGCCGAACCGGGTCACCGCCCGATGGAGGGGGGATTGCCTCGCTGACAGGTCTTTACCGAGCCTACTTTGTTCTGCAACGAGCCCTTACTTTCAACAATCTGCAGGAAATCCACGATGCCCATAATAGGCTGGCAGAGGCAGCATCATCAATCGCATCGTCATTAACCGATCAGCAATCTGCAGGCCCGATAGCTGACTGGGCAACCAACCTGATCAGACTCTCTCGCGCAGGCGCCAACTCTCCGGATGTTGCGGCGGCACGAGTTGCTTTCCTCCCCGTTGCCCAAACGCTCATTGACTTGCACGATGCCTACGGTCATCAACGTGTTTATCATCGGTATCAGGGCGGTTTTTATCGCCTGTCGATAAAACTTGCGCGCCGCGATATCGCCCCGCACCCCCAATGCCAACGCGCTGTCGATGTAGTCGCGGTTGCTCTTTATCGCGTTCTTGAGCGATACCATCCCCACGGATACTCCGTTCATCGCGCCGTTTATCACCATCCCACCCAGCGGAATGACGTAATGCGGTTCATACCAGGGGTCGACGCGGATAATGAAAGCGAACATAACGGTCAATACTATGGACGAACCGATGATGATGCCGCCGGTGGCGTATATCATCGACTTCCCCAGCGGTTCGTCGGCGCGGCGCAGGGCGTGGTATCCGGCGATGAGCGTCATTACCACGAGCGTGAGCAGTACTATGTACCATTTGTCGAAACCGAATATCCATTTGAGGATGTAACCGGCGGCGATAAGTTGTATGAAGGAGCGAATGGCGCCGATAGCCAGGTCCTTCGCCAGCGACAGGCGATAAATAATACTGACGACGATGATTATCGTAAACAGCCCCAGCGAAATCAGCACGTCCCAAACGGTTATGTCAAGAAAGCCCATCTTATAAAATCCCCCCTACGTAAACCCGGCCCGCTTCGCTTCTCGGGTCGGTGAGGAAGTCGCCCGGTTTGGCCTCTTCCGCTACCCTGCCCTCGTCCAGGAGAACGATCCGGTCGAGAGGGCGCAGCTTCGCCGGTTCGTGGGTAACGTGAATCAGGGTCATCCCGGCGGCACACCTGGCGTATATACTATCGAGCACTTTCCCCGCTTTAAGCGGGTCCAGCGCCGATGTAGTCTCGTCAAGCATCAGAATGTCCGGATTCAACGCCAGAGCGCGCGCCAGGCAGAGCCGCTGCTGCTGGCCTACGGATAAGCTGGCGGCGGGACGGTCTATCGGCATATCTTTAAGTTCGACGGACTCCAGCAGGCAGGCTAGTTCCGCGTCATCGGGTTGTTGCGTACGGGCGGCGGCGAAGGGATAGCGTATGTTATCGATGATTGAACCTTCGAAAACGGCCGGGCGCTGTAAGACCAGAGCGGCGCGGCGGCGTAGATTAAGCGGGTCCCAATCGGTAGTCGGTTTTCCTAATACCTCTACCGTACCCTCGTCCGGGTCGAGCAGGCGGTTGATTAGCCGGAGCAGGGTTGTTTTGCCGCAACCGGAGGGGCCGATGATACCCACCCTCTCTCCGGGCGCGATACGAAGGTCAACACCGCGCAAGACGTCGGTCTTTACCGTCTCCTTGCCGTTCTTATGGGTGAGCGTCCTGGTAACGCCGGTGAAAGTAATCGCGTTCATCGCCTGTTTTTAACATAGATTTTCGGATGTGTAAACGTGTTAATGAGGTGGCGGCGCGATTATTTAAAAAGCAGAGCCAATTTCGGTACTATCGAGATATCGTGATTTGTTTCGCATAAATACTTGACACGCATAACCGCTCGTGCTAATCTATCACAAAGTATAGGATTAATTTTTATCATTTCGTTGAGCTTTTTTACCCCAAACGGTGATATAATCTGGTCTTTATTTTTTTTAACCGCGAAGAATAAGGTTTAGGTACAGGATAAGGACAGGAGACGATGAATCGTTATTTATTCATAATATCCGCATTCGCGATATTTACGATATCTGCGGTAGCAGTTGCAGAGATACAGCCCGCGACGAACCTCGCCGCAGTGGATACTCCCAAGGACGCAGGCGGTTCGGTTACCTTGACCTGGGTGGCATCTCTATTGGAAGCGGATTTGGACGTCGGCGTCACCGGGTACGAGATATTACGCTCCGAATCATCCGATACCGGTTTTAAAAAGGTCGGCGTTGTTGATCCGGGATCGGAGGAGTATCAGCATATCGACGATACTGTGCGGACTGGAACCGAATACCATTATAAGGTAAGGACGGTAGCGAAAGGCGGCAGTAGCGAAACCGCGCCGGTCGGCCCCATACAATCTAGAATGCAATTCTTCGACCCGGACCGTTTGAATATCCTTATAGCCGCTATAATCTTATCGGCGTTGGTGTTGATATACATTGCAAAAGCGCGTAGCGGAAAGGATATGTTCATTCGGCGTATCGGCGGCCTGGAGGCTGTGCAGGAAGCAGTCGGGCGTGCTACCGAGATGGGCAAACCTATATTATATGTTCCCGGAATTGCCGATATTAACGACATACAGACGATTGCCTCGATAACTATATTAGGGCGAGTGGCTACGATGGTAGCCGAATACGACGCGGACTTGCTCGTTCCCTGTTCTAAAGCGCTGGTTATGTCTACCGCACAGGAGGTCGTCAAAGAGGCCTACCTCGAAGCGGGTAGGCCCGACGCTTATCAGCCCGGCAATATCAGATATTTGACCGACGACCAGTTCGGGTATGTCTCCGGCGTCGACGGTATTATGGTAAGGGAAAAACCGGCGGCCAACTTCTATCTGGGGACGTTTTACGCGGAATCGCTAATCCTGGCCGAGACCGGCCATTCGGTAGGAGCGATCCAGATAGCGGGTACCGCTATGCCTTCGCAGTTGCCGTTCTTTATCGCCGCCTGCGACTATACGCTTATCGGCGAGGAACTGTTCGCTGCTTCGGCCTACCTGAGTCGTGAGCCCAGGCTACTGGGCAGCTTGCTGGGGCAGGACTGGGGTAAAGTAATAATATTGGCTTTAATAATAATCGGAGCGATTCTGGCTTTTATTGCTCAGTTTGGTTTGGAGTATTTGGATATTACCCGTTTCTTCGTTATCCAATAGTTTGTTATTTATCGTAAATACGTATTACGGAGTAATATATGCGTAGAGAGTTACCGATGATACTGGCCTTTGCCGTGGGGCTATTGATGATACTCGATTTCTTCGTACCTGCACTGCGGCCTATCAGCGAAATGGTGCAAAACTGGTATCTCGCCGTTATTGCGTTCGCTCTCCTTATTGGTTTGTTCAGCCTGATCAGGACCAACTATTTCAAAATACGTTTAAAACAACCCGACTGGGGTTACAGTCTCATTCTATTATCGGGCTTGGCGGTTATGAGTTTTCTGGGTTTTTTCGGACACCTTATCAACCCGGCTATTGAATATATCCAGACCGGGACGTTTACGTTGCCCGAGAACATTACCGGGATTTCCGAAGGGACTCCCTTCGACTGGATGTTCAATAACGTGATGTTCCCGATGTCGGCGACGATGTTCTCATTACTCGCTTTTTTCGTGGCGTCGGCTTCTTATCGCGCTTTCCGGGCACGGAATTTCGAGGCGACGTTGCTGTTGGTAGCAGCGGTTATCGTAATGTTGGGCCAGGTTCCTATCGGTACCTTCTGGTTCCCGGAAAATGTTCCTACCTGGGTGACATACTTACGTTTCGATACCTGGAAAGACTGGATAATGAACATCGGTAACACGGCCGGCCAGCGCGCTATTATGATAGGCGCGGCGCTGGGCGTGGTTTCAACCTCTTTGAGGATATTGCTGGGGATAGAAAGATCGTACCTGGGCGAGGAATAACGCTGCCGAAAATCTGTACGGCAGGAGGTAATTTTCGATGAAGTTCATCAAATGGCTAGCGGATATTGATAGGCGAATCATATTCGCTTTAATAGCATTATCTATAATAATACCAACTATTGTACCGATGGGATTGCCTGTAAAACCAACCAAAAACGTTATAGATATTTATGATGATATAAACGCGCTTCCGGAGGGTTCCGTTGTATTGTTATCCTTCGACTACGATCCGGCGGCGGCCCCGGAATGTCACCCTATGGCCAAAGCCATTATCAGGCATTGTCTTGAGAAAGAACATAAAATAATCGCTATGGCTTTGTGGCCCCAGGGCGCCGCGTTGGCGACACAGGCTTTAACCGACGTTACCACCGATTACGAGGTAGTGTACGGTGTAGATTATATAAACCTCGGGTATAAAGCCGGAGCCGAAATCCTATTGAATACGATGGGCACTTCAATACCGGAAGCTTTCCCCCGCGACATAAACGGTAATAGTATATCCGAATTCCCTTTAACGAAAGGGTTAAAGAATTATAGCGATATTGACTATATCGTAGACCTTTCGGCGGGCGACCCCGGTATTCGGACCTGGGTAACTGTGGTCCAGGCCCGTTTCGGAAAACCGGTCGCAGCCGGGTGTACCGCGGTCTCGGCCCCCGAATTTTTCCCCTATGTTCAGTCGGGGCAGTTGCAGGGGCTTATAGCCGGGCTTAAAGGCGCCGCCGAATACGAAGCCTTGATTAAATACCCGGACGAAGCGACCGGTAGGATGGATGCACAATCCATAGCCCACCTGGTAATCATAATGTTTATTATATTCGCAAACGTGTCCTTCTTCATTTTACGCAAAGAAAAGAAAGAAGAAGAGAAAGAAGCCATGAAATAAGTACTGTTCGGAGGTAGGAGCAGTGACCCCGTTAGAACTAATCGGAATCTGGATAGCCGCGCTTTTGACGCTGGCGATATTCTCATTCCTGTACAAAGATAACCCCTTATATAAGTTCGCCGAATATTTATTCGTCGGCGTATCCGCTGGGTATATCCTCGCATATACTTTCTGGAATCTCTTTATCCCAAACCTCTGGGATCATCTATACAACGGCTTCGGCGATTTATTTATGAGAGGGCAATGGACTGACGACCTCTTCTTTATCTTCGCGACGATACTGGGCATTACGATGCTATTCCGTTTCGTGCCCAAATTGTCCTGGGTATCCCGTTACGGTATTGCTTTTACCGTTGGTCTCGGAGCGGGTTTGCAATTTATACTATATTTGCAAGCTAATATAATCGCTCAGGTACGCGCAACGATTATTCCGCCCATAGTCATAACCGGGGGCGTGTTCGACTGGGCTACCAGCCTGACCAACACCCTGCTAATTATCGGCGTTTGTACCGCCCTCACTTATTTCTATTTCTCAAAGGAGCACAAGGGATTGCTGGGCGGGGTGGCCAAGGTCGGCATCTGGTTTCTTATGGTATCGTTCGGCGCCGCTTTCGGTTATACTGTAATGGCTCGTATATCGCTGCTCATTGGCCGGATAGACTTCCTGATGACAGATTGGATAATGGGAACGCTATCGTTTTTAAGCCTTGTTTGATATTCCGATACGATAATTAACCCGGCGCAACGCCGGGTTTTTTTAACTAAGTATTTCCAGGTAAGCGATTGTATATGGTGAAAGGCAAATTGAAGGAAAAGATAACTTCGCGCCAGGCCGTATCCGGGGTAATCGGCCTGGGATATGTTGGTTTACCTCTGGCAATGGCCTACAACGACGCCGGTTTTAGCGTCGTTGGTTTCGATATTGACGGCGAACGGGTTAAGTTGACCAACGAGGGTATATCGCAGATAGACGACGTCCCCTCGGAGCGCTTGAAGCAATCGGTCGACGCCGGCCTAATGCGGGCTACGACCGATATGGCTCAGTTGGCCGAAGTCGATATCATCGTAATTTGCGTACCCACCCCGCTAACGCCGCATCGCGAACCGGATGTCTCCTATCTCGAAAACACTTCGGATACGATTGCGAAATACCTGCGTAAAGGGCAGCTAATCGTCGTCGAATCCACGGTTTATCCCGGCGCGACCCGCGAAGTTGTCCTACCCCGGTTAGAAGCAACCGGGCTAGCCGAGGGCGAGGATTTCTTCCTATCGTTCTCGCCGGAGCGCGTGGACCCGGGCAACAAGAAATTCACGATAGCCGATATCCCCAAAGTGGTTGGCGGCATCAGCGACGCGGCGACCGAATTGACCGTAGATTTCTACGAACCGGTAGTGACCGAAGTCGTTCCGGTCTCCTCGCCCGAAGCTGCCGAGATGTCGAAGCTGCTGGAAAATACCTACCGCGCGGTCAACATCGCGCTGGTAAACGAGCTGAAAGTCCTCTGCCATAGAATGGGATTGGATGTTTTCGAGGTAATAGACGCGGCGAAGACCAAGCCGTACGGCTTCGAGGTGTTTTATCCGGGGCCGGGCGTCGGCGGGCATTGCATCCCGCTCGACCCGTTCTATCTGGCCTGGAAAGCGAGAGAACACGAATACGTTATGCACTTCGTAGAACGAGCCGGCGAGGTAAACTGGCTTATGCCCCGCTACGTAGTAGACCGTTTGATTTATGCGATGAACCGGCGCGGTTTAGCGTTAAAGGGCGCCAAGGTCCTGGTACTGGGTATAGCGTATAAAGCCGATGTAGACGATATGCGGGAATCGCCGGCGTTACCGGTTATCAATTTATTGCTGGAATATGGCGCAAACGTAGATTATCACGATCCATATATCCGGGTAATGCCCGATACCCGGAAGTTCCAATTCGGGCTCAAATCGATCGCCCTTTCCGAGGATAATTTAAAGGATTACGACGCGGCGATAATTATCACGATGCACAAAGACGTCGATTACGGTCTCGTCTTCGAGACATTGCCCCTGGTTGTCGATACCCGCGGTATCGCGCTTCGCTCGGGGTATGCGGGGGATAACCTGATAAACGCTTAACGTTAACAGGGGGGAGTATGCGTATAGGATTTCTTTCTTTCGAATCGCTGCTCTGGGATTGGGGAAGCCTATCGGACATATTAAAACCATCGGATACTTTTATCGAGACCGTAGTTCCGTTCTCCATTGAGTTCGCCCGTTCCAGCGATTTGCGGCGGGGCGGGCCGGTAGTAATCCGCGTAGATACCGGTAAATTCGCCCGGTCCCGCGCGCTGGTTATGCCGCTAAAGGAGGAGATAGCTAGTGAACCGGTTACGGTTGACTTAGCGCGATATGAGTTGTATAACCGGCAAAGGGGAAGAAGCGGCGGTATGAAGGTGGATTATCGGGAACCCACGGTCTATAACCCGAACTTCAGCTATATCAATGAGATATCTCCGGGCGAATTCGAGGACCACAGTAGTTGGGGTATTGATTTCGATGTGATATTGTACTCGGCGCTCGGTAAAAACATCGAGGAGCTAAAGTCGGACCGCCTCGCCGTTCTCGCCATTGCGAGCGCGCGAAAAGCGGCCGACCCCGATATCGACGGAATTCGCCGGGGCGACGGTATATCATTCTTAATAAACGCGGTGGAGAACGGAGTAAAAACGCCGCTGCTGGACGATTATAGCAAAGCTATACTGAAGTTTACCGGCAGAAGTTCGCTCAAGGAAGCTTATGATTGGTGCGTCACTCGCCGCTCGTAGCGATACCCCCCAATATCTGGTTGTAATATTCTGCAAATCACGCAGTATTTAAGACGACGTGTTATCGAGGAGAACTATAAAGATGACTAACAAGAAGTTAGCGATTATCGGATTGGATTGCGCCACCCCTCAGCTCGTCTTTGACCGTTGGTTGAACGACCTACCCAACATCAAATGCCTGATTGACGGCGGTTCCTACGGGCCGTTGGAAAGCTCGCTCCCGGCGATAACCGTTCCCGCCTGGATGTCGATGATGACCTCCAAAGACCCGGGCCAGCTCGGCTTTTACGGCTTCCGTAACCGCAAGAACTACTCATACGGAGAGATGTTTTTCGCCACCTCTAACGTGGTGAAAGAAAAGACCGCCTGGGAGATTCTGGGCGAACACGGCTATAACTCCATCGTCGTAGGAGTACCGCCCTCGTTTCCGGTACGGCCGCTCAAGGGCGCGATGCTGGGATGCTTTCTAACGCCCGGCCCGGAGAGCGACTATACCTATCCCAAAGAACTGAAGGCGGAGATAGAGGCCAACGTCGGCGAATATATAATGGACGTTAAGGACTTCCGTACCGACAATAAAGACTACCTCAAGGACCAGCTCTGGGAACTCACAAAAAACCGCTTCGACACCGTTAATTACCTGGCGAAAAACAAACCGTGGGATTTCCTGATGTTTGTAGAAATGGGCCTCGACCGGCTGCATCACGCCTTCTGGAAATATTTTGACGAAACGCACGTAAACTACGTACCGGACAGCCCCTACGCCGACGTGATGTACGACTTCTACGTTTTCCTCGACAAGAAGATTGGCGAGTTCCTGAACAATCTCCCCGCCGACACCGAGGTGATAGTGGTGAGCGACCACGGCGCGGTGGGGATGGACGGCGGCCTGTGCTTCAACGACTGGCTCATCCAGAAGGGTTATCTGGGATTGAACGTAGACGTCCCTACGACCCCGAGCAAGTTTTCGAACGATATGATTGACTGGTCGAAGACCAAGGTCTGGGGCAGCGGCGGGTATTATGGGCGGCTGTTCATCAACGTGAAGGGGCGCGAGCCGCAGGGCATAATAGAGCCTGACGACTACGACACCTTCCGCGCCGAGATTACCGCCGAACTGGAAGCGCTCACCGACGAGTATGGCAACAACATCGGCACCACGGTTTATAAACCGGAAGAGGTTTACAAAGCGACCAACAACATCGCCCCCGATTTAATTGTCTATTTCGGCGACCTCAAGTGGCGTTCCATAGGCTCTATAGGCAACCCGACCATCTGGACCCACGAAAACGACACCGGCCCCGACGACGCCAACCATGACCGCTTCGGGATATACATCGGCAACGACCCGGCGAACCCGGGAAACGGCGAGCGAGTAGAAGGTCTACAGCTAATGGACATCGCCTCCACCGTCCTTGACCGCTTCGATATCCCTATACCGGAGGACTGGAACGGGAAGGCGATTAAGTAACTCCGTTAATCTTGTGTACCCGACGCCTTTAGGCGTCGTACGGAGGTCGAGAGACCTCCGTTACGTTTACTATTAGCTATTTTGGAATACGTGATTATGAATAACGAACGCGAAATTTATTCCTTTAACGACTTCCTCGACATCGTGCGGCGGTTGCGCCGCGAATGCCCCTGGGACCGGGAGCAGACTCCGCAAACCCTCAAACGCTTCTTCATCGAAGAGGTTTACGAGGTGGGCGCGGCGATTGACCAGGGCGACGACGTCGGCTATAAAGAAGAGCTGGGCGACGTCCTGCTGCACGTGCTAATGCACTCTGTAATCGCCGAGGAACGTACTGCTTTCACCTTTGACGATGTGGTGGACGCGGTAGCCAAAAAGCTGGTGCGGCGCCACCCCCACGTCTTCGGAGACATAAGCATCGAAGAGGCGCAAACGGTCATCGCCACCTGGGAGAAGCTGAA
>SDBT01013301.1_pt1 | contig 13196 bp, 18 predicted proteins | sample 2277101 | NCBI WGS metagenome assembly SDBT01 (sample SAMN10404973, study PRJNA504765) | marine sediment metagenome | isolation source: marine sediment core GS10_PC15, 103 cmbsf | place: Arctic Ocean: Southern Knipovich Ridge | collected 2010 | reverse complement strand
AAGCGGGAGAGACCGTTCTAACAGGCGCGCTTAGGGAAATTCACGAAGAGATCGGATCGGAGGCGCGGGTTCGGCCTTTGGGAACGGTACACGCTTACACGTTCCATTACGACGAGAATGTGCAATACATGATCAGCCTGGTGTTTGTGATGGCCTACGAGGGAGGAGAAATCCAGCCGGGGGACGATATGGCAGGGAGCACCTGCAAATGGATGAGCCTTGAAGAATTGGAAAAAATAAAACTTCTCGTGCCGTCCAGCCGGCCATGGCTTTTGAGGCGTGCTATCGAATTATATCGTCTATGGAAAGATCGGGATGTGGACCCTGTTGAATTGGGGCTGCACCCAAGGTAAAGATCTAGTAGCTTCTGAACACTGTCTTGAGTAAACCCGTAACACGGGCCGCGGGGTCGGTACGGATCTTTTTTTCTTCCTCTCCCACCATGTAAAAAAGGCCATCCAGGGCCTTGGAAGTGACGTAGTGGTCGAGATCGAGGGACTCTTTTTTGACAAAGGGGACGGATTCATACTTGGCCATCATGTCCTGGTAGCGTCTCGTCGCGCCAACTTCACCCATGGTGGATGAGATTATGGGCCTGAAGGCGTCGTAAATATCAATCGAGGTTTTTCGGCGAAAGTAATCTGTGGCCGAGGTCTCCCCGCCATTTAAAATTCCCCTGGCGTCCTCGAACGACATCTCTCGGATGGCCGCGACAAAATAGTCTACCGCCTGCGGCGCCGCTTTTTCAGCAGCTCGATTCATACTTAATACAAATTCGTCCACTTGCCGTTGGAAACCAATTCTGCTCAATACGTCCATAACGCGGCGGATTTTTTCCGGCATCAGAATCTTGACCATCTCGTTGGTAAAATAACCATCGAGGCGTGACAGGTTGTTTACCGCGTTTTCCGTGCCAATGGTCAAAGCTTCCTTGAGGCCGGATATTATGGTGCTGTCATCCAAACCGCCTTTGCTTTTTTCGGTGATGCTCTTAAAAATATTGTCGAAAAATCCAGCCTGAGCAATGGACGGGGCGGTAAAAAATAAAAAGACTGTGATATAAATTATTTTTCTCATGTAATCAACCTCCAGACCAGGCTCCTGTTCATGGTGAAGGTCAAACATTAAGATCCAATTCTTCCAGTCCGCATCATGCCGGTCATCTCAACGGCTCGTTCTCCAGCATGTTTTGCCCACTTGGAGTTCAGCATCTCATCGGCCGCCTTTTCGAAATCTTCCTCCCTTAAGGCCTCCAGCATCTTTTCAAAGCCCCTCACCCTTTCCAATCCCAAAATGAAGAGCATGTGGAGGAGAACCGCTTTACGGGTAGGCCCGATATTGGGCAATTGATAGAGTTCATATACACTTTTTAAATCACGCTTGGCTTGGGAGAAATCGAGCTGGAAGAAAATTTGAGCCACTTCCGGAGGTATGACCGTATTTTCCAGTAGAGCGTGGCCCCATCCGCAAATGGGAACACCTTGTGAATCGATATGGACCTTCTCACGGTATCCTTCGTGTTTCTTGATCCATCCCTTGACTGCAACCTCATTCATTCTGAACTATCCTCCTGGGACCTTTTGAAAGCCCTGACATCTCCTTTTTTCACCCAACTCGTCAGCCACCTTCATTAACCGTAAAATGCAACACGACACATAACCAAAAATTACCCTGGTGTCCAGTTCTTTTATCGGCCTTCAGCCAGCATAAAATAAACCTTTTCATCGGCCTTTTTCGTCCGGCTTGGATAACCACTGTTTTGACCTTAAAAAAAATTTTATCTCACGCTTTCCCGGTCAATTCAATGATAAAATCAGGCCGGCATTCCTTTGTCGGCGATTATGGTTTGTCCGGTTACGAAGCTGGCGGCGTCCAAGGCCATAAGCGGGGCCACGCCGCCATTTCCGCGGGTTCAGGTACCCGGGAGACCGGTTTCATTCTTAGCATCAACGATCTTCCGTAGATACGCAAAATATTCCCGGCTTTCAAAATCAAACCGGTCAAACTCAAATATTCATTAAAAAGGACACCTAAGAGGGACACCAAAAAAAAACGGGTTAGCAAAATTAAAGCTAACCCTTTGAAATTATTTGGCGTCCCCAAGGGGATTTGAACCCCTGTCGCCGGCGTGAAAGGTCTATGACAGGGGTTCTTTTTATGCTCAAAACTGACTGAAATCATTAAAATTATTAGACTTATCCTAAAAAGGGGTATGTATCTTTGTATGTATTTCTCCCTGTTTTTCCCTGTTTTCTACACCAAAATACATACGGACATACATATCCCCCTTCCCTATTCTCAACCTTTACGGCCAGGTCAAATCAGACTTGGCTTTTTTTTTCAGTCGCGTGGGGGATTGGGGGGGGGACAATACCTGAAAATGGGATTGACCTTTTGATTTAAGTGTGAAACTATAAATAAGTAAAATTAGTCTTAATGTTTAATAATTACAAGAATTTAGTTTTTAACACAATTTTAATAGGAGACTTTAAAATGGAATTATACAAAAATATAAATTCTGAAAAATTGTTTATACATCTTGAGACAACAAATGATAATGAGGCTCTTTTTATAACTCCGGAGAATGAGATTAAACAGTTAAGGTTAGAATTTTTCGAATATTGGATGGATGAAGATATAAGCTCTTTGTTATCTCAAAATTTAGTAACAGAATCACAATTATTAAAGTATGATAAACATAAGGCCGGTCAATCTGATCGGAGAATTGAAGATGTGGTATCTTTATATAATAATTTATCACTTAAACTTCAGATCAAATTTGATAAAGAAGAACGTATTCCAGAACTAAAAGAAATTTGGGCCTCATTTGAGCGATTATCAAAATATGAAATAACTATGTTTTATTTACGTTTTTTATCTGAAGAACAGTTATCTGAAGTTTCTAATAAAGCCACTGAACTTCTAAATAATCGCGGTTTAAACAACCCTTAAAGGCCCTGATCCTTCGACCGGGGCTTTTCTTATGCCTAAAAACTCGCTTGTATGGCCTTATTTCTTGTCTTTGAACCTTGATCCTTGCCTTGCCTTAGTATGCCTTTTTTTAGGATGTGTCTTAGAAAGCTGTAAAAGGCAAACTGAAGTACCGGGCCGTCTTGTCTCAATCAGCAGGTGACGGGGGATGGTGTGGGGAAATTGGGTTGACTTAATGGTTCAGGTATGAGATTGTGTTTTAGGTCTCTAAAATAGATTGCTAGGGTAGAATTGCATTATGGGTCCTATTACACTTTTTGATAAATCTTTTTTACAGTCTCTAAACTTAGATGAAGCTGTCTTGTTTGATAACTTTTTTCTAACAAATATATCCCCACTTTTTTATGTCGAGACTCTTGCTGATTTAGAAAAAAAGGTGGGGAGAAATCGTACACCTGAACGAGAAGTAGGGATCATAGCAGATAAAACACCAGAGATGAATAGCCATATAAATCAGTTTCATCAGGACATTTGTATTGCTAATCTTCTTGGGCATGAAATTATCATGGATAGTCGGATACTCAAGCCTTTTGGCAGACCAGTTAAAACCGCTGACGAGAGTGGGGTTGTATTTGTAAAATCACCTGAAGAAGAAGCTTTTTCGAGATGGCAAGAAGGTGATTTTTTAACAGTGGAAAGACAATTCGCAAAGACTTGGAGACAGTCTTTAGGTAATATAGACATAGTAGCTATCAAAGAGGTGCTAAATGCCTTTCGAATTGATTATAGCAGGTGCAAAAATTTAACTGATGCCAAAGCTCTTGCTAGCGCTTCCTTGGAAATCAGTGGTTATTCATTTAATAGATTTAAGCTCATTTTTCAGTTATTAGGATTACCAGAAGAGTTATTACTTAAAGTGTTTATTCAGTGGGGATTGTTATCTTGTCCACATTTGACGATATTTGCTCCTTATGCATCGTTTGTGTTGACAATCGAATTATTTTATTATATTGTAGCCGCTTCGAATTTAATTTCTCAGAAAAGTGTCACAAATAAAATTGATCTTGCATACTTGTATTACCTACCTTTTTGTATGATTTTTGTATCTACTGATAGATTTCATCAGAGATGTGCTCCGTTATTTATGCGTGATGACCAAAAATTTATCTGGGGGCAAGATTTAAAAAGTGATCTCGGAAAAATCGATAAATTCTATAGTCAGCTGCCTGATCATGAGATTGAGAAAGGATTACCCCAATTCGCAAAATACCCTCCCGAGGATGAAGATTTCCTAGTAGCTAAACTATGGGACAGCTTTCTTGGTCCTTGGAGAACTGAACGAAAAAAAGCAGTGAATTTAACTAAAGAAGCTAATGATAAAATAATAGAACGGTTTAAGAAACTAGCTGAAGGAAAACCAATGAAGCCAAGTCAGGTTGATTTTGATATTTCAAATCCAGATTCAATGATAATCCATAGATCATACCGACGCAGAAGAGGTAAATACTATCAGGTTCCTAAAGGGTTAAAAGATATCGATTAATCATGACTTAGATTTAATAACTAACGCATCCCTTAACACTAAGCCCGGAGCACTTTTGTCCGGTCTTTTTTTGTGCCCTGAGACTGTCTGAGGTATGTTTTAAAGGACATTCAGGGTGTAGTTGATATATATCATAGCTTTTAACAGAAGTCGTTTTAAAAGTGATATATGAGAGTTTTTAAGGTTTTCGTATAATTTGACCGTATTGTGGATCTATGGTAAGGTAATCCCAAATTTAATCAGATGAGGAGGTGTAGGCTATGGCGGTAATATTTGTTCTTTTAGGTTGGTCACTGGGACTATTGAGTCCGATTATTCTCGATTGGAATAAGAGTAAAAAGGATAAGGTAGCGTTTAAAAAGACATTTAAAAATGAATTAGAAGAATTGAAATATCGGTTTGCCATCGGAACTATGGATATAAACATGCATCTTGGGGAAATCGACAAAGAGTTCCTGGAATGGTTACATCCGCTTGTTGTGAATTATAAAGGTTCTTGTCCTAAAAGGAATATTCTAAATTTGATTAATAACAGTTTATCTCTATCAGAAGAACAAATTAGACAAAATATAAAAATATATGCGAAAGACAAAATGGAAAAGGGTCTTACTTTAAGAAAACAATATTCTTCTATACTTGAAATGGGCTTTCCCATGCATTATTTTGATGTATTAACTCAAAATTATTTACTTGATATTCGAATGAGGATGAGGTGGATGAATGAAGAAGCAGACCACTCTTTATACTATTTTCAACTAACATTTAGTGAGGACGTCACGGCTGAAAATCGTAAAATAATTCAAGATAATTTAAAAGATTCATATCGATACTTTGCTCATGATTCAAAACTTATTGTGGATACTATGTCTAAAATATTAATAAAGTAAGATAAGTAAATTTGTAATTCAATGCGAGGCTCCTTTTCGGGGCCTCTTTTTTATTACACTTGAAAGACAATGAATGTCTGTAATATAATGTATGTAACAAAAATTAAAAAGGAAATAACTATGTCAGAAAGCAAGTTTTTAAAAAGTTCAACAGTATCAAATATACTAAATATTTCTGAAGCTCAATTAACAAGATGGGCAAGGATCGGAGTTGGTCCTCCTGTAATAAAGTTAGGTAGGAAAACTCGCAGGTATGATAAGGATGTTTTTATGAATTGGCTTTCAGATAGAATAAATGGAATAGAAGGAATATAAAATAAATGACTACAAAAAGAAGAAATTACAAAACTACAAATCACCCACACAATTATGCCCGGACACAGGTATTCAATATTATAGAAAAAAGTAATCAAAGTCAGAGAGAAGAGGAAATCATAGACTGTCTCGAAGTCCCCGATCCTTGGAGCACTAAGCAAGATCAAAGCGAAGAACATGAGGATAGAAACGAACCATTAGCAGTACCTAATTACCAAGAGTACACACAAAAGCAAGCTGTTATTGATGCACTCCTGGATTGGGATCGAGATCTTATTAGAGGAAAACTTGAGGCAATGACTTTGGAGGAATTGAAATCATTCTTAGCTAAAACAAAAAATGCTAATTATTCAGTACAAGATGGAAACACTTCAAACAATGATGAGGATGACAACAGCCCCTTGGAATTGCCCGATCCCTGGAAAAAGTAAATGAGTAAGAAAATAAAATATAGTTATGTTCAGCCAGTGTGCAAAAGTTGGTGCGGGACGAAGATGGGAAGTCTGGCCGATGCGTATCAGTATTTTCGAGACATGATTTCGAACATGTCAGCAAAAGAATTGAAGGAGTTTTTTAAGAAATCTGAAAAAACTTCAAAAGAAACGGAAAGAAATTGGATCGAATAATCAACAAGTATAATTTAATGAAAAGAATTATAGAAGATTCTCAAAATGATTTCAATCAAAAAGAATTACAGATTATGAAATTTGACACATTATTAAAACTAACAGAACTGCTTTATAGAAAAAATAGTAATATAAAAGTAAGTAGGAGCAAAGAATTATGAGCAACAATAATGAAGATGAAAAAATAGAGAATGATTACAGTATGCAAGTTGGTAATTTTGAACCTATTAGAGAACAAGATACACGAATTTCAAAAGAACAATTTGACAAAAAAATGAACCAGCGAATGAGAAGTCACGCAAAAATTTTGAGAAGAGAAGAAAATAATCAGGAGTAATTATACTATGAGTGATGCGATAAAAGAATTTGAAAAATACGAAAATGCAGAGAGTGAAAAACTTGATGCAATTGAGGAAGAACTAACTAAATCCACAAATGAACATTTAAATAAAGTAACAGAAGTTGAGCCTGAAAAATTAAAAGTAGTGGAACCTGAAATTAGTGAAAAAGAAAAAGAATTGAATCAAAAAGAATGGGAATTAAATAAAAAAGAACAAGAATTAAAACAAAAAGAAAGTCAGCAGCTGGGTGATGTTGGGGCTCATACTGTTTTCTACATAAATAATCCTGATGAATATTTAACGGAACCTGAATTAAAATCAAGAGTTAATCGGATATGGGATCGTGAATCTGATATTACAGACCTTGAAACGAGAATGGCTGAAATTTTAGAAACACTTGAAACAAATTTCAGGCAGCAATCTCAAAAATATCCTTTAGAAAGTCAACAAGGTTTTCGGGATCAAATAAACGAAAAATCTATTGAACCACGAAAACAAAAAATATATATATTGGAAGCTGAAATAACAGAAATAAAAGAAGAGATTCGAGATTCTGAAAATACAAGAAAGAAACTTTTAAATGAGGAACTTTCCGCTGATTTAAAAATTCTTGTTAAAAAATATATGAACTTAAAATCTAAACAAAAGGAAATGGCCCAAGAGGTTCGGAGTATTATTAAATTAGTTGGTGGAAAAACCTTGAGTAATTCTGACATGACTTTTCTTTTTTCATTACTATTTAATAAGAAAAATATTTTAAGTCAATTCAAAATATTATTAAATATTGAGTATGAAACTGAGACAATTAAAAACGAAATGTTAGAATTACGGAATAGGGGAAAAGATATTGATATTGGTAATTTTCCGATTCTGAAAAGAGATGAGGTATTGGCCTCTGCTATAAAACAATTGACTGGTGAAAAGATTGTTTTTGAAGTTCGACCGGATTACAAACGCATGGCCAGAAGCATGAACAAGATTAGAAATTATTTTAAAGACCCAGAGCTTGAGCGAGATATAAAAGAATTATTCAAAGAAGATAAAAAAGTTTAAGGCCGCACCTGTTTTGCGGTTTTCCTGAACCCGTTATAATTAAATTCCTTCGCGGCCTTAACTCATAATTACTTCCGGGAATTTAAATCAGGATAACCTTCAAATTTGAGATTGTGTTATTCCTCTCATTTAAAAAAATTCAATAATTACAATAGTTTCCATTTAGTTTATCTGAGTGCCTGAAGTGGAAATTTAATGATTGAAAAAAGAATAATGTTCCATAAAATCAGATAGTTAGACCCAGAAAAATACTCATTCTAAGAGCGATTTAGAATTAATTGATACAGACCTTAAGAGTAAGAGCCAAACGCAGTAAATAAGGCTAAATTTGGACGTTTTATTAGTAGTATTGAGAGTAATTAATTAAAATAAATTTACTAAAAACTGAAAAAATTTATATAATATAGATAGCAGCAGAAACAATTTGTCCCTGAAGAATAATTAACTTTAGGACTACTAGCTTTAACCGCTTTCTTGATAGCTACAAAGGAATATTGTATTAAATAAAAAGTTAGTCATGGAATATCTTAGCGGATAGTTCATGCGGTTTCAAAACTTAGGTAAGGATTGATTTAGTGCCCTTTTCACTTTATTAATACCTGCCTGAGAAATAAATTAAAAAGGGTAATTTATGAAAGATATAGAAGAAATAAAACCGACCGATAGAACTAAACTATACGGAATCATTCCTTATAGGTTCTCGGATAATCCTTACAATAAAAAACATAAAAAATTGAATTCTAATCAATTACGAATTTTACATTTTGTATATTTCGCTGACAATTTACCAGCTGGATGTCAATTTACTAATGATCAAATTGGTGAAGATTTAGAAATATCTGCAATTTGTGTTTCTATATGTGTAAAAAAATTAAAAGAATACGGGTTTATTAGAGTATCAAACGGAGATTCTTTTTTGAGAAGACTGAAGCCGACTAAAATGACTAAGAATATTTTCAACTGGAATAATGAGAATGAGGGATTTTAACCTTATATAAAATATAAGGTACCTTATATAATTTATCATATAACAAACGCACTAAGTAGAGAGTAACCTTATATAAAATATAAGGTAGTATATATAAAATATACGCAATAAGTAATATAATTAAGATACTCTTTTATTACATAAAAGAGTATATAAGTTTTTTTCAAAAACTTTTACTGAGAACTTTTCATTTTCTCTGGATGAAACTAAGAGAAATAAATGAATCCAGGTAAAAAATAATATGAACCATCAAAACTATAAAAAGGATATAGACCATGAATCAATTAATTCCAGGTGATAAAATAGATTATGTACTTATGGGTCCAGATAAATGTCACGAGGTTATTAAGGATAACCTTTTAGCATTTTATCGAGTAGGTATGGCACTGAGGGAAATAAGAGATGGTAAATATTATAAAAATGAATGGGGTTTTGAAACTTTTGAGGATTACTGCAAAGATATCTGGGAGTTTTCAAGGGCGCGAGCTTATCAGTTAGTTGATTCTACTTATGTCATGGATGTCCTGTCTACTAAAGTGGACATCGTACCAAATAAGGAAACACACGTCAGACCTTTAACAGCATTACTTCCAGATCATTATGAAGAGGCTTGGAATAGAGTTTTAAAAGATGCACCAGAAAAAATCACAGGAAAGCACGTTAAGGAAATAGCAGATACTTTTAAAATTGAACACGGCTATGAAGTCAGTAAAAGTGTTGAAATAAAATTCAATAAGGATAATTCAGAATCGGAAGAATTATCCCAATTAAAATCGTGGTGGCAGGATACTAAAGAAGAGGATCGGGAGTTGTTTAGAAAATGGATTGATGAAGCTAAAGAAGAATAACTGAGGTACCTCAATAACATAGCCATATACGCGTTTAAAGGATCATATACGTACCTGTTATTGGCTTTCAAATGATTATTGATACAAAGGTAAAGGTTAGTATAGAAAAGGAGAAAAATACACTATATAAGGAATAAAATGAAAATAATATGAAAGTACAAATACAAGGAAAAAATGGACCAAAAGTAGTAAATATAAATAGACGTAAATCAATTCGATACAAGTGCCTGGACTGCGGCGGGTACGAGTATGCGACAATTAATAAATGTAGTCAGAAAAATTGTGATCTTCATCCCTTCCGAAATATTAAAGATAAACAAAACGCGGCAGAACGTAAAAAAGCAATACGAAAATATTGTATGTGGTGTACTGTTGACCAGCGCAAAGAGATTAGATTGTGCCCCTCTATTACCTGCCCGTTGTGGAGTTATAGAAAAGGACAAACTACTGATCGAACGCATGAGGTAATAGAATAATGTGGCATAAAGATCATGACTGCTGCGTAAAATGTTTCACTATTTCTATTGCTCATAATGGACTAGGTATGTGCCGAAGGTGTTATGCAAAAAGTCGGAAAATAAAACTATCTAAGGATATAGATAACCCTGAATTCGGATATAAAAATAAAAAAATAAAAAATAAAAAGAAGTATATAAAAGATTTGAATTTAAAAGATACTACAATTAATTCCGGTGAAGAACTCAAAGTATATAAAGACCTACTACATATTTATAATCCAGAATTTTCTATATACGAACTCAGTAAAATGTATAAGAAAAGAATGTATACTGCTCATCCAAATAATGAAAATGGTAGCGAGGAATTAACGATAAAGGTAAAAGAGGCATATAATAAGTTGAAAGAATACCTAAAGAGTAAAAATATATACAAGGATTTCAGGACACAGACACTTGATGAATTAAAAGATGAGATGCGTCGAAATGGCAGGGGGTATGCTGGCCGAGGTAATGGGAACAGAAGATCCTTAGTGACATATAAAAATTAGTCGATCTAAGCTATATGTACCATAAGTACTTGTAATCATTATAGAAGCTGTATGAGTAGTGCTTGACGGATATATATTAGAAAATTGTAATCCGAAGTCATGCTTACATAAAAATACGAACGATGAATCCTGCGCAATTTCTATCTCGATCCGGCCCTTGATAATCAGGATCGTGAAGGCAGCAGAAGAAATTTATTCTAAAGATATGATTTTTTTATTTACATTTTGCCTTTATTCGTGGTAGTATTAGCCCGTATTTCAAATATGACTCACTCAATGAAGAGAGAACAGACAGAGAATGGATCGACAGGAACTAAGAACAAAGGGCAGAACAACAGGAACCGAGGCCAAAAGCGAAATTCCAGCGCGGATCGGCTTCATGGTTTCGGTTGCCGTCTATTGCTTCACATTTACCGGAAAATAAATAGGCATGTAACCAACTCAAAAAAAATTTTCTAAAAGTAATAGAAACGTTATTAGTACAAATAGGTGTAAAAATGAAACAGGCTTATGGCTATTCAAGAGTTTCAGGACTAAATCAAAAAAAAGGTGATGGTTTTCAGAGGCAAAGTCAGGCAATCAAACAATATTGCAAATCTCATCGCATTGATTTAACTCAAATTTTTGAGGAACAGATTAGCGGCACCAAAGATCAAGAATCCCGTCCAATATTTACAGAGCTAATAAATCAGATTTTAGCCAATTCAATTAGAACCATTGTGATTGATAGCATGGACAGGCTAACACGTGATCTATTTGTTCAGAAAATGATGCTAACTTTTTTTGCAGACAATAACATAACCTTACATGTCGCCAGCACGGGTCGAGTTATAACCCCGGATACAACGAACAATCCAGACTCCGAGTTATTATTAAATCTTGAAGGTGCAATCGCTATGCACGCCCGGCAGCTAATCGTAAAGAGACTTAAGGCTGGCCGGGATCGTGCTTCAAAAAAGATAGGCAGACGTGTTGAGGGAAAGCCGAATTTCTACCGAGACACAGAAGCCGGGCGTCTTGTCGTTAAGCGTATCAAGGAACTAAGACGCAAACCGAAACAGCGCAGACGGAAAACATATACAGTAATTGCCGAAACCTTAAATGCTGAAGGGATACAATCAAAGGATGGTAAACCGTGGTATCCGGCAAAAGTGCGGTCAGCTATCACTAAATAAAAAAAATTTAACGATTATGTGAAGATATTTATATAATATTTGTATAAGCATTTTAATCAAGATAAGGAGATTTATCGACACTTGAAACGGCCCGAAACCAATATACTTTTCATTTTTTTAAAAGGAGAAAAATGGATGCTAAATTTTGGAGATTTTAAAAGTAAAAGATGTAGCAAGAAAATTAAATATGAGCCCGAAGTGGGTTTACAAACACTGGAACAAGATAGGCGGAACTAAGATAGGTGGCACAATAATTTTCACAAAGGAGAATATTGACCATGCCTTACAAGGAAAAAAACAAAAAAACCTGGATGGCAACAGTGACATTTCGAGAACAGCGCTTTGTTTCACGCCAGGCAACAAAACGAGCGGCCTTAGAGTGGGAACAAGAAAAAAAGGCAGAGCTAAAAAAGATACCAGTGACCCGCATGGCATTTTCGGTATTAGTGAATGAGTATCTTGATTTTGTAACGGCAAGGTATACAAAATTCACTTATAAAGAAAAAGTACGGTCAGCGAAGCGTTTACGTGTTTTTTTAGGGGGGGATGTACCTCTGGATGAAATAACACCTAAAATAATCCAAAAGCATCTACTCGTTTTGGCCGGGGAACGATCTAATAATGTAGCGAATCGACAGCGTAAGAACCTTTTAGCCATGTGGACGTGGGGAAGAAAAATTTTAGATATCGAAGAAAACCCTATTTCTAAGATTGAAAAATTTCCCCATGACAAGCAACCTCAATACACGCCGTCTGAAGAAGATGTACTCAAAGTCATGCTTGTTGTCCAAGGGCAAGACAAAGTGCTGGTAGAAGCTTATCTCAACACGGGAGCGAGGCGGTCTGAGATTTTCCGGCTAACTTGGGATGATGTGAATTTCGAAAAAAGTGAAATACGGCTCTGGACCCGGAAAACCAAGGATGGTTCACTGGTTGGCGAATGGATCGCCATGAACAAACGATTAGCAGACCATTTATATCGATGGTTTCAAAATACACCGTTTAAGGACAGACCAGAGGTTTTTATATGTGATCAGGTTGGACCACACTACGGACACCCGTTTAAATGGCGTAGAACCTTCATGCGGTCGATCTGTGAGCGGGCCGGAGTGAAGCCTTTTGGCTTTCACGCTCTGAGGCGGTTTTTTGCCAGTCTCCTATACGATAAACACAAAGTGTCTAAACCTACGATCCAGGGACTTCTCAGGCACAAGAGCCCAACTACCACGGATCGGTACTTACAGGGCATTATGGACGGTCAAAGAGAGGCCGTTGATCTCTTGTTTGAAGAAAAAAAATACATACCTACCATACATACCAAACAAAAGAGGACTTAAGTCGATTGACCTAAGTCCCTGATATTATTTGGCGTCCCCAAGGGGATTTGAACCCCTGTCGCCGGCGTGAAAGGCCGGTGTCCTGGACCAGGCTAGACGATGGGGACGCTTATTTGGTGGGCCGTGTTGGACTCGAACCAACGGCT
>SDBT01013300.1_pt1 | contig 13196 bp, 14 predicted proteins | sample 2277101 | NCBI WGS metagenome assembly SDBT01 (sample SAMN10404973, study PRJNA504765) | marine sediment metagenome | isolation source: marine sediment core GS10_PC15, 103 cmbsf | place: Arctic Ocean: Southern Knipovich Ridge | collected 2010 | reverse complement strand
ATACATACTGAAGGAAGGAACTGGCAGTCGGGCCGACGTGATAGCAAAGGCGACATACTCCAACGGGACCTGGACAGTGGAATTCAAGAGGAGCCTTATCACTGATAACCCGGACGATGTTCAGTTTAAATAATGTGGCCAAGTAAGGCTCACAATAGAGCATCGTCCCGAAGCCTTAAAAAGCCATCAGAAGCAGTTTCTACCTTAAGAAAGAAGAGAGGATTTTTATGTGCCGGCTAAGAAGAAGGGCTTAACCAGGCGTCAATTTATTAAAAGATTAGCAGGGACGATGGGATTGCTGGCTGTCCTGTCATCCCCGCTGATATCAGTGTTGAACCGGGTCAGGGCATCAGAGAGCCCTTCCGAAGAAACATCAGCGAAGGAAAAGGTTCGTGCCTGGGGCATGGTCATCGACCTCAAGAAATGCGAGGGATGTGTAACTATTGGCTCGCCACCCCAGTGCACCCAAGCCTGTATTACCGGGCATTTTGTACCTAAGGGGGAAGAGTGGATTGAAGTCTACGAAAAAGAACTCCCCGGTGGCGGCACCTCTTTCATGCCCGCTCCCTGCTACCAGTGTGAGAATGCTCCCTGTGTTAATGTCTGCCCGGTAGGGGCTACCTATCACAACGAGGATGGCATTGTCCTCATTGACCACCACCGCTGTATCGGCTGTCGTTTCTGTATGGCCGCCTGCCCCTACCAGCGCCGCTTCTTTAACTGGGGCACCCCGGAGCTTCCCCCTGAGGCTGCCTTCGCTGAATATTCCCCTGAGTATCCCGTCCCGGCGGTAAAGGGAACGGTTATTAAATGTATGTTCTGTGCCCACTTTCTGCGTGAAGGTAAGCTGCCCTATTGTGTAACCGGCTGTCCAATGAAGGCCCTCTATATAGGAGACCTGAACGAAGACATCGCCAGCAATGGGGTAGAGGTGGTGAAGCTATCTAAGTTCCTTGATGAGAATGACGCCTACCGCTACAAGGAAGAGCTAGGCACCCAACCACGGGTCTGGTATCTGCCCGGCCACGGGCAGACCTTCGGCCGGAAGCCTAAAGACCCCCGCCAGTTCAAGCCACCAACATGGCCCTGGGGAGGGGATGGCTTCAATCGCCGACCCGGCGTATGGCCCTGGGGAGAGGATTTCTAAATGAGGGCGCGGGTAATTGAAAGTTACCAGGAGCGTTTAGAGAGCACCGTACTCAATCCGCTCGCCCAAACCAGCACAGGCTACTATGCCTTTATCCTGTTTCTGCTGGCAGTAGTTGCCTGGGGTCTCTACGCCTATATAGTACAGCTCCGCTATGGACTCTTAGCGACTGGGATGCGTGATGTGGTCATGTGGGGATTATACCTGGTTAACTTCGTTTTCTTCATCGGAATCAGCCATGCCGGGACGCTTATCTCCGCTATCCTTCGGGTTACCCACGCCGGCTGGCGCACCCCGGTCACACGCCTGGCTGAACTTATCACCGTAGTAGCCCTGATGATAGGCGCCTTGATGCCCCTTATAGACCTGGGACGCCCTGACCGAGTCTGGCACCTCATTGTATATGGGCGCTTCCAGTCACCCCTTTTGTGGGATATTATTGCCATCACCTCTTACCTCACCGGTAGCCTCCTCTACCTCTACCTACCACTGATTCCGGATTTGGCTCTAATGCGAGACCGTCTAGGGCGCGGTGCCTCCGCTTTCAAGCGAAAGGTCTATACCTTCCTCGCTGTAGGCTGGAGAAACACGCCGCAGCAACGGCAGCGACTGGATAGAGCTATCGGTATTATGGCGATTACCATAATCCCCATTGCCATATCGGTCCATACTGTGGTCTCCTTTGTCTTTTCCATGACGCTACGTCCGGGCTGGGATAGCACTATCTTCGGAATCTACTTTGTCATCGGGGCTATCTTCTCCGGTATCGCCTCAATTCTTATTGTCATGGCTATCTTCCGCAAGTTCTATCACCTGGAGGAATACATCACCGAGAAGCACTTCCGCTACCTGAGCTACCTGCTACTAACCACTCTCTTCCTCTACCTTTACCTCACCATCAGTGAGTACTTGACGGTAGGTTACAAGTTAGAGGTAGAAGAGAAACACCTCCTCACCATTCTCATGCTGGGGAAGAATGCCCTCTGGTTCTGGTTCTTCGTCTTGGCGGGCATGGTGGCACCGGTTTTTCTTATTCTCTTCCGCCGATGGCGAACCATCCCCAGAATTGTAACCGCCGCCGTGCTGATAAATGTTGGAATGTGGATCAAACGGTTCATTATTATAATACCCAGCCTCCAGGTACCCCTGATGCCCTTTGAGTTCGGCGCCTATACCCCTACCTGGGTGGAGTGGTCGATTACCGCCGGCGCCTTTGCCGGATTCATACTAATCTTCGCTCTCTTTGCCAAGTTCATACCCACAATCTCTATTTGGGAGGTGGCCGAAGAGGCAGAAACACCAACATCACCACCAGGGAAGGAGATAAGCAGGATATGACGAAGTTCAAGTTGCTCCTTACTGTTGTATCCATAACCCTCCTCCTGTGGGTCCTGACTGTTGCCGTCCTCGCTCAAGAGGAACCGCCGCCGCCCTACGCCGGATTGCAAAACCCATTCCCCTGGAATGATACCTCAGCTCAAGAGGCAGGCAAAGAGTTATACCAGCAGTCCTGCTTGGCCTGCCACGGCGCCCAGGGCAAAAACATAGCCGGGGCTGACTTTAGCACTGCCGATTTTACTCAGAGCCTGGAGGAAAGAGCCGACCTTCATTTCTGGATATTGAGCGAGGGTAGGCTAGATAGGGGCATGCCCCCCTTCAAGTCTTCCCTTTCCGAGGAGCAGCGGTGGCAGGTTCTGACTTACCTGTGGTCTCTTGGTACCGCAGCTCCCATAGAAGTAGCCCCACCGCCCACTAGACCTCCGGTGGGAGGAGAGGGCGGTATCTTGCTGTCGGCCTCTCCTGAGCAGGCTCAGTCCGGACAGCCACTGACCCTGACTGCCGTCCTTCAAGATAGCCAGGGTAAACATATCGGGAATGCTACGGTAAAGTTCTTTATCAAGGTGGACTTCTTTACTAGTGGTCTAATGGAAATCGGGGAGGCAGTAACTGATGACCAAGGAGTCGCCGTGTTAGAGTATACTCCTCGGTTGGCCGGCGATATACAAATAATAGCCCGTTACGAAGCTGCCGAAACAGCCATAATGCTCACCCTAGCCGAGCCTGATGAACCTTTTTACCACCACACTGAGGCTGGCATCCAGTTTCCTGCCCCTGGTGTAGAGGTGTTTATCGGCCCCGGAACACCCCTTGAACTGGGGGAAGGAGGCGAAGCACCACTACCAGTCTTCCGACCCCCCAGCGGCGTGCTTTCTTGGCTCTCCCCCTTACTCCTAACCGTGATGGCTATTTGGGTCACCTACTTCTACGTGATATATCAGGTGTTTCGCATTCCGATAGCTACCGAGATAAGAGACACTAATACCAGGCTCGTTGCTTTGGTTGGCATGACAATCGTGGTGGTTTTGGGCATTATGCTAATACTGATACTCGTCACCGGCCCCTATAGCCACCTCCATCTCCTTGGTAGTTAAGAGAAATTCATCCAGTAGTAGATTAGTCCACATCATCACATACCCGTCGAGCCTGGGCAAGCGTGGCGACAAAACCCCTCATACTTCATGTGTCAACTATCTCTCCGAACAAAGACAGGTCAAAAATAGCCCCCTATTGACCAAATTGGTAAAATCAGCCAGAATACATACCAAGATGGAAGTTGTCTGGATAGTCCTCTTTGCCTTATTGGGAATGGTTGTGGCTAGTTTTCTCAATGTCTGCATTGACCGTTTGCCTGCTGGTGAGTCGCTTCTTTTCCCTGCTTCTCGTTGTGCTTCCTGCCATCGCCGCCTGGCGATAAAAGACCTCATTCCAGTTTTTAGCTACCTGTGGTTACGCGGCCGCTGCCGTTATTGTCAAGCTCCTATCACCAAGCGCATACTCTGGGTAGAAATTGGCACCGGAATCCTGTTTGCCTACCTTTATTGGTACTATGGTTTGAGTGCTGAATTAGCGGTCACCGCTTTCTATTTCTGCTTATTCATTATTCTTATGGTTATTGATCTGGAGCACGGGCTTATCCTCAACAAAGTAGTTTATCCCAGTATGGCAGTGGCTTTGGTCATCAGTGTCTTTTTGCCTCCATCTAAGGTGGTTTATCCTAGCGGGACAGTGGCCTTACTTATCAATACCTTCCTACCTCAGCCGGGGATTGTGCAAGCAGCCATTGGTGGCGGCATTGGCTTGGGGCTGTTTTTACTAATAGTCCTTATTTCCAGGGGAGGAATGGGTTGGGGAGATGTTAAAATGGCTGCCTTGATTGGCATAGTTACTGGCTACCTGGTATCTGTTGCTTTATTATTGGCGGTAATCTTCGGTGGTTTAGTAGCCGTGATTCTGCTCCTCCTTAAGATAAAGAGACGGAAGGAGGGTATTCCCTTCGCCCCGTTCCTTTCTTTAGGAGCTATGGTAACCCTGCTGTTTGGGGGTAACATTCTTAACTGGTACCTGGGACTATTCTAATCGGTATGTTTTTGACCAACAGCGGATTTATTTTTGAGGGGCTAGCGCCCTTCAAACTCCCTCGGTATTTCGGGAGATAAGGGGATGAGGTTTCTAAAAACCGAACATCTTGGCCGCCATCTCAGCGAGCTTCATAATGTAGCCGGGGATAATGCCAAGAAGCAGAACGCCAAGGCTGGAAAGAGCTAGAGCTACCCTCAGTGCTCCCGATGATGGCACCCTTTCTTCAGAAGCGGGCTCGCCCAGCCACATTACCTTGACTACCCTCATATAGTAGTAGGCGGATATTACGCTGTTAATCACAGCAATAACTACCAGCCACAACAAGCCATGCTGCACCGCTCCGCTAAAGATGTAGAACTTAGCCATAAAGCCAGCCGCCGGCGGCATGCCAATAAGAGAAATAAGAGACAGTGTTAAGCCTAAAGCCAATAGCGGTGCCCGTTTGCCCATGCCCGAATAGTCCTCAATCAGGTCGCTATCAAGCTTATTTGAGATAGCAATTATGGCAATAAAAGCTCCCATATTAGTCAGGGCATAACTGGCGAGGAAGAAGAGAAGACCGCTTCGCCCCAGAATATCAGCAGTTGGAGAGAATCCCATAGTGGCTAATCCCACCATCAGATAACCAGCCTGAGCGATGCTGGAGTAACCCAACATACGTTTAATGTTAGTCTGGGGGATGGCAACAATATTGCCCAAGGTCATGCCAACAGCCGCCAGCACGGCGAATATCAATCCCCACTCCAGGCTCAGCCACTGCGGTAGCCCAAAAGCAGAGTAAAAAACCCGTAGTATGATGGCAAAGCCGGCCGCCTTACTGGCTACTGAGAGGTAGGCAGTAATCGGCGTTGGTGCCCCTTCATAAACATCAGGCGCCCACATATGGAAGGGTATAGCGGCAATCTTAAAGCCGAAGCCGGCTATCAGCAACACTATGCCTAATGTAAGTGCTGGGCTGGCGAGCAGGGTTTGCGGAGACATAGTCTGAATAACCTGGGCAATCTCTCCTAGCTGGGTCTTCCCGGTAAAGCCAAAGACCAGTGCCATGCCGAAGAGCAGCACTGCCGAGGCTACGGCGCTAAGTAGTATATATTTGAGCGCGGCTTCACTCGATTTGGGGTCTTTAAGAAAGCAAACCAGAGCACACAGGGAGATGGTAGCCAGTTCTAGAGCGATATAGATAGAGATTAACTCAGTGGTAGCTGCCATCAGCATCATGCCGAGGGTGGATAGAAGCACCAGAGCATAATATTCACCCTGAAAGCGGGCAAACTTGGACACATAATCTACCGAGGATAAGATAACCAAGCCAGCAATGCCTAAGAACAGTAGCTTGAAGAACAGGGCAAAGTTATCCACCACCATGTTACTGAAGATAGCTTCAGCATTACCCCCCCACATCGCCAGGGTAACACTGGCAGATACCACCAGCCCGGCCAGGCTGACCACTACCAGTAGGCTTTTCCGCTGAATGAAAAGGTCAAGCAAGATGACGACGATGGCAGTGCCCGCCAGACTAAGCTCAGGTGCTAGTAGTCCAAGGTTCAAAATTCAACTCCTTTTACCCACCTAATAAGCCCACTATGGGCGAAATGCCGAGCTTAATAATGTCAGTCAAAATTGCCGGATAGATACCAACCAGCATAATCACGGCGACAAAGGCAAACATATATACCCGCTCCAGAATATCGGCATCATGCACACCGTTATATTGCTCTAGTACTGGACCATAAAATATCCGCTGTAGCATCCACAGAATATAGCCAGCGGTGATAACGATACCCAGCACGCCGAGAAGGGTGTAAACCTGAATCCCGGCAACGGCAGTGCTGGAAAAACTACCGACAAAAACCAGAAACTCAGCAGCAAAACCACTGGTGGTCGGCAGCCCTAAAGACGCCAGACCGGCTACGGAAAAGACGATAGCTATAATCGGCATCTGCCGAGCCAGACCACCAAGCTTCCTCAGGTCACGCTCACCAGCATTATGCATCACCAAACCAGCTACAGCAAAGAGAAGTCCGGTAATAACACCGTGGCTGAACATCTGTAAAGCAGCTCCGGTCAGGCTTACCTGGCTTAAGGCAAAGATGCCCAATAGCACATAACCCATATGGCTGATACTGCTATATGCAATCATCCGCTTCAGGTCAGTTTGCCTCAGGGTTACGGCTGCCCCATAGAGCACACTAATCACTGCCAGGGTAACTAATAGCGGGGCATAAGTCCTGGCCACCTCGGGAAAGAAGGTTACAACTAAGCGAATCATCCCATAGCCGCCCATCTTAAGCAGTGTCCCCGCCAGCACCACACTCACTGCCGTTGGCGCATCAGTATGGGCATCAGGCAGCCAGGTATGTAGTGGAAAGACCGGCAGTTTGACGGCAAAGCCAGCAAGCAGCAAAAAGAAGATAGCCGCTACCGGGATAACTGCCCGGAAGGGGGCAAGCCCGCTCTGGGCTATATCCACCATGCTGAGACTACCGGTGGTAAAATACAGGCTTAGGATGCCCGCCAGCATCAAGGCGCTGCCGAACAAAGTAAAAATCACATACTTTATCGCCGAGTATTCCTTCCTGCCTGTCCCCCAGATGGAGATTAAGAAATACATCGGGATAATCTCAATCTCCCAGAAGAGGAAGAACAAGAGCAGGTCAAGGGAGCTAAATACACCTAGAATGCTTGTTTCCAGAAGCAGTAGCCAGGCAAAATACTCCCGGGGTCTGAGATTAATCTTCCACGATATGAGCACCACCAGGAAGCCAAGAAAGGTCATTAGTATCACCAGCGGCAAACTCAAGCCATCTACCCCCAAGTGGTAGTAGGCATTAAGCGGAGCCACCCACGACAGCTTCTCTTCAAACTGCATTAACCCGGCCGCCGCCAGTGACTTATCAAAAGCGAAGAACATAAAGATTGATAGCGCCAAAGGAACCAAGGTAAAAATGGCCGCAATACGCTTAATCAATACTGGGCGGCTATTAGAAATAAGAGCAATGATAATTGCCCCCACCACCGGTAGAAAGATTATCGCGGTTAGATAAGGAAAGCTCAATTATACTGACTCCTATAAATATCTATTATCTATCTATCCAAAGAAATATAAGCGGGAAACAAAGTGAACCTAGTCGGACGAAGCCGAATTTAGAATCTAAATTATTCATAGTACCTGCTTATTCCTTTGGCACCTCTTGCTGCGTATCTAGGATCATCATCTGCCTTATAAGGAATTTTATCGGTAATACCGAGCTTTCTAAGTTCTTCTCGTATCCTTTTCACATCTTTTTTATCAGTCCAATCATACGTATATACACAAATCACGTGTTCGGCCTTTTTATATCCTATATCTGCTGGCTTTGGTTTTGGGGTGCTAACTTTTACTTCTTGTCCTAATCTTCCTTCTTCCACGGCTCTTTTGATTTTAGCCCAGGCAGCATCGACTTCCCTTTCATTCACGAATATGAGCCATTTTCCACTTTTTGGAGTAGGCTTTGGGTATTCCCCTTTCTTTCTTGAGGCAAAAATCCAATAACCATCAGTTGCTTTGGAAGGAGGCTGACAAAAATCACAGACAATTTGTCCATCATTATTAAAAACCATACTGCAACCTTTAAATTTCTGACCACTACGGCTTATAAATCCTTCAGTGCCACATACAGCGCATTTTACAAGTTCAACATCCTCTGGCCAATCTGATACGGTCTTAGGAATATTGATTTCCTCTTTTCTATTCTTAGTCATATTATCTCAACCTTATGCATTGAAAAGCCCCTTCAAACTTCCCCAACAAATGACCTCATAAACATTCACCCAAAGAAATATAGGACAAGAATAATCGCCAGAATACCTACTCCAATAAACAGGCCGTAAAGCTGTAGCTGGCCCGTCTGCGCTCTCCTGATGGCTCTGCCTCCAGCTATGGTGGCATTAGCCACTCCATTTACGGCCCCATCCACACCGCTAATATCAAATACCTGGAGCCCGGCAAAGAATCCATTGACTAAAGCCCTACCCACAAAGACATTTTCATAAAGCTCATCTAACCAATATTTCCGATAGAACAAGGTATATAGCGGTCTAAAGAGGCGGCCAATTCGTTCTGCCGACAGCCATTTCGTGCTATATATAGCATAGGCTAAAAGAATGCCTAACCCAGCCATTATCAGCGATATCCAGGGTAGTGGATGGGCTAGAATGCCAAAAAACCCTTGACTAAAACTGTGTGTCTCGCCATGACCTAGAAACTCACCAAACTGTCCGGTAACATTCCAGAGACCAGAAACCACCGCCAGAACAGCCAGAATCACCATAGGCATAACCATTACTGATGGTGATTCATGAGGATGAGTACCGTGAGCCTCAGGACTGCCCCCACGATACTCACCACCGAAGGTCATGAATACCACGCGGAACATATAAAAAGCAGTCATAAACACAGTTATCATCGCCAGATAGAAAAGGATAGGTTGGCTTGCAAAAGATGCGACTAATATCTCGTCCTTGCTCCAGAACCCAGCAAGGGGCCAGATACCGGCGATGCTTAGCGAGGCAATAACAAAGGTGGCATAAGTCCACGGCATCACCCTGCGCAGTCCACCCATCTGACGCATATCAAAGGTACCAGTGGCATGATTGACGCTACCGGCTCCCAGAAATAGCAATGCCTTGAAGAAGGCATGATTAAACAGGTGGAAGATACCGATAGCTACCCCACCAGCCCCCAGACCCAGCATCATATAGCCGAGCTGGCTGATGGTAGAGTAGGCCAGGACTCTTTTAATATCGTTCATCACCAGCCCCATAGAAGCGGCGAAAATAGCGGTGAAGCCGCCAATAATAGCTACTGTGGTCAGTGCCTCTACCGAGTATTCAAAGAGAGGAAACATACGGGCAACCAGAAAGACACCGGCGGCTACCATAGTGGCGGCATGGATAAGAGCGCTAATTGGAGTCGGACCCTCCATAGCATCAGGCAACCAGGTATGTAATGGGAATTGGGCTGACTTGCCCACAGCGCCGGCAAAGATGCCAATCGCCGCCCAGGTAAGGATTGTGCCCGCCAGCACCCCAGTTACTGCTAGACCATGCAGTTCGGCAATATCAAAGGTTCCCGTATTTAAAAATAGCGCTAGAATAGCGGCGAGGAAGCCAAAGTCACCAAGCCGGGTAACAATAAACGCCTTTTTAGCCGCATTGGCCGCCGCTGGGCGATGAAACCAGAAGCCAATAAGAAGATAAGAGCATAAACCGACTAGCTCCCAGAATACATACAGGAAAAGTAGATTATCAGCCATAACCAAGCCCAGCATGGAGGCCGTAAACAGCGACATAAAGGCAAAGTAGCGGTGATAACCTGAGTCTCCATGCATATAGCCTTGCGAGTAAATCTGCACCATCAGGCTGACCACGGTAACCACAATAAGCATCACTGCGGTCAACGAATCCACTATTAGCCCCAGGTGGATGGTAACTCCATTCTCAATAACCACCCAGCTAATATCGGGTATTAGTAGTTCATGACCGGGGGCAGCCATTACACTGATTAGTGCCCACACCGACAGGGCAAAGGAGCCTAAAAGAGCAGCGATAATGATATGCCCAGCAACCTTCGACTCCTGCTTTACGAAGGGCCTAATGAAAAATGATATTATTAGGAATGAGAAAAGTGGCAGTAAAAAAATAAGCCAGACTAGCTGATATGGCATTATAGTTTTCTTAACACCTCTTCTATGATATGCTGTTTATCCTTAGGCACTAGGATGCGATAGGCAGTTAATTCGCGCCCCGGTGCTTCGCCAGATGCTGGTAGAATGCGAGTCGGTATCCCTTCCCCCTCGAAAGCTTCCTTCCACATCTCAGCCATCATCAAACTGTTAGCTCTTTTAACTTCTACCCACATAATCTAGTTACCATTTCATAAGTTGGATTTGGGTGACATCTATAGTCTCACGGCTACGATAAATAGCTAATATTATAGCTAAGCCAACGGCTACCTCAGCCGCTGCCACCACTATAATGAAAATAGCAAAAACCTGTCCCGTACCGCCAACAACCATGCCATTCTCTAACCGCAAGGGCTCAATATATCGGGAGAAGGCAACCATGGCGATGTTTACCGCATTGAGCATAAGCTCAATAGACATTAGAATAACTATGGCATTCCGTTTAGCCAGAGCCCCATATAGCCCGATAGAGAATAGAATGGCTGATAATATAAGGTAATGCTCTAAACCTACAGACATCGCTACTTCTCCCTAACCAGAACGATAGCCCCTAAAATGGCGGCTAGCAAAAGGAGTGCGGCAATCTCTACCGCTAAAATAAAGCCGCCTTCACCAAAAAGCTTGGTGGCGAGGGCAGCCGTAGTCGGTTCAAGGGGCGGAACTGCGGATACCAGCCACATCGTATTAAGCACGGCAAAACCCACCACCCCTAAAAATAATATAGCTACCAAAAAAGCCGGAATTCGTAGTCTATTGGAAGGGCTACCTCGCTGGACATCCCTGGTTAGCATAATAGCCAGAATAATTAATATTGATATGGCACCAACATAGATGAGAACCTGCACCACCGCCAGAAAGTCGGCACTGAGGGTAACATAGATTCCGGCCACCGCCAGAAAGCATAAGACCAGGGAAAGAGCCGCCCGAAAAATATCGCGCAGTAGAACCACCGCTAAAGCAGCTAGTATGCCGACTACAGCTAATATCCAGAAGGCAATATCAAGTCCCATTATTTCTTCTCTGTAATCCTCTCCAGAAGCAAGGTCTGCCGGGGCAGTTTGGCGGCAATCTCGGGATACATGTACCCACTGCGTCGCCTGTCGTCTGATGGTAATAGCTGTTCGTTAGTCTGCACCACCTCTGCCCGCCGATATTTTGCCCGCTCATAAGCGTAACCCATATAAATTGCCTCAAAGGGACAAGCCTCAACACACAAGCCACACATGATACAGTACCCTGTATCTATCTCAATCTTCTCTACCGTATATTTGTTTTCCTCTGGACTAACCGCAGTAATAATCTGGATGGCACCTTGGGGGCAGGCTTTGGCACAGGTGGCACAGCCAGTGCATTTTATGTTGTCCCAGATGAGTTCGTTACCCCGAATACGGCGCGAGGTGTTCAGCCGCTGCTCAGGATATTGCACTGTCACCGGATGGCGCAGCAGGTGCTTTATGGTTACCCTCAAGCCCTTGGCGATGCCTTTTCCATACCGTTCAAACTTCAACTCTGCCCCATCCTAACTTAAAGAATTTTGACCATAGTAGTACCAGTACCGCCATGATAGCAATATTGACCGGTATCATTACCCATGGTAAAGCCTCTGGCCAAGTCAATACTTGTATACCCGTGATAACCAGGTTAATCAAAGCCAGCGGCAAGAGGAACTTCCAGGCCAGCGCCATTAGCTGGTCGATTCTAACACGAGGCAGTGTCGTCCGTGTCCAGACCATGACAAAGAAGACGACAATGACCTTAACCACAAACCAGAGCCACGGCGGCAACACCGGTCCTCTCCAGCCACCGAGGAAGAGGGTGGTAATTATGGCCGAGATAGCCAGGGCCTCAGCGTATTCCGTCAGATAGAACATGGCAAACTTCATCCCCGAGTATTCGGTATGAAAACCGGCGGTAAGCTCTGAATCAGCCTCCATGAGGTCAAAGGGACTGCGATTAATTTCAGCACAACCGGCAATGAAAAAGATAAGAAAGGCCAGGGGCTGCAGCAAAATGAAGGGGATATCCTGAGCCAACACAATCTGGTTCAGGGATAGCGAGCCAGCTATCAGCACCACCCCAATGATAGACAGCACCAGTGGAATCTCGTAGCTCACTACAGCGGCTACATTGCGCATGGCACCAAGGAGCGAATATTTGTTATTTGAGCCCCACCCAGCCATAAATATCCCCACTGTGGTGACTGAGCTAATCGCCACTACATAAAGGATGCCGACATTTAGGTCAGCCAGCAACGCCCCATCCTGAAAGGGCACCACCGCAAAAACCATTAGTACCGGGAAGAAGGCAATAACCGGTGCCAGCCAGTGCACTATCTTATCCCCCTTAGCTGGAATAATATCTTCCTTAAGCAGCACCTTGATGGCGTCAGCTACCGGCTGAAGGAGACCGAATGGTCCTACCCGGTTGGGACCGAGACGGGCTTGCATCCGTGCCATGCCCCTGCGCTCAATCCAGATAAAACCCATCACCAGAGAGAGAACAAAAGCAATTACGATAACGGTAAATACCAGCCAGTGCCACCAGAACCCACCCGGCCAATCAGGAGGTAAGCTGCTGGAGAAGACCACGGCGTTAGCTCCAAGAGCGGTTATAGTCATTATCTATCGACCTCACCCATGGTAATATCAATACTGCCAAAGATGACAATGGCGTCAGCTATCTTCCAGCCAATCATCATCTCGCGGAGAGCCGTTAGATTGAGCAGGCTTGGTGCCCGGATATGGCAGCGGTAGGGGGCAATAGAATTATCCGATACCAGATAGAAGCCAAGCTCGCCTTTCGGTGCCTCGATACGGGCATAGGCCTCCCCCACCGGTGGGCGCAGCAGGTATGGCACCTCACTCTTCACCACACCCACAGGTATTTGCTCCTTGGCTTGCTTGATG
>SDBT01013299.1_pt1 | contig 13197 bp, 12 predicted proteins | sample 2277101 | NCBI WGS metagenome assembly SDBT01 (sample SAMN10404973, study PRJNA504765) | marine sediment metagenome | isolation source: marine sediment core GS10_PC15, 103 cmbsf | place: Arctic Ocean: Southern Knipovich Ridge | collected 2010 | reverse complement strand
TCTATTACTCGAATGAGTATAAAACGTCTTTATATACATTTCTCTCGAGAGAAATGTATATCTCTGATGAATCGTATATCTTCGTGGAATGTATATCTTTTAACTCAAAAGTATATTATTCATTAGTAAGATAGACTAATGAATTTGTTACCGTTATTAATCATTGTTGCTGTTATAGTGTTGGTATTTTACATGCAAAGGTGTAAACTCTCTTGTAAATGTAGTCGTGACAGTTACGGCCAAGATGCTTCTATTCGCGCTAATGCCGGTTGGGTGGCCGGTCCCATGTACGGTTATGATCCTATTAATAAATTTGCAGCCGAAATTGCAGAATCTAAGGCAGAATTTCGAATGAAGGTCAATGCGGTCGGCTGCAAAAATGCTTGCATGGGAAAGGATCAAGATGAATGTGGTAGGTGTCTCGATGCTGCTGGAGTAGATGGAATAGAAACTCTAGTCATCGGAGTTATGCCATTGGAAACTCCAAAAAATCCTAGACCCGGGTACAAAAATAGAGAAAGAAATCCTTCACGGGTACCATCCGATATAGAGTTTGACGAGAACTATAGTAACAGATCTTCCTGCGCATCTTGTTCATAAAAATGAGATTCTACAATTACTCTTACAAAAGATTTGTGAATTCATAAACCTATGGAATTGTATAACGCGTGTGAAGCGGGAGATTTGGCTGTCGTCATAGAGAGATTAGAAGCAGGAGAAAACGTAAATGAAGTCTATAATACAGGAAATGATTTTCTCGACGATGGAAATACCCATCTGATGGCTGCAGCTATGTGGGGTCATATAGATGTCGTCAAGACACTTGTAGATTGGGGAGCCGATCTGGAAGCAAAGCAGAGAAACAATTTTACCGCTTTAATGTTGGCTGTTTATGATACCGAAGAGTTCCACACGCACGGAATTGATATAGCCAAAGAACTCTTAAAACGAGGAAGTGCCTGGGATAGTGTTAATAATAGACATGAGACATTTCTAGATTTTTTGTCCGAAGAAGACAGACAAATGATAGAAAATTTTATTATTGACCTTGAATGTGAACTCGATGATGCCACGGTTTTAGATTCTGGTTCCGACTCAGACTTTTATTGATAAACATAATTGTCTTAATTCTATAGAATTAAGACAAATTAGACTGCCCCAGACATTTGCATCATTCCTGAAGTAGCTAAACTTTGATTTATAGTAACCGCTGGGTTACTCCCTTTCTGTTTGCTAATTAAATATAAGGCCATAACTATACCAAAAAATAAGGCAGCCAGAAAAAGCGCCCAGACCCATCTGGGAAATGTAGCTGGATTATATGGAGAAACATATTGGGGTTGAGATTTCTGCGGGTTTGCCATATTAGATTACTTATTAGCATTAATTTCTTATTATCAATAATAAGAAAATGACATTTTCTTATTATTGATAATTAAAGTAGTTTTAAATGATGGTCAAAAGATTTACCAGAGTACTGCGGAATAGCGTTCCCGGTCGATCGTAAAAACCTGAGTTTAAGCATCTTCCACGATCTCTATAACATTGGATACGTCTTTTACATCTTCAATCTCTTCTACTTTGCCACTCGAAAACCCTTGACTTCCGATCTCGGATTCGGAACCTCTTGGTCCTGATGGATTACCACTTTGAGGTTGAGATGCGCTGGCTAAAGCTCCTAAAGCGTTTTGCATAGTCCCTACCATTTTCATCATATCCATCTCACCATTGGCCACGCCCTGCATACCTTGAAACATGTCCTGAATAATTCCACTTTGGAGAAGTGCCATCATATCAGGAGGTTTGCCATCCTCTGATTCTCCCACACTGTTCTTCGTTCTTTCAATAATGTTACCAATAAATTGTCCTTCTTTAGTAGAAGTATCTATATTGAGATTCAGATCTTCTAAATTATTCAGATTATCCAGGTGACCTAAATGAGCCAATTTCTCATTCATCTTATCTTTGTTAGGTTCTAAAATAGCACTAATGGTTATTAGATGTTCTCTAATCAAATCTCTAATGTCTTCATCTTTCTTTCGACATAAAAAGATATATTTTTGGATCTCCAGACAAATATCCTTTCTGTCTCCATATTTAATGACAGTTCCTCTGGGAATGTTATCCATATTATTCTCCATGATTTGGGACTCATATGTACATAAAAATTGCCGAAACCCAGATAAAGCTTTATTAACTCCGTCATCATTGAGAGATCCAGTCTTTTTGTTTCTAATATGAGTAACGATTCGTCTGTACAGGCTAAGTGGGGTAGCCTTCTTTGATACTTTAAAGTTCTCCCATAAAAATTCTACAAAATCTTCTACCGCTCCAAAACCTTGTTCATATTCATTATCCATGAAATTCTATACAATCTGTATTTAATTACCTGAATCATTTCCTTAAATTCATTATTGATTTATAAATCAAATCAAAAGATATTTATAAATCAAGTGATTCTTGAGGTCATAAGATTCTAATGAATCAGTTTCAGTCTTTTTCTTGGGCAGAAGATAATTTATCAAAAGGAAATAGATATATTGGTTAAGAATTAGTTGATTCTTGAGGTAATCATCTCAAGAATCATTGTTTAAGCGTCTGTTGTATTCTGTAAGTCCGTAAAGATACTCACTTATGTTTTTTGTAAGCCTCAGCAAGTTCAATCATGGTATCGAAAAACTCCCACATAACATCTCTAGATTCTTTATCAATATCTTTTGCTAACTTTTCAGAGTAATACTCTATCCTATCATCTGGGAGACCCTCGAATATATGCTTATTGTCCTGAAAGAAATTAACATCTCTTTTACGGATTTGTTTCTTCCATGGAAGAACATGAGACACTACATGATCCATACATCTTTCTGGGTGTAATCTTTCGAAGAAAAAAGCCACTGTAAACAGCTCTCCTTGTTCCACCATACCGCTAAAAACATTCTCTTTAAGATCAGCGATGAATTCTAGCTGTGTATTTTTAATAGCTATGCATAGCTCCATTTGTATTTAGATTTAGATTACTTATTCTTAAATCGCTTTTAACTTACCACCATCGAAAACTATTTCGGTCGGTACTCCTGAAATAGTAATACTATCTATTGGGTTGTCTTCATCTTCAAGTACAGCGACTTCCCATGTAGTTCCCGAACCGATAATTTTATCCGCAGCATTAGAATGGGCACCTACTTGATATCTTCCCCATCTTCTCCCCTTTTTAGTCTTCTGGATAAAAACAATGGGTATGACACTATCATTTCTCAGATTAGTGGGTTCCACTGGTCCTAAACTAGAAATCAGTCCGTCAGGAGTTATATAAATCCTATCTATATTATTTGGAATAGATAGTTTATATCTCACTTCCTCTCCGTCATAATTATTAGCCTGAACATAAATAACGTCTCCACTTTTTAGATAGAGACTTATATTTTTACCAGATTCTAGGACAATATTTTCGACATTAGGAATAGTAAGTTTATGAGGCAAATCTGTGTTATTGCTAATCTTTACTAAAATAGTAATAGCTTTTCGTCGAATATCATTATATCGAGGATTATTACTGAATAGGTACATGATAATTCCGAGAATTATCACAATTACCATAAAGGCTATTATTATAGGGCCCACGCTATATCTTGGAGTTGCTATTAATGGAACAGATAAATAGCTTGTACCGCTTTCCATTTTTTTATAAAGCTCTTATTGATATCACCCATCAAAACAAGAAATAGTTTTTATGAATGTTCATATTCATAAAAACAAATGTTTATGGAGATGATCACTCATAAATATGAATTAATTGTAAACAGGTACATTTTTATCCGTCATCCATGGTAAAGTTTTTTCTCTATCTTGCTCCATCTGTTTAGCCATTTCTGCAAGTGATGATCCTTTCATACGTTGGGGTCTTACGGCTTGAGCTCCTACCATCAGTCCTCCAGTTGGCGGAGCTGGAGGACGACCATCATCAACAAATTCTATATCTACTTCACCACCTCCGTCATTCTCATCACTTGAATAAAATTCAACAGAAGTTTTCTTTTTCTTTTTACTTTTACTAGGGCCATATAATCCTCCCTCTTTTATATTCGACTTTTTCGATTTTGGGGGAGATGTTTTGGTCTTTTTCTTCGGTTTCTTTCCTTTTTTAGGGGGAGGATCTAATTCTAGGTCTTCATCCGAAGAAGAAAGACTAATTTTTGTCTCTCTCTCTCTATATTTTGAAGACTTGGGCTCCAATGAAATTGGAGATTCTCCATGAAGATTTTGTGGAGCTCTCTGCGGATTCATACTCATTTTTAACCATTCTAAAGTCTTTGGTTGACCAACGAATAGTTGTAAATTCCCATCTCGATATGTAACGACGAGAGTAGGTACATTTTTTATCTGAAAATATGGACCATTTTTTGCAGCCTCCCTAGATTCTAAAGTATCAAGTCTGACTATTGTTACAGGAAGTTGATATTGTTGAATTACCTGTATAACTGGACGACTTGCTGGCGAAACGCTACTGCAGAATAGAATAACCTCGTCAATACTTTCCATAGAATTAATTGATGATCGGTGTTCTATTCTTTATATTCGTTATTAAAAGTTCTTATAGGAATACTGTTAACTACAAATATCAGTACCAAATATACGACTTTATGTAAGCACCTGTAATTATTATCTATAAACCGATTTATAATTAATCTGAAAATTTATCTTTTCCTATCGTAAGAATTAGTCACTGATGGATAGTTCATCTATTTTAATCTTAGTGGTATTTATTGTTTTAATAACTATTATTATTTGGAATAATAAAGCAGAATCTTACATGAAAACCGACGCGCAAAACTATATATATAAAGATTTCGCAGGGCGCTATCAATTGGAGAATGGTTTTAACCAAGTACAGAGTCCACACCAGAATAATTTTAGATTCAAATTACACCCCAACAAATAAATGGGCTCCAAAAATTGTCGTTATTTACTTCTCAAAGAAAAGTAAATAACAAATCTTTTCTTTGAGAAGAAAAGATTATCTATATTAGTAATAACTACTTAAACAGATGGCAAACGGAGCCGTGTATGTTGTTTTAGCTATTCTTGTTGTCATAATTACTGTTACGATATGGAATAGACAAAAAGTTGATACATATTCTCGCATTGGCGGATGCCAGATACAATGTCAGAGTGAAACAGGAGATCTTAAACGTAATCTATGCATTCAAAAGTGTCTGGGACATCAAATTATAAAGTATGCCAATCAAAAATGTTCTAAAGATGATGATTGCCAAACAAGCCAGGTATGCATTCTAAAAGGATTTTACACTGGAAGGGATGGTAATGTTTTCCCAAATCTTAACACGGGATATTGTATGGATGAGAATGAACCTGGAGCGATTCAATGGGAAAGACAATCAAGTTTTCAGAAACCTCATCTTCCAGACCATCATCACGATTATGATGGGTCCTCGATCGATCCGAACCATCATCACGATGACGTTACTTCTCATTCCACATATACTTTTAATCTGACTGGAGATATTACTCCATCAAAGACAGAAGCCTTTGGTCCTCAGGTATGTTTGCCAGGTATGTACTGGAATGCCTATGCTAGAAGTAAGGGGGGACAGGGAGGACAATGTGAGAAGATTTACCAAGGAAGGAGCAGTGCTTGGTCTGTCAAACACCAGCAACCAGACTTTCCCACAGATATCGATTATCCAGGGACCACTTTGCCTGGGTATGGGGTAGGTTATGCAGATCCTTTTGATAAACCGTCGGGCGTTTCCATTTCCAGTGACCCTGGATTTAATCGTAAAAAAAAGTAGAGCGTCTCACTTGCCCTTCCACGGCAAATGATTGTAGTCAATTCTATTGCTATGGCAAGCCCTGCATACAGACAGGTCGTAGCGGTATGGGTCAACAAGTATGTGGATGTGATACGTCTTAATTCATAACAAAGATTTGTTATGATTTGATTAACCGATAAATAAATTTTCTATCGTGAAATATCATTTTCATCAGATATTTTCTGATGAAAGTACTTGATGAAATTATATTAAAATGTCTTGGTTACTATTAATAATGAATATCATAGTCAATAACACGCCTATTGACGTGTCGAATTTTGATAATGAAGAGACAATTTTGGCCAAATACGCAATAGAAGTCGACGAGTATGCCCTCCCCGAGTATTTTTACATTCGAACTAAAGATTTCCTCCTTAAACCCGATGTTCACATCAAGGTGAAAGATATCAGAGGAGAATTGGAAGACTTAACTGAGGAACAGTTTTTCCAAAAGATGGTAGATATCAAAGAAAGATACCAAAATATGTCTAGATTTAATATCACCCTTCTATTTTTATCAAAGTACTCTGATGTTGTTCTCACACATATGCTCCGAGGAGATCCTGAATTGATGAGACAACTTATGGATATAGACACTGGATTTTTCTCTTCCGGGGCGACGGTAGATGCCGTAGCCAAGTATAAAATAAAGGTTCAAAGAGAACGCGAAAAAATATCAAAAACTCTGGAAAACCGGATGCGTATTAACAAAACTCTGAGAAGAGCGCCTGAACTAGATGCTCGCCCATTTAAACCAGAGGGTATATCTATTGAGATACCCGTTGAATTAGCTAACGATAATACACTCCTTGGAATATTCGACATGATTGAGTCATCTAAAAAAGTTCCATATGTAGTTCTCTTACATCAAGGGAAAACGTGGGTTAAAACTTATAGGAACATTTGCCCTCATGATGATTGGGTTGATAAAACTAAAAAAATTTGCACCGTAAATCCTGATGGGACCGCATATCCTGACGGGATCACATTTTGGGTGTTAAATTCTCCCACAGCTCAATTGCCTGATGCCAAAGATACTGCCAAATTCTATTCAATGGGAACTTGGAATCTACAGAATAAAATAGAAATATCTGTTGATGCTAAGAAAACACAAAAGGATATTATCAAAAACAATTTTTTATCTTCCTTGGGCGATCGTGTTGAATATACTCTACTCCCAGAAAAGGAGCTTAAGATCAAAGGTACTTTCATTGTCAGTGATATCATTTTTAATAGGATGGTATTTTCTGATATGATTATGAATAATAAAACATTGGCATACTTTTTCTTTATGGGCGAGAAAGGAAAACCAGTTTCCAGGAAGAAAAGATACTGGATATATTATTCCCCCAATCAAACTGGAGATAAAGACCAGTCTTTAACTATAACGATCACTCCTGAGAGTGATGAAATTCTTGGATACTGGATAGAAGTAAGAATCGGCAGAGCCAAAACTTTACAAGAAGTTGATTCTTTTATTCAGGTATTTTCTAGTATATTAGGATTGTATAAGAAAAATCAAGATCGAGTAATTGCCGACTACGCAGAGATATTGGGGAAACAAGAGGCTAAGAAATTGTTCGATGAATATATCAAAGGACAGACAGAGAAGAAAATAGATAAGAAAACAGGTAAGAGGTTGAAAGACTTAAAATTGGCAAAACCAGACATGGTTCGATCAAATTATACCTGTCAGAAATCTAGACAGCCATATTTCATAGGGACGAAGAAAAAAGCTGATAAAATCATGGACAGATTAGGCAAACTTGGAAAGTATAAAATCATAGAATATCCTTATAGAAGTGGAGAATACTACGCCTGTGAACCTCGAGAGGCAGAAGATAAAGATAACAATATTTTCCCTGGGCTTGCTGCTAATAATGATGACGGAACAAAAACTGATTATCCACTTATTCCATGTTGTTTTAACAATAATAATTACAAAAAGGAGACCAAAAGTGCTGTTCCATCACCATTAATGCTGTATCTATCAAAAGCTGAAGAGCTAGAGGAGTCTGGGATAAAAGATATGAGAAACATCCATTTAGAAGCATCTAAAGCGGCTTTAGATGTGAAAAAATCCGGATCAAAAGATTTTTTCAGGCCGTTGGATTCTAAGAAAATCCTTAATATGGGTAGATATGGAATCATTCCATATTACATACAAGAAATTGCAAAAAGATCAGGATATATAAATATAAAGTATTATGATAAAAATACCCTCCCCTTACTTACTTATGGAGTTCTCCATTCACCTGATAGCTTTATTCACTGCCTAGAAAGAGCTTTCAATCATAATTACGACAAATTAGACATAAAAGAGAAACTAGCTCGCGTGGAAAAAATCAGAAAGCGATGGGCGAAAATGGACTTTTCGATTGCTAAGCAAGAACTTTATGATTGCTCTGATAAGGATATTGCGGACCTTCTAAATATGGAGGAAAAATATATTGATCCTTCAATATTTGTATCTTTAGCATCAGAATATTACAGGTGCAACATATTTTTATACGAGATAAATAGCGAACATCCTCATGGATGTGTTGTTATTCCGCGATTCTCTCAGGCTTATCTTTTGAAAGATATTTCTGAAGTACAAAGGACAGTGTTTATTGTAAGAAGAGCTGTTAAAAATTATTCTTATCCATACCAATGCGAAATAATAGTCGAGATAAAAGAATCTAACTATAAAAGAGAATTTAATCCAATTTTTGAAAATAATCCATTAATTGAAGAGGCCGCTAAAGTGTTGAATAATTCTAACTCCGTTCATATCGTTACCCCAGAAGGCGCTTTTTATTACTCTCCGGTAAATACCCACTCATCCCTTTTCAGAGGAGTTGTGTCTCAAGTTATAGATAATAATGGAAAAACGCGCATGTTAAATTATAAGTCAGGGGTAACTCTTATGACCTCTCCATTACCCCCATTATCTTTACCCATAGATAAAAATAGACTTTTTATCTCAAGAGATGGTGTAGAAGATTTCATGAGAAAGAAAAATCTCGAAATATCTTATCAAGATGGAGATGAAGAAGAAGAAATAATTCAAGGATTATGGGTAAAATCTAAGATGCAAAATTCAGGATTATACTATGGTTACATCCCTTTGGAAAAGTCTCAGGCTTTTCCATCAATACCGTTTTCATCTCCCATCACAGAAGATCCATCTGGTGGGACAGAGACATCAGAGTTAAAAATTATGAAGAAGGATAGAAAAACAGCTGAACTCATTCAGGCTTATACCCTCTACGAGTATTCTAAACTAGATGAAGATGATAAAGAAGATTTTAAAGAACTCTTTACAATTGATGAAGATCATCAGTATGATATAAACACATTAGGAGAAGTAATAGAACCTGAAAACGATGTTATTTATAGTTACGGTAAAATAATAATTCCCTCAGAAGACGTAAGAGATAGATTAACGTTCTATGTAAATAATAAACTGATCAATGATCCCGAAACAGTAAAAAGCTACAAGAACAGCAAAATCATCAGAAACTACTATACCAGATTAGATGATTTTAAGAAAAGACCGGAAGAAATCATTTTTGGGTCTTCTGTATCGTACGTATGTTCTAACATCATAATAAGTATTAACAAATGGAAAAATGCGACAAAGAGAAATATTAGAAACAGAACCGTTTCTCCAGATTGGGTTAATATAAAAGACAGACCTTTTTCTCCTAAATGGAATAAGTTGAATACCAATCCTTATTTTTTCCGTAATAGTAATGTAAGATCTGGTAAAATAGCAATTATTCAGAACGTAGAGACTGGAACTTTAGAACAAGCCCTCTACGTTTCTGTCAAGTGGGTAGAAGGAGATAAGGAAGATCGTATTAATGTTGGATATTCTTCTCGAGAAGAATTAAAATCAGATATAGACGACCACGCTTATGTAGTATACTATGAAAACTATAGCAAAAATAAAAAAGTTCGTGGTAAGGGAAATACGGCCTCTGTGATAGAGTATAATGACGGAAATTATGGCGCCATTCTTTTCCTAGATTGGGTTAATACAAAAGATAGACCCTTTTCTCCTGGATGGAACCAGTTGAAGACCGATCCTTATTTTTTCCGTAATAGTAATGTAAGATCTGGTAAAATAGCAATTATTCAGAACGTAGAGACTGGAACATTAGAACAAGCTCTTTACGTTGCTGTCAAGTGGGTAGAAGGAGATAAGGAAGATCGTATTAATGTTGGATACTCTCCTCGAGTATTGGAATCAGACATAGACGACCACGCTTATATAGTATATTATGAAAACTATAGCAAAAATAAAAAAGTCCATGGTAAGGGAAATACGGCCTCTGTGATAGAGTATAATGACGAGAATTATGGCGCCGTTCTTTTCCTATAGTTAATCATGATATTTCAGATAGCTATCTCTTGTTCTGTAATTGACATTTCATTTGATGAAATGTCAAAATAAATAGTCGTTATTAATTATTTTATGTTACCAGTTTTTCCAAAAAGGATACGTTTTCCAGTATCCGTTGCAGAAAATATGGCAAGAATAACTATCAGAATAATTCCCACCAAAATCCAGAACCAAAAGTTCTTGGCATTACCGACAGGAATGCCAAGAACTCTATCTACAGGAGAGACCTCCGGATGTTGAGCAGGTATAAGAGGCTCTGTATCTGCTGGATGTCCAGCGCCCGGAGTTTTATCAGGATCGATGATTATATCTTTGGCTAATTTAACCTCTTTGATGTGATCTTCCAGATTTATGGACATCTCATTAACTTGAACATTATCGTCAAAACGTACTTTCTTTTTCATCTACTAGAACAGTCAGGTTTTCTTAACCTATTAAGTTAAGAAATATGATAAATCAATAAATTTACTCTTTTCGCAGCCAGCCAAATTCATTTAGATAAGACAAATCCCAAACCTTCTTCTTTCCCTTATATTTACCTTTAATACTATCGTATGCTTCAATCATCTCAATATGATATTGAGAATAGCTATTCTCAGCGAGATAGTCGTTGGCTAGGTGAAGAACCATGTCGTATCCTTCATCGGCGATACTCATAAACTGATCTTCGTCGGTGAATTTAGTCGGAATGTCAATACATTTTTCTTTCCCGGTTTCATCATTCTCGATACAAAAGGAGAGGAGATAAAGATACCCAGAGTCTTTTGTATTCTCCTTCGTTTTGGGTGTATCTTCCCGAGTAAAGTCCTCTTGCACGGGACCGTCTTCTGAGTCGCTATCGTCACCGCCTTTGTCTTTGAAATTGATTTGAGGTGGTTTCCAACAGTCCATGATATATTCGAGACTGATAGTTACTTTATGATCTTCTATAAATTTAGATAATTTCTTCGTTTTTATTGGCTTATTAAAGGGTACCATATCGGTAGAAACTGACTTGGGAATAGTCAGAAGCTCCCGACAACGTTCATAGATAAGAAGCTCTGGATTATCCAAATGTTTACTAACTTCTTCCAATCTACGATATTCTTGTATCATGGGCCATGCCCTTCCCCAACCTATAGACTGGGAGGTCTTATACTTTTTTCCATCGACTGGCCATCCCTTTACCGATCCATTCCATCTATTGTAATCACATCTAAAGAGAATACAAAGATCGCGGAATTCTTCCTGATTAAGCTCAAGGGCCTCCAACAGGAGACCCATGTGAATACCATTCAACCTCCCGTCACCCAATTTATGTTCGTGGCCAAAACGCAGCATCATAGGAACACCGTATGCTAAAACATCGGTATCTTCGGTGAAAACGGCATCGACTTCGCCGTTTATAGCTAAATAAGAACACAAAGTTTCTGCTTCCCCATCAGCCACAAAACAAGCTAATCCCAATAGTTTAACTATCTTCTGAGCCATATTTTGATGTTCTTCAGTAATAAGTTGTGTCTGATTGTCTAATTTAGTATAAACTTCTACCAAAGCGTTAACAACATCGTCTCCAGAACGATAATCAGTAGTATCTATCCGACCTTTAGCTGGAGAGATCAATTTTTTACAATCTTCCTTGATTTGTCCGGTAATGGGAGTATTATTTGGCAAATATTTCTCGACGAGTTTCTTCCTCATTTCTTCGCATAATTTCATTCTATTTTTCTTCTTTTGACTTTCTTCTTTTCGATGTTCTCTCTCTTTTCCCTTTTCTTTGGGAGCATTCTTACCGTCAAAAATACAAACAGCTTTAATTCCATTCTTTTTCAGAGCACATAAAAGAACGATGAACGGATTGATCCATTTCTCCGAACCAACTGATAGGATGTACTTGTAGAGAAAGATAGAAATATCAACAGCGACTCTCCACCCAAAAAGTTCATCGAATCGATATGTTACGAGCATTTCTGGACACTCTTTTCTAACCAAATCTAATATGTGATCAATTCCCATGTTTATTTCACTATATATTTAGAAATAAATCGTATTCCTATTTTTATTCAGGTTGTTGTTTTTAAGATAAAACAGTTAGTTATTTGTAATGTCGGAAAATACTGTTGTAAGACCTAAAGAATTTCATCAATATTGATTGATGAAATATTGAAATGATACATACATTTATTTAAGCTCACATTTATCTCCAATACATGCCCACGCCATCTTTCTTTCTGTACCATCCTCTTTTTCAAAAAGGATTAGTTTGGAAAAGTCAATTTCAGGCATTTCATTATCTCGCCGTTCGTATTCTTCTTTAGTAAGTTCTTCATATGGAGCTAATTGATAAACGTGTTCGTCAAACGGTAAGAATGATAATCCTCCCACGATAGCCCAATTCTTTTTCAACCAGTTTACTATGGTAATCCATTCATCGTTTCGAATATAAATAGTGCAAGATGGATTGTGTTCGGTGTACCGCGTTTTAACTTCCTTCCAATAATCCAATTGGTCCATTGCAGATACATCTTTTGCACATACGGAGCCTTCAGGTGATTTTTGAGGAAACTCGAATACCCATGTAGTGACAGTATCAACAGTCTGCCCGTTTTCAGGGCAATAAGGAACGCCCTGATCAATTAATAGCTTAGATAATGGATCAGTAGCCGATATTCGGATACGACGAATGTAATATGGAGAAAAACGAGGATGAATTCCGCTTGCTGTTCCCAGCATTTGCGACGTGGTTCCTTCTGGTTTGACACAAGTAATAGCAGATGATTGATTAATACCAAAACGAATGGCGTATTCCTTATTTGTCTCTATTGCTATCATCTTGAGTTCATCAAGTACTTCAATATGATTTTGTAAATACTTACAATCGAGTTGGCCATTCAAAGACACACCCAATAATCTCTCTTTTTCGGCTAATTCTTTCCATCTGGGAGAGATATTCTTAAAATCAGTCAGCATAGATTGATAAGTTCCCAAAATAGTGGC